>Ga0105095_10000725_pt1 | contig 16517 bp, 15 predicted proteins | sample PPLLak2March2015_2_FD_79180 | JGI IMG/M metagenome (GOLD analysis project Ga0105095, IMG submission 79180) | Freshwater sediment microbial communities from Prairie Pothole Lake near Jamestown, North Dakota, USA - PPLs Lake P8 Core (3) Depth... | ecosystem: Environmental > Aquatic > Freshwater >...
TAGAAGTTAGTGCGCTAAAATAAATTCACACTCGAAAATTCAACGCAAGCGGGCTGTGTCATTTTTCTGACTCTGAACTGTATTCTGCCCTGCTGTGGCATCGTCGATACTCGTCTTGGTGCTGCTCCTTTTGGGTTCCGAAAGCAGCCATGTGCTTCTCCAAGTCAGCCTTGGTCAAGAATATGCATGAGCAGAGGGACATCTGAAGAAATGTTCCCCGGGCTTTTCCTCCATTGACATCTCGAACCCACGTAAAACAAGATATGGAGGGTTCAGCGCCTAAAAGTTTTGGCTTGAGCTTAGGCTCGGGTTTGCTAGCACGCGCTCAAGGAATTGGAAGAAATGTACCTAATCAATAAACCATTGAAAGAATCCCTTTCATCAAAAGAATAGAAACATCGCTGAGGAGCCCACGTCTGTGGCCGGTTGCGCAACAATACATGTCAACGATTTGAATACCTCATAGTTAGAGAAATTAATGCGCGATTTTTGACCGTGCATGCTCATACCGTTTGAAGAGTTTTGATGACTTTGTTTACATCGAAACCTTTTGACTTTGCATATTCTATCAGTTGAGAGTACAGCTTGTCGTTCATTTGCGGGGTTCTGCTCAATATCCACAGATACTTTCGGTCTGGCGTACCTACAACCGAATAATTATACTCATTCCCCAATTTTATGATCCAGTAATCACCATAGAATGGCCAGAAGAACGTTACCTTGAGCTTTGCGTTAGAGTTCTTGTCAACTATCTTTGCTTTTCCTTTTGCCTGCTTCATTTTGCCGTTTTTTGTGCATTGGTTAAGCACGGATATGTTACCATCTTTCAGTAGCGTATAAGTGGCGGTTGTTTCGTCGCAGCCTTCTTGGAATTTGGCTGGAAGGCGCGCTATCTCATACCATTTTCCTAGATATTTTTCAAGCTCAACATGGGGAACAACGTCAAGTGACAAGTAAATCACGCAACATGTCCAAGCCTTACATCAATTTATGGCTTTTGTGGTAGCTAAGGAATGGTAGCCGTTTCTGGTTTCTTTTTTTCCAAGAAGCTACCAGCAAGATTAAGCGCGGGTTAGTTTCTTCCGGGGCTGTGGACCAACAGGACCTGGCACACGTGCTCTATCTTCACCAAAACATGAGCAACGGCGATATTGCAGTTAGCCAGATAATTATAATAAGCCAACACAACATTGCATCTGTAATACAGCGTGCACTTGTACTATGCGTTATTCTGAGGCAAAGTAGCATGGGATGGCAAAAGAAACGAAACATCACAGTCATAGTCTCCGTCTTGATTGCAGTAATTGTTCTTGGCTCATTTGCTTACCTATACTTCGAGAAACCCTACTTTGGAAAAATGGAATCAATTAGCGTAGCGTATTCGCCCTTTGAATCGCTTACACTTTTTTGGGTTGCTGAAAAACAGCAGTTTTTCAGCCAGAACGGCCTCAATGTGACCTTCCACAAGTACGACACTGGAGCAGACGCATTAGATGGAGTTCTGAAAGGTGAAGCGGATATTGTCGTGGGAACAACAGAGTTCCCCTTGACCGCTAGGGCACTTAGCGGAGAAAGAATTTGCACAATTGGATGCATAGCAAAATCCGAGTTCATATACCTGGTCGGACGCATGGACCGAGGAATCAACAAGATTTCAGATCTTAGAGGGAAAACGATTGGAACTACCTTTGGAACCATAGCCCACTTCTACTTAGGAAGATTTCTTGACCTTAATGGCTTGAGTTTTCAAGATGTGACCCTCGTTGATCTCAAGACACCAGCCGAATGGGTCAATGCCGTGGTAAATGGCTCAGTAGACGCAGTGGCAACGGCTCAGCCGTCTGCAGATCTAGCAAGAGACGGTCTGGGTGATAACGCTGTATTTTGGTCAATTCAGAGTAGCCAACCTCTTTACGCTCTTGCAATTGCAACCGACGATTGGATAACGAGTCATCCTGAACTAGTTACTCGGTTTCTCAGGTCTCTATTGCAGGCAGAGGATTTTGTAATCTATAATCCTGCTCAAGCAAAGGCTATCGTACAAAACCGGATGAGTTTTAGCGATGCCTATGTTGAAAGGGTATGGGATGAAAACCAGTTCTTTCTTTCACTTGACCAATCGTTGCTGTTAGCAATGCAAGATGAGGCTCTATGGCTGATAGATAACAACTTGACCAGCGCAAAGGCGCTCCCTAGTTATGTAAATTACATATACGCGGATGGGTTGAAGTCGCTAAAACCTGGCGCAGTAAACATAATCGGCTAAAGGAGGCAAAAAGACGAAGTTAAAGACTCAATTCCTAATCAGCATCATAGCCTTCCTCATAATCTTTGGTATAATTGGCGGATCAATAGCTGTGACCCAGCTGCAGATAAATGAGTTCAACAATCAAGAATCCATAGCACGCGAAATTCAAACCGGAGCAGGCGACTTTAGCTATATTTCAAACAGTTATTTTCTCTATCAATCTAATTCTTCCATTAGTCTATGGCAGACAAAGTCTCAAATTATCTCCGATAAAATAGCGGCATTGAATTCCACTGATCCCTTGCGAAGATCACTGGTTGGCAAAGTTAGCGATGACCTGGAGAATCTGAACACCGTGTTCGTTGGAGTCACTTCTTTTATTAGTAATTCGCGAGAAAATGTTAGCACTTCCGTTTCGCAAAGCTTTCAGATTCAGTGGAATAGGCTGGCAGTGCAAATTCAAGCCCTTGCTTTTGACTCTCAACAGCTATCTCAAGCCGTTGGAGACCAAACAAGCCAGGTTCTTTTCATAAACACTGTTCTTACAATCGTCTTCATGGTCTGCTTCGGAGCGTTCTTCGTCATAAGTTTTCTCATAACCTATCGAGGAATCTTGGGATCAATTTCCAAGCTCAAAAATGGAATTCGTGTTATTGGTTCGGGGAACCTTGATTATGACATTGAGGCAGGTAGGAATAACGAGGTTGCCGATATTTCGGAATCGGTCAATGCGATGGCCACCAATCTAAAATCTGTGACGGCATCCAAGGCAGACTTGGAAAGAGAAATTGAAGAACGTAAAAAGATCGCTGAGGCACTCAGTGAAAGCCAGAAGAAATATCAGGCCTTGATTGAAACAACGGGCGAGTTTATCTGGGAAATGGACGCTCAGGGAAGATACACTTATTGCAGTCCGCAAATGGAAAAACTCTGGGGGCTAAGGCCGGAAGATATGGTTGGGAAGACTCCCTTCGACGTGATGCCTGCAGGCGACAAAGAAAAAGCAATGGAGTATTTTATGAAAGTAGGAAGCGCCCCAAAGCAGTTTAAGGGCTTGGAGACAACTGCCTATGACAGCCAAGGTCACGTGGTTTTCATCGAAACGAGTGGGACTCCATTTTTTGATGAGAATGGAAAATTGCTTGGTTTCCGAGGAATCTCCAGAGACATTACTGAACGTAAGAAAGCGGAAAAGGAAATTGAAAACCTCGCCAAGTTCCCCTTAGAAAACCCCGCAGGGGTGCTCCGTGTAGATCAGAAGGGCATCGTGATGTTCGCAAATCCTAGTGCAGAGCATTTCCTGAAAGAATGGCAGATCGAAGTGGGTGGGGAAATACCCGAGCGCATAAGAAAAATGGTTACTGAAGCGTTAGACTCCAACAAAAAGATGGAATTTGAAGAAAACTTGGGAGAGGAAATATTTTCCTTCATAGTGGCACCCATTGTTCCCGAAGGGTATGCAAACCTTTATGGCAGAAGCATCACCAAACGCAAGAAAGCTGAAGCGAAGCTTGAGGAGTACACCAAACATTTGGAAGAGCTTGTTCGAGAGAGAACTGAGAAGCTCGAATTAAATGTGCAATACACAAGGAGTCTCATCGAGGCAAGTCTTGACCCCTTAGTTACAATCAGCGCGGAAGGCAGGATCACTGATTTGAACAAAGCGGCTGAAGAAGCTACCGGCTGCAGTAGGCAAGAATTAATAGGGACCGATTTCAGCAGCTATTTCACGGAACCTGAAAAGGCTCGTGAAGCATATACTAAGATGTTCACTGAAGGCTTCGTGGTGAACTATCCTTTAGCATTAAAGCATAGATCAGGCAGGGTTATGGACGTCCTTTATAATGCCTCAGTTTACAGAAACACTGACGGACAGGTGCAAGGTGTTTTTGCGGCGGCAAGAGACGTCACGGAACGAAAGAACCTGGAAAAACAACTTCAGGAGAGAGAGCGTTTAGCCGCTATAGGTTCGACCGCTGGCATGGTTGGTCATGACATTCGCAATCCGCTGCAAGCGATACTCGGTGACCTTTACTTGGCCAAGGACGAAATCAAGTCCATTCGCAGTGGCAGCGCCAAGAAGAATCTGAATGAAAGCATAAACGCCATCGAAGAGAACATCGTCTACATAAACAAAATCATATCCGACCTTCAAGACTACACTAAACCTCTGCATCCGTCTTTCCAAGAGTTCGACCTCAAGAGAGTCATCTGCGACATCCAGCTCCATAGCAAGGTGCCTGAGAACATCAAAGCCTCGTCCATAGTCGACGCTGACGTTAAGAAACTCAACAGCGATCAGACTATCGTGAAACGCATTATCGAAAACCTGATTCTAAACGCAATTCAAGCCATGCCGAATGGAGGAAGACTTACAGTCAAAGCTCGCAAAGAACAAGGAGACTCTGTCATAACAGTGGAGGATACAGGCGGTGGGATTCCTGAAAATGTCAGGCCGAAATTGTTCACACCTTTGTTCACTACAAAGTCTAAGGGTCAGGGCTTCGGCTTGGCAGTAGTGAAACGCATGACCGAAGCATTGGAAGGCACCGTGACTTTCGAAACCGAAGTGGGCAAAGGCACCATGTTCATAGTACGTTTGCCCCAAGCAACCGAGAAACACGAGTAAATGAATCCTTCTTGCGTTTTCTTACGATCCTATATTTTTTATTTTTCCCAAAAAGTTAAGTAGGTAAGCCTCTCAAACGGCTATCTTGGGGAATTTATTCTATCAATAGAGAGGAAGCCGTTACAGTTTTTCGTGAGCTTGCTCAATTTGACAAGGAAATCGCTTCTGCGGAACTTGTAGAAATCCGCAAGTCAGACGACAGTAATGAATCCCAAATAAGAATTAAAGGTGTTTTAGATGCTCGGGGTAGAAAATCGATTAACGAGTTTCTGGAAAAAAGAAATTTGAAGATGAGAGAGCAAAAAGGTTTCATCATCATTTACCAATAATAAAAACTCGAAATTGACAAAAGGAATAGGAACTGCGGCAACTAGCTTTGGCGCAGAGAATTTAGGTTGGCTAGTCTCAGGTTTCCATTCCACGCGGCAACGAAAACGGGGGGAATGGGGGACAGCCGCGTTCGATGGATCCTTAACCGCCAACACGCTACTTCCTAAGGCGTGCACCCAAAAACGCCTGCTCATCCATTAGCATCCGCGGACTAATAACATCTTGTTGTTGCATCGATACACCAACAAATGCTTATCTACAATATTTGGCTCTTTGAGCATAAAACTCAAGATGAGGAGAATGATTTTTGGAGCAACCAATTAGCAGGTCAATTCGCAGAAAGAAAACTGGCATGGCGTCATTTGGGTTTCTGAGACGAATTCAAGACGTTCAAGCACCATGCAGGTGGCTGAAAGACTGCTACGGCGGAAAATGCCCTGCCCTGGTTCTAGTCGGAGGCAACCTATACTGCACTCGGGAAAAAATATGAAGGTCGCTCTAGTTTTTGCGTTTCCAGCGGGGAGTCATGGTGCCCTTAGACCTGAACTCTATAAAACAAGATATGGGAGCTTCAGCGCCTAAAAGTTTTGGTCTGCGGGCGCAGATTGATAGTCGCGCTTACACGTATATGGTCTCTTTCAGAATTCGGTCTTTCAGAGCAGATTTCAAAGCATCTTTGGTCACGAGGTCTACTTTCATGCCCAGCTTCCCAGACAAATACTCTTCAAGTTCCAGAAACCTGAAGAATCCAACGCGAGCATCCTGGGAGAATACGACAAGAATGTCCCCGTCGCTTCTCTTTCGTTGTTCTCCGCGGGAGTAGGAACCGAAAAATCCTATGGTTTCCACTTCGAACTTTTCTTTCAGGAACGGTTTGAGGGCTTCCAGCTGAGCTTTCAGCCTCTTCTGAGTATTCATGGCTACTGAGACTAATGCATGCGATTCTATTTTATTCTTGCTACATAAATCCAAAGATGCGCGAAAGTTCACACATTTAGCCGGAGCTTAGGAATGTACCGTGGATATAAATTCATGTTTGCTAAAAGATCTCAGGCATGAAGCAGATTACGGCTACTCAGCGCGTGTTAAGCGCTTACGAGAACAAGCACAAGAAGCCTCTCTTCTGCTCTAGATGTGGAAGAAAAATAAACGTGAACGAACGTCTGCAGCGTACAACCCACTTCATCAACTATTACTGTTCTGAATGCGCAAAAAAAATCGAAATTTAACCCGTAATTCTTTTTCTTCTGCTCTGCCGGGGCATCTCCGATACTCGTCTATATGCTGCTCCTTTTGGGTTCCGAAAGCAGCCATATGCTTCTTCAAATCAAGCTTTGTCAAGAACACGCATGAGCAGAAAGTTCACCCACAGAAACGCTCTGCCTGCATCGTTTCTTTCACGGATTGAGAGAGCGTTCAGAAAATAATTACAGAAGGAATTAAGATAAGTATTGAACCGGAAAAAAATATTTTTATTGGAACAATTCTATGTGCTGCAGGTATAGATCGTTGCGTTGAGAAGTCGATTCATCTACAAGATGAGCTGTGCCGTTTGGACAGTAGACTTTGCCGCCTTTCGCAACCCTTCCGTACCGTTTGCTGCAGGCTCTAAATTGGGAGCAACCATCGCAATCTCTTGAAAGCATTTCTTTCACCTCGTTTCTCTTTCTTCGGAACTATATATAAAAGAGCCACCTCTTATGCATATTCCCAATAAACTATATAGAAATATAGAGGTTATTCGTCACCGAGGGGCGGGAACTAAGTCAATACAGATTCTACGTTTAGGTTCAGCACGACCTCGGAAATGTCGCTGGCGTATTCCGCTGTTCTACGGATGCTTTCAATGAGCAATCTCACATTCGGGATTTCCTGGATGCTCATAGAGTGAGAAGACAAAACTGCGTCTCTTTCCAGCTTGTATATCTCAACTGTCCTTTCAATAACACTCTCAGCCAGATTGTAATCATGCCTAAAAAGTGCTTCTAAAGAGCTCTCAAACATCGATATTGCCAGTCTGCTCAAATTATTGATCCTTTCAAGAAGTTCTGGAGTCAATGGATTCTTCAAGAATAATATGTTTTCAGCAATTTTCGTAGCGTGATCTGCTGTCCTTTCGACAGACTTTGCTATAAGCCTGTAGCCGAGGCATTCACGCGGATTTTTCAATCCGATTTCTTTAACAAGTCGAGTGTTGGCCACTGCCATTTTCAGCAGTCTAAGAATGTAGAGACTGAATCGATTGACTTCCCTATCCGTCTCAACCACTGCTTTTGCTGCGGAATAATCCAAATTTGCAAGATAGCCAACAGCTTCCTTGTGCATCGATGCAGCTATTATCGCCATTCTGCGTAATGCACTCTCCACACTGAGTTCTGAGTAATTCAGCAAAATCTGCAAGGTTAAACCCGTTGGAGAATCAGTCACAATCTCTGTTCCAACCAAATAGTTTCTGGCGAAATTTTTCAGGTAATTCCTCAATGCTACTGCAAATGGCTGCTGATCTTGAGCTCTTATATGAAGTATATTGTAGCCAACTAAATAAGCCGAGATTGCCTTTCTCATGACCGCATCCGGACTATCACTTGCTAAGACTCGGATGAAAGCATCCTCCTTCTTCTCTTGTTTCTCAAGTTTTGAAGGGAACAGTGACAGCGATCCATCGTCTTCTTCAGATAGAACCATCAGGCTTCCTTTTTTGAGCTGATTCCGCGTCACCCATTCCTTTGGCAGTGAAAGAATATAGGTAGACCCACCAGTCACCTGAAGTTTTCTTTGCTCTTCATTTTTTTCGATTACCTTGATCAAATCAAGCCCACGCTGATGTTAGAATGTTTTGTTATAGGTACTGTTTCTATATAGACTATAAAGTTTATGTCGAATAGTTATATAATGAACGTGAACTCCTTTTACTACAAAAACGAGGAATAAGAATTGAAAACTACAAGCAAAATCGCATTGGCATTGATTGCAGTAATAATCATCATAGGCAGCGTGGTCGGCTACATATATTTCGGGACACCAGCCACTGAACTAGTCATTCTGAAAGGCGCAGGAGCCACATTTCCACAGCCATTCCTCAACGCCACCATAACAACGTACACCACACAGATCAAAACAAACTTACAAATCAACTACGCAGGAGGAGGAAGCGGACAAGGAATAAGCTCTTTCACAAACAAAGAAGTTGACTTCGGATGCACAGACGCACCCTTGACAGCTTCACAGAGAGAAGCAGCACCAAACGCACTTCACATTCCAGAAACAATCGGCGCAATCACAATAGCCTACAACCTGCCTAACATATCTACCGGTTTGAAACTCACAGGACCCATTGTTGCTGACATCTTCCTTGGAACAATAACAAATTGGAACGACCCCGCAATAACAGCCCTAAACCAAGACTTAACCCTGCCAGATCATGCAATAAACACAGTCCACAGATCTGACGGTTCTGGAACCACAAACTGGTTCACCAAATATCTGTCTCTGGTCAGCCAAACATGGAACAGCACAGTGGGAAGCGGCACATCAGTTCAATGGCCCATCGGTACCGGTCAAAGTGGTAACTCTGCTGTCGCAGCAACAGTGACCACAACAGACTACTCAATCGGATACATTGAATTAGCCTATGCACTACAGAACTCCGTACACGTTGCAGCACTCCAGAATCCATCTGGAAACTATGTTTTGCCCTCGCTTGCATCCACGACCGCGGCTGCGGAATCTCTTCCAACAAGCGGACTGCCATCAGGAAGCGAAAGCTGGGAAAATGTGAATATACTCAACGCTCCCGGCGACGAAGCTTATCCGATAGTGACCCCGACGTATATACTGCTATATCAGGATCTTAGCGTGATCAGAGGGATGGATATGAATAAGGCAACAGAACTAGTTCAATTCATATGGTACGTCATACACGACGGTCAGCAACTTGCACCCGCACTGGAGTATGCAACCCTTCCAGCGAACTTGATCCAAATCGACGAAGCAACACTCAATTCGATAACATTCAACGGGCAGCCTATACCAACCCATTAAGAATGACCATCGATTCCAACACTTCACCCCAACTTTTTTTATTAAATCGATCAAAGATGCGAGCAGGTCTACATGACTAAACAGCTAACCGGCGACAACGCATTCAAAATCCTAACCGCAGTTATCGTGGCGTCAGCCGCTTTCATCCTAATACTAAACGCTTACACACTCATCACAGGGTCTGAGACCGTCCTGAGAGAATTCGGCGGCAGCTTTCTGACCGGGAGAAACTGGAATCCCGTTATAGGAAGAGAATCCTTCGGTGTGCTCCCGTATATTCTTGGAACACTACTCACCTCAGGAATCGCTCTGCTGATAGGGGTCCCCTTAAGTTTGGGGATAGCCATTTTTCTTGTAGAGATGGCTCCCAAAATCGTGAAAGTTCCCCTTTCATATCTTGTGGAGTTGCTTGCCGCGGTTCCAAGCGTTATTTTTGGGCTCTGGGGCTTGTTTGTTCTTCGTTTCTGGGTTCTAGACTACATCGAAATACCCTTAAACAACTATCTAGGGTGGATTCCGTTTTTCAGCGGAGCACCCTTCGGTCTGGACTTCTTCACCGCAGGAATAATTCTGTCAATAATGATCATCCCAACAGTTGCTTCAGTGTCAAGAGAAGTCATCAACGCCGTTCCCGATTCCATTCGCGAGGGCGCCTACAGCATTGGAGCAACAAAATGGGAGGTCATCCGCCATTGGGTCCTCAGCTACGGGCGATCTGGAATCTTTGGAGCAATAATTCTTGGTTTGGGCAGGGCGGTGGGTGAAACAATGGCAGTCACAATGGTGATAGGAAATGCTGTTGGTCCAAACGCTATGCCCACCACACTATTTCAGCCAGGCCAAACCTTACCTTCTTTGATTGCCAATGGTTTTCTGGAAGCTCCAACCCCTATTGAAAAATCTGCCTATATCGGTGCCGGATTAGTTCTGCTTCTCATTAGTCTTCTCATAAACATCGCAGCGCATTTGATGGTGACTAGGGTTTTCAAATTCAAAGGAGGCGCCGTAGAGTAGGTGCTTAGCAGCTACCGATTTAGGAATTTCAAGAACAGGCTTTTCTACATGCTGTGCTTGCTCTGTGTAATAATCGCCATAGTACCGTTGTTGAGTATTCTTTACGAGGTTATAGTTCGAGGAGCTCCCGAGATTAATCTAAATTTTCTGGCTGCAGATGGGTTGCATGGCGGTATTGGACCTGCCATACAGGGCTCATTAATCCTAATAGGCCTAACCAGCCTAATCGGAATCCCGCTGGGCATACTGTCCGGAGTCTATCTTGCGGAGTTTGGAAACAACAAGTATGCTTCTTGGATGAGAACAATAAATGACATACTCACCGAGTTCCCATCCATAGTAGTGGGTATCACGGCTTACAGTATAATCGTTGTCGGTTTAATAGGCACCTATTCACCGTTTGCAGGTGCCATAGCTCTTTCCTTCATGTTGATTCCCATTGTGGCAAGAACCACTGAAGAATCAATGAAACTCGTGCCAAACAGTGTGCGAGAAGCATCGATGGCATTGGGAGCACACAGATGGCGCACCATTCTGAGTGTAGTGGTACCTTCCGCAAAAGGAGGCTTAATCACAGGCACGCTTCTGGCGGTTGCCAGAGTTGCTGGAGAAACCGCCCCTATACTACTGACGATTTTGGGCAACAGCTACTTCTTTCAAGGCTTCAACCAGCCGATGGATGCCCTGCCCCTTAGGATTTTCCTCAACTCACGAATGCCACAGCCCGAAATACAAGCTCAAGCTTGGGGTGCTTCATTGGTGTTGATTCTAATAGTTTTAACCCTAAACATTGGCATAAGACTTGCCAGTAGGAGCAGATCACCAAGGTGACATAATAATGCCTAATATGAAAATGGAGAGCATTGAATTAAGTGCGTGGTTCGGCACCAAACAAGCGCTGAAAGACATCAACATCTCTGTCAAGACAAACGCCGTGACCGCCATCATCGGTCCATCGGGATGTGGAAAATCTACATTCCTCCGAACACTGAACAGGATGCATGAACTGGTGCCGGGCGCCAAGACGACTGGTCAAGTGTTGCTAGATGGAAAAAACATCTATGCTCCTGAAGTTGACCCAGTGATGGTTCGCCGCAGAGTAGGGATGGTTTTTCAAAAACCGAACCCATTTCCAACAATGTCAATCTACGATAACGTTGCTGCAGGATTGAAACTAACCGGGGCAAGAAAGGGTCAAGATCTTGACGAAATTGTAAGAAAGAGTCTTCAGCAGGCAACGCTGTGGGATGAAGTCAAGGATGATCTGAAAAAGCCTGGAACAAGCATCTCAGGCGGGCAACAACAGAGACTTTGTATTGCTCGTGCAATTGCATTGCAACCTGAAGTCATCCTCATGGATGAACCCTGCTCAGCGCTAGATCCTATTGCCACTTCAAAAATTGAGGAGCTGATAGTCTCGCTTAAGAGTGATTACACTGTCGTTATTGTAACACATAATATGCAACAAGCTGCGCGTGTTTCAGACCTTACGGCCTTTATGTATTTAGGTCAACTTGTAGAATTTGGCGAAACAACGAGCGTATTTGAGAATCCAAAGAGCGAATTAACAGAAAAATACATAACTGGACAATTTGGTTAGGTGAAGATTATGCATAGACTCTTAGATGTGGGTTTGGAACAACTAACCGTCATGGTATACAGGATGGGTGAAGTAGCTGAAAAAGTCATAGACGTGTCGATCAGGGGATATATGAATGGGGAAGATGCAACCGCGGTTGTACATGAACTCTCAGACATTCTGGCGACTATGACTGTTGAAATTGAAAACAAAGCTTTCGAGTTGATAGTAAAATATCAGCCAGTGGCATCCGACTTGAGAATAATCAACTCTTACATGAAGATTGCATACGATTTTGAACGTTACGGCAGGTACGCATGGGACATATCGTTCACCCACAAGAAGCTGGCAGGGTTAGATAAATGCGCGGGGTCTTCGGATTTGATGCAGAAGCTGGCGGGAAGAGTTCTCGAGATGGTTAGCAAGAGTGTGGATGCGCTGAAGCAGAATGATGGAGAAATAGCTCGGAGTCTAGCTGGCGTTGAAAAAGAAGCAGATGAGTTGTACTTTGCATATCTCGATGAACTCGCCGAAGCGACTGTGCAAAATAAATGCGCCATGTGCAATCTCCTGGTGTCGCGTTTCCTCGAGAGAATAGCTGATCACACAACTTACGTTGGTGAATCGATAGTCTACATAGTATCCGGAGAAAAACTAAGTCTGAGGTGATTTATCTGGAAAAAAGAAGTTATGGATGGTTTGAAAAACGGCGCAGAACAAAAGCTCTAGACCTGGCATACAATCAGATAACGAAAGCATTTGACACTGTGACTTGGCTCAATAGAGCAATGAAAAGCTACTCTGAAGGAGATTTCAAGGAAGCCAAAAAGTATATCGAAAACCTGTACAAGGATGAAGAAGAAGTTGACAGACTACGGACAGCTGTTTTCATTGAACTTTCAAAAGGCGCTGCTCTTGTGGCTGATTATCGGGAAGACCTGCTTCATCTTGTAAAAAGACTGGACACACTTGCAGACCACACCAAAGACGCGGCAAGATGCCTAGAAATGCTAGGAGAAACGGAGATTCCAGAAGAACTAACCAAAGAGACCGTATTCATGACCTCAAAACTCGTAGACATTGCAAAGAATCTGCGCATCAGCATTGAGAAGATATCACTCAATCCCTCTGAAGCCATTGAGAAAGCTAAGAATGTCGGACAGATTGAACATGAACTTGACGCGGAGTACCTTAGAGCCAAGAGCCTGTTTGTGAAGTATGGAGAGAAAATCAACTGCGGAGCAATGGTAATATTTGATGATCTGATTGAGTTTATCGAGCAAGCTGCAGACATGTGCGCTGACACAGCAGATTACATTGTTATGCTTTCAAGCAGAGAATAAAAGACATACACTCCAGGCCTCATTACTTCATGCTTGACGGACCTTCAGAGAGATAACGAATACCGGAGAAAAGAAATGAAACGAGTCTTGTTTGTCTGTATTGAGAACGCGGGTAGGAGTCAGATGGCAGAAGCTTTCGCCGAAAAATACGGAAAAGATAAGCTTGAGGTTTCAAGCGCTGGAAACAAACCTGCAGATAGAGTTAACCCTTTGGTGGTCGAGGCCATGAGGGAGAAGGGCATTGACATCTCGATGAACAAGCCGAAACTGCTGACTTTCCAGATGGCTCAGGAAGCAGACGTTATTGTTACTATGGGCTGCAATGAGCAGGGAATCTGTCCGGGACCGTTTTTTAAGCCGACAACAGAATGGAAACTTGAGGATCCAAAGGGGAAACCGATTGAAAAAGTCCGTGAGATCCGGGATGAAATTGAACAACTCACAAAAAAGCTACTAACGCAAGAGAATTGACACGTACAATCGAGAGAATAGACTACATTGCGCTTTTCACATAAGTTGTGGAACGCATCAGCGTGTCTGTTTTTGATTAAGCTCACGGATCCATTCTGCCGAACGCTGCTTTCGGTAGCATGGCACTTCAAATTCGAATAGCGGTGTCTTATTCATTCTTCGCAGGCCTGGTCGGAACGTTCTATGTCTGACAAAATATAACGCTTTTGCTCAAATTCATATCAAGATTCATAGAGTGCGCGCTAAATTTATGTGAATTTAAAGTTTGGGATTGTCTAGAAGCCTGATGGAAAAAAGTCAGGATTTACTATTAGATTTCAACGCTAGCTTGCTGCATTTCAGAGCGTATTTGGGATTCCTGCTTGACATATCTATTGTATAAGGGGATCCCGACGAACCCGACTAATCCAGCTGCTATTATGAATCCAATGACATAATCATGTCCCTGAAAAACCCATAAAACTGCAACTGCAATGACTATGATTAGGTTGAACGCCAGAACGGCTGTCTTTTTCACTTTTACTGCTTTCAGTCTCCTTTCTATGGCTTCCAAGCAACCACACCTCAAATGCATCTGCGAAATAGAACGTGTCTGCTAACTTGCCTTTTCCCAATAGGCAGACTTGTCTATGAAACGTTTAGCATGCTGTTTCTGCGGCCCCATGTGTTTCCAGCGGAGAATCATGGTGCCCTTAGACCTGAACTCCATAGAACAAGATATGGGAACTTCAGCGCCTAAAAGTTTTGGCTGGAGATGGGTTTGCTGGGGCTCCGGACAACAAAGTTAAGGAGAAAGGAAAATGCAACTCTCGACTGCAACTACCCCTCATGAGTTTAACCCAGAGTCCACTCAGCCAAGTTTTACTTCTCTGTTAAAAAGACACACTTAGATTAACTTCGATTGCTTCAGGACACCGGTTGCGCATCTACTGTCATAGCCTGAGCGGTGGCGCGCTTTAGGTGTATTTTTTCTTCATGCATTCAGGGCAGAAATGGCGCTTATATTTTCTCACCCGGAGAGGCTGAAAGAGCTTTCCGCAGGTACTGCATTTAACTTTGGCGGGCTGTTTGGGGTCAAGCATCTTCAGCCTGCGTTCGATCTCAGCTTTAACCTCTGGGTCGCCTTCTCTCTTCAACGCCGCAACCAGCAAGGATTTGGCTTTTATGAGACTTCTTTCTCTGAAGATTCGATAGAAATTGCTCTGAGTCTTTCCGTCTGCGCTTACCATGATCGGCAGTATGCACACAAAATTCTGAGGGTAACTCTCAGACTTTTCCAAATCCACAACGGCAAAACTGAGACACTTTTTGCCCGAACCGTCGTCCAAGAAAGATTTCGTGTCTATTTTAAGACGAAAACTCATCTAAACCAACAACTATACCTTCTGTAACGGCATAATATTAATCAAAGGCCCGGACCGAGATTTATGCACTTGGAAGGCGGTCAACTGCGATGCTATTCTCTCCAGCGTCCGTGAGAATGAATGGTTCTGTCTCAAACATGCGAAGAATGAGGGGTTCTCGCTGACAGGTATCTCGCAGGAACACGCTATTCCCTCGACGAAAAGTAGACCGAACGCCCCCAAGGCCTCTTTCACTTTCTCCAGTCTCTGTGACTGAAGCAGATCGAAAGGAACCTTGTTGACGATGACAACGGCCTTCTTTTCGAAATGCATGTAAAGATCATGAAGCATCACTCTGGTCCCCTTAAGGTCGGATTCCTCCAGCGTCGTAACCACCAGCGTAACGTCTGAGGCAACGATGGCGTTTACGGACGAATACTGAAGCCCGGGACTCGTGTCAACAACCAGATAGTCAAAGGATAACTTGTCAAACAGAGTTTTCCTGAAAGAAAGAAGTCTGCGAAGAGCCTGCATTTCCCATTTCCTATCTTTAGACGCCATCTCCATGATGCCCTTTGTCGACGGATTAGCGAAGCATACGCTCAGCTTTTCCCAGTCCAATCCTTCACCGTAGCTGTTGCGAAGCACCTCTTCTGCGTCACAGGAGCCTTCAAGATAATCGTTCAGCCAATATCCAGAATTTGTACTCTTGAATAGGGAGTGGAGGCTTGGAGCGCGAAAATCCATGTCTAACAGGCAGGTTTTTTTGCCTTTGGCAGCTAGCAACGTGGCTAGATTCGCAGAAATCAGAGTTTTTCCAGTTCCTCCTTTGTAGGAGTGAACCGCTACTATCGTTCTTTGTTTTCCTCCGCCAGCATTATTTGGATCAGGTTCTAAGGGTCGACAGGAGGTTTTGCCCATCTTCTCAGTCAGATTTGGTGTAGCTCCCCTTTTGAAACCGTTTTTTTGTTACTACGGAGAGTGGCCTGGCGGATTTAATGCTTCTGCAGTACAGATTCATACTCTTCGTATATGATAAGAAACCCAACCAGAATTTCTCAGCATGAACGTTCAGTGCTGGTTCTGAGTTCAAATCACTATAAACACGTCATCTTGCTTTTGAAATATTCGTCATCAAATAAGCCGACGAATCTTAAGGATGAATAACCGTTTGGAAATAGAGTTTGGTGAGCGCGCTGCACAAAAAGGGATGGCATTGGGCTCTTCAGTAGCTTCACAGTGGATTCGTGGGGGCAAACATCATAGCAGGGGACGAAGTGATTTCTTCAGCAAATAATTAGCTGCAGATGTATGGTTTATGTTGGATGCCAGTATCTATGGAAAGTTTTAAACGCACCCTAAACATACTTGGCTCCAATATCTGGACGGATTAATATGAAACATAGCAAGGTCTTTGCTAAGTGCACAACGGGGGTAAGGGGACTTGACGAGATTACTTTTGGAGGACTGCCTAAAGGGCGCCCAACCTTGATAACTGGGGGGGCTGGAAGCGGAAAGA
>Ga0105095_10000727_pt1 | contig 16508 bp, 15 predicted proteins | sample PPLLak2March2015_2_FD_79180 | JGI IMG/M metagenome (GOLD analysis project Ga0105095, IMG submission 79180) | Freshwater sediment microbial communities from Prairie Pothole Lake near Jamestown, North Dakota, USA - PPLs Lake P8 Core (3) Depth... | ecosystem: Environmental > Aquatic > Freshwater >...
GATGTCGACAACCAATCCGGTCTCCTCCTGCACCTCTCTGGCGGCGGCGGCCCGCAAGGTCTCGCCCAAGGTCACCTTGCCACCGGGAACGGCCCACAGCCCCTTTCCCGGTTCGTGGCCACGTTGCACGAGGAGGATCCTCCCCTCGTCCACGACGGCCACGCCGACGCCGACCACGGGTTGCTCAGTCCCTGTTGTCATCGTGGTGCATGATGATCGATCGCGCCGAGAAACCGCCTGCCTCGAAGAAGTTCTTGGCCAAGCGGTGCCCGGGGAGGACGTGTGCGTCGAACTTGGATATGCCTCGCTCCCGGAGAAGGTCCATCACGTGGTCCCTCATTGTCTCGCCAAGAGCCACCTCCCTGGCCTCCTGTTCGACATAGACGAGGCGAATCGAGCCGATCCTCTCACCGCCGGCCTGGGGAAGGGTCTCCTCGACCCTGGCCACGACGAAGCCGAATGGGTAGCCGTCCAGCTCACCGATGACGACCTGACTCTCCGGGTCGTCGAGCAGCCGAAGAAACGAGACCTCCGCGGGCTCGGCGAGCCCGTCGGCCAGGGGCCACATCGGGTGGAGGGCGGTCATCTCCCTCTCCAGCCCCCGGTAGAGCCGAACCAGCGAGCCGATGTCGTCGGGCCCGGCGAGCCGGGCAGCGATGCTCAGCGCTTCCAAAATCGGACACCCCGCTTGAACCGGCCGAATCCCCAGACTGTGACCAGTCTCATCGCCTCCATCACAATCCCCGTCCCCATCTTCGATGTCCCCCGGGCCCGGTCCCGAAAGCTGATCGGGACCTCGACGACCTTCAGCCCCGCCTCGTGGGCCCGCATCGCCATCTCGACCTGGAAGGCGTATCCGGAGGCCTGAGCCTTCTTGTATGGGAGCGAGCGAAGGGCGTCGGCCCGGAACGCCCTGAAACCGGCGGTGACATCCCGGGTCGGCATCCCGAGCATGATCCGGGCGTAGAGGTTTCCTCCCTTGGAGATGACCCGCCGTCCCATCGGCCAGTCTGGGGTGGCGCCACCGGGGACATATCGGGACCCGATGGCGAGGTCCGCCCCCTCGTCGATCGCCGCCACGAGCCGGGGCAGGTCGGCGGGGTCGTGGGAGAAGTCGGCGTCCATCTCGACCACTATCTCGGCACCATCGGCAAGGGCCCAGTCGAATCCTGCCGCGTATGCCGGGCCGAGGCCTTCCTTGACGCTCCGGTGGAGCACCGACATCCTGCTGTCCTCGGCGGCGAGACGATCTGCCATCTCACCGGTCCCATCAGGGGACCCATCGTCGACGATCAGCAGCCGGTAACCGTGGTGGGTGACAGCCGCTGCGATGTGAGGGAGGTTCTCCCTCTCGTTGTAGGTGGGGATTACGACCGATACCCGGTCAGTAGGCACAGTCCCTGCACAGCATCTTCTTGCGATTGGCCAACTGGCTGGTTCGCTTCACCATGAAACAGGACTGGCAGACGAACTCGTCCGACCTCTGCATCTGAGCATCGACGTTCATCGTCAGCTCTTCGCGGCGGATGGCGCGTAGCTCTTCGACTTCGTCGACCAGGAGCGCCTCACCCGCCTCGTCGTCGAGGAGCTCGAGCTCCTCGCTTTCGAGCTCTTCGAGGGCCTCGGTGGTCTCCTCGTCCTGCTCCTCCTCGGCTTCCTCTTCCTCGACCTCGAAGTCTTCCTCCGCGACCTCTTCCTCCACGAAGGCTTCTTCTTCGAGGTCTACGTCGAGGTCCTCCTCTTCGAGCACTTCGTCGAGGTCGGGCATGACGTCATCATCCGGCTCTTCATCGATTTCCTCTTCGATGTCCTCGAGCTCGTCGGGAACCGCTTCTGCTTTTTCTTTTGCCATGTCTTGATTCGTCCTCACCCCTCGAGGGCGGCGGCAGTATAAGTCGGTGTGACTCAGATCTTGAGACTGATCGCGGCCGGGATAACACGGCCCTTCACGGTGGTATTCCCGATGAGCTCGCCATCACATTCCACCGGCCAGGACGGCTCGGTCTCCAGGGTGAATTCCGCAGCGGACAAGCGGCGCACTGCGGGATCCCCCAGATGAGTCCCTTTGATGATCTTGGGCACCAGCGCCGGCGCCCGAGTCTTGCTGCAATTGAAGATCTGGATGTCGAGAACGCCGTCGACCAGAGTCGCCTTGGGGGCAACATTCCAACCACCTGCGAAGAATTGCGCGTTGGCCAGGATCACCGCCAGGGCCTCGGACTCGTATGTGCGCCGATCGGTCGTGAGCTTCACGTTCGCTTTGGGGAATCTCGGCAGTCGCGCCGCAAAGGCGAGCGGGTAACGGGCCGCACCCAGACTGCGACGGAGCCGCGCCGAGGTTTGGACCGCCGCTGCCCCCACCCCGGCCTCGGCGACATTGACGAAGTAACGGCGTCCCCAGTCTCCGTCGAGGACACCGACGTCGATGTCGTAAACGTCATCGGTGGCGAGATGCTTGGCGGCATCGGCCAGGTCCTGGGGGATGCCGAATGTTCGCAACAGGTCGCATCCCGAGCCGAGGGGCAATACCCCGATCACCGGGCGGAAGCCGAGGTCGAGAGGAAGGAGAGCGTTGGCGGCGAGACCCACCGTCCCGTCTCCGCCGGCCACGGCGAAATGCTCGACTCCCGATCGTGCCCCTTCCTGGAGCAGTCGGATCGCATCCTGTGCCGATTCGGGCACGACCATCTCCGCGTCGACACCGAGTGAGTCGAGGATCCCTTTCACCCAGGCCGGATCGGTGGGACGAGGGCCGGCGGCGGGGTTGACGAAGACCTGCCAGCGGGGCATCAGCCCACACCCTGCGCAGCGACGACGCCGCGATCGATGGCCCGGAGGGAAGCGACGGCCTCGTCGCGCAGCCCCGGGGCGGCCTCGCGCAGCTGGCGGATCAGGTCCACCAACTGCCTCGAGACGCGGACGAAGTCGCCAGGGGCCATGCCCCGGGTCCCCAGGTCGTCGAATTCGACGCCGGAGGCCCATTGATGGGCCACCTGTCCGAACCCGGGGTCCGGCCGCCTGGTCGGGGTCAGCCGCAAGGCGCGCTCACGTTCGATCAGGTCCTTCCAGATCAGCTCCAGGTTGTCCCACCGCTCGGCGAGGAGCGCGGTGGGCCACTCTGCGACGGAGGCGGTGTCGCTTCTCGGCTCGTAGACGAACACCGAGACCAGGGCGGCCAATTCCTCCGGGTCGAGCCCGTAGAAGACCCCTTGTTCGATCGCCTCGGCGAGCAACAGGTCCGATTCGTTGTAGATGGCACGGAGACGTTCGCCCCTGGGGCTCAACTCCCATCCATGGCTGTAGTCGAGGTCGTCGAGGAGGCTCCGGATCGCCCCGAACTCCTCGACCAGGCCATGACCCGAGCTCCGCCTCACCGTCCGGTATTGCTCCAGCTTCCGTCTCGTCCGGACAGCCCGCCGTAGAGCCGCTAGGTGCCTGGAGGCATCGGGGCAACCAGCCACCGGGTGGTCGATCACCGGGTGCTTGCGGATCTCCTTGCTGGTTTGACGGGGCGGCACCTTGCGGAGGAGGCGAAGCACGTCCTGGATGTAGCGCCGGTCTTTGTGACGCACCGGCATCGGCACCTCCAGCTCCCCTGCGATGGTCGACCCATCGACGATGTCCTTGTAACCGATAGTGGTGACCCTCCCGGAGGTCGAGAGCACGAGATAACGCGCCCCGCCGTCCTTTCTGGCCAGACGGCGCAGTATGGCGTAGCGGCCGTCACGGGAGCCACCTTTGATGTCGATCACCTGGCCGGGCCCGAGAGTCGAGGCGATCCGGTCGTCATAGGTGCCCGGTGTGGACGACTCCACCAGGGCCAGATACTCCTCGACGTCGCCTCTCTCGCACCGAGCCTGAGCCTCGTCCTTGGCCAGGGTGTGCTCGAGGGCCTCGATCGTCGATTCTGCCGAGCTGCGATCCCCTTCTCGCTGGAAGGCGGCGAACGATGCCTCGAGAAGCGTCTCGGCCTCCTCCTGTCCATAGTTGGCGATCAGATTGGCCGTCATGTTGTAGGTGGGTCGGAAGCTCGATCGCAGCGGGTGCGATCCGATCGAGGCGATCTCGGTCACGTTGTCGAAACGGACGAACGGCGAGTGAAGCACCACTCCGTATCCCTCGATGTCGATGCCTCTCCGTCCCGCCCGGCCGGTCAACTGGGTGTAGTCCCCCGGTCGCATCAACTCGTGGGACTCCCCGTTGAACTTGGACAGGCTCTCCAGCACGACAGTCTTCGCCGGCATGTTGATCCCGAGAGCGAGGGTCTCGGTGGCGAACACCACACCGATCAACCCCGCTTCGAACAACTCCTCGACGGTCTCCTTGAACGCCGGGACCAGACCGGCATGATGCGCGGCGACACCTGCCTCGAGACCGGTGATCCACCGGTCATAGCCGAGGACCTCGAGATCCTGATCGCCGAGGTGGCCCGTCCTGGTCTCGGCCAGCTCCCGGATCACCGACCTCTGGGTCGGGTCGACCAGCCTGACCCCCGCCTCCACCAGGCGATGCGCGGCCGCCTCACAGCCGGCACGGCTGAATATGAAGAAGATGGCAGGCAGCATCCCCTCTTCAGCCAGTCGCTCGACTGTCTCGATGCGATTGGGAGTCTTGAACCGTCTGCGCCGCCCACGCTCCAGGCCGAGCATGTGCTCGATCCGGGGGTTTGGCCGTGTCCGGCCGTCCCGGGTGACAAAGGTGGGAAGGAGATGCAGGGTCTGGGCTCCCATGCGGTCGCGGATCATGTACATCGACTCGAGCGGCACCGGTCTGTGATCGGTGGCGATGAGACGGGTCGGGCCGCGCCTCTCCCCAACCCAAGCCGCGAACTCGTGGTTGTTGGACACGGTCGCCGACAGACAGACCAGTTGCACGTGCTGGGGGCAATGGATGATCACCTCCTCCCAGACGGCGCCTCGGGTCGGGTCCTGCAGATAGTGGACCTCGTCGAGGATCACCAGCCCCACGTTGGCGAGACGACGGCTCTCGGCATAGATCATGTTCCTGAGCACCTCGGTGGTCATGACCACGATGTCGGCATCGCCATTGATGACATTGTCCCCGGTGAGCAGACCCACCCGCTCGGGTCCGTAGGCCACGATGAAGTCGGAGTACTTCTGATTGGAGAGGGCCTTGATCGGGGTGGTATAGAAGGCCCTCTCCCCCCGGATCAGTGCGAGATGGATGGCAGCCTCGGCCACGAGAGTCTTCCCCGAACCGGTTGGGGCGGTGACCACGACCGACTGGCCCTCCGCTATCGCCTCACCGGCTTCGATCTGGAAGTCGTCCGGTTTGAAGGGGAGACGCCCCCAGAAGGCGTCGAGCTCGGGCTTCATTTCTTCAGGACCAGTCGGACCAGCCAGTAGGTCGTTTCGTACATGGCATACAGCGGGATCGACAGGACGAGGAGGGTGAAGGCGTCTCCGCTGGGCGTGATCAGGGCGGCGGCGATCACGATGATGACGATCGCCCAACGCCGGCCCCTGGCCAGCTGCTCCGAGCCGATCAAGCCGGCGGCGGCAGCGGCGAAGAGAAAGACGGGGAAGAGGAAAGCCAGGCCAAAGGCGAGCAGGTAGCGGAGGGTGAACGAGTAGTAGTCACCGAGACGAAGGTTGTTCTCTACGTCGGGGAACACACCGAGCAGGAACTCGAGACCCCGGGGCAGGGTCCAGTAACCGAAGAGGACCCCTCCGGCGAAGAGGAGCACGAGGGTCCCGACCACCGGGATCGCCCAGTTGCGCTCGTTGGAGGTGAGTGCGGGGTTGATGAACGCCCAGATCTGATAGAGGACCACCGGGCTGGCCAGGATCACGCCGCCGAACAGGCCGATCCGCATCAGGACCCCCCACTTCTCGGTGGCGGCGAGGGTCTGGAACTCGGCGTCGGGGACGGCGGTGTGGAACGGGGCTTCCAGGATCGTGCGCAGGGAATCGGCGAAGATGAACGCCACCACTCCGCCGACGAGGATGGCGATGAACATCTTGAGGACCCGCCATCGCAGTTCCTCGAGGTGGGCCAGAATCGATTGTGGCCTGTCCTCTTTCACCGGTCCGGGCCCTCTTCGGCTGCCTTCCTCTCGATCTCTTCGAGGTCGGCCATGGCATCGGCCGGCGTCGGCCCCGAAACCGGCTTGGGGCCGCTCCATTCGAGACGGCTCACCCCGGTCTCGTCGATTTCCTTGCGGATCTCCTCCGACGAGAGCTTCAGCTCGTCGATCGGGGCCTTGAGCTCCTCGCCAACCTTCTTCAGGTCGGCGACCTCATCCTCGAGACCGCGTCGGATGTCACGGGCCGCCGCCCTCAGCTCCGCGGTCCAGGCACCCACTTTCCGGGCCAATTCGGGCAACCGTGTCGGCCCGAGCACCACGAGAGCGACGAGGAGGATGATGATGATCTCGCCACCCTGGAGCATGCCCGGAGGGTAGTGGGGTGAGGGTCGAACCCTTTGAGCCTTCCGGAGGCGGGGACCCATACAACGAGAAGGGTGGCGACCCTGGGGATCGCCACCCTTTGTGTGTCGAGGAGCACCCTGCCCGTGGTGCCCGTCGAAGAGAAGGAGCGGTTGTCAGCCGGCCAGGAGGCGGAATGGATCCGATTCGGCCTCGAGGGCAGCCACGAACGCTGCGATCTCCCTTTCGGTGATGGGGTCGGGGTTGATGACCTCGAAGGTCACACCCGTTGCCAGAAGGACGCTGACCACCCGGGAATTCGCGGGCCGGCGCTGAGGCTCGGTGCAGGTCGGGCACTTGAAGCGGTAATCACCCTCACGGCCACCTGGACGAAGCTCCAACGCCACGTCGTCCGGTGTCAGGTGGATGTCACCACACCTAGTGCAAGTTGTCTTGATGGTCGTCATCCCTGTTCTCCGGTCTCCCATAACAAGGGGAGTGATCGGCAGAGCAGGTCAAAATCTGTAGCGCGACCGACTAGGTCGCACGGCCCTATTGGTACTTTTCGCGAAGTCGATCGGCGATCTCGTTGACCTTTGAACGAACCTCATCGCCCTGGAGCAAACGTGCCTCGCCGCCGAGTCGGAGGAGGAGCCGGGCCGGGATCTCGGCGTCGGGTGACGAGAAGCGGATCTCGGTGCCGCTTTTCGTCTCCTTGAGCACGTCGACGGGGTAGTAGTCCAGCACCCAGGTCGCATTTGGGGTCAGCCGGATCCGGGCGACCACGTCGTCGTCCGACGGGGAGTAGGCGACTCCTGGCTCCGGCAGCCCTTCGGGACGCTCGAATCGCTCCTCGAGGACCACCAGATCGCGGATGCGATCGACACGGAACACCCGCTCTGCTCCGACCATGCGGCAGAAGCCCTGGACGTACCAGTTGCCCAAGGTGGAGACCAGCGCCCATGGTTCGATGTCGCGCACCGTCTCCTCCTCCCTGCTCAGGGATCGATAGGTGATCCGAACCACCTTCTGGTCCGCTGCCGCAGCTTTCAGGGCGGCCAGTGTCCCCGACTCCCCGGCCACATCGATGTCGATCGCGGTGCCGGCATTGGGCAGGACCGCCTTGGTCAGCTTGTCGACCGCTCGCTGCAGGTCCGGCGAGCCCTGGCCGGAGGCGACGATGGCCATGCCTGCGGCGATCAGGCCGAGAGCTTCCATCGAGGTGAGCCGGGGGGCCCGGGCGAAATAGTCGGCGGCGTCGATGATCACCTCGTCGCCGTCGATGTACGCCTCCATGAGATCTCCCGGGGTGTAGCCGGGGAGTCCGCAGAAGAAGACCGTGTTCAGGTCGCGGGTGAGCTCCGCCTCGGTGTATCCGAAACGCTCGATGATCTCGCTCACCTTGGCCCCGTCTTTGGCCAGCACGTACGGGATCAGGGCGAGGATCCTGGAGAGACGGGTGACGGTGCGTTTGCTGGTCATCCTGCGTTCTCCACTGCCGCCTCGACCCGCTCCAGCACGAGGTCACGCAAGGCGGACGGCCCCACGACCTCGGCATCGGGTCCGAAGCTGAGGATCCACCCGATGAAGGCGTCACGGTTGGCGACCGGCAGGTCGAGCTCGAGCGGGCCGCCCGCCGGAGCCTCCACCCCGAGGGTGCGGGCCGCCCACCAGGCCACGTCCGGGTCGAATCTGACCGTGGATGTGACCACATCGTCCGGCCCGGCCTCCCAGGGATGGTTGCTCATCGCCCGTTTCACATCGAATCGCTTAGGACGCGAAAAGGCGCCGGCCTGCTTCCCCACCTCGAGATCGGAGATCCGATCCACCCGGTACACCCGTTCCCCGTCCGGGGTCTGGCCGACCAGATACCAGTGACCCCGGCGGTGTGCGATGCCGTAGGGGTCGAGCTTTCGCTGCGACCCTCCGTAGGTGAAGTCCAGTTGCCGGCGCTCGCTGACGGCGAGGAAGAGATCACCCAGTACCGAGGCCTCGGCGCCCAGGTCGGCACCCAGTGGCTCGATGCCCACACCACGCTCCACCCCACCGAGTTTGAGCAGTCCGGCCAGACCGGCGTTGGCACCTCCGAGCCGGACCATCCGTGCCGCCACCGACAGTGCGATCCGCTCCTCGTCGGTCAGCCCCGGATCGGGTAGTGCGTACTTGTCGGGATCGACCGTGTAGCCGAAGTCGACCTCCCAGGCGTCGAGGGCTCTCATCTCGAGTGGGACTCCCATCCGCTTCAAAAGGTCCTTGTCCCGCTCGAACATGCGGTGGAAGGCCTCGTCACTCTGATCCCCGTACCCGGCCACGGTGCGACGGACCTGGTCGGCGGTGACCGGGGTCTGGGAGTCGAGCAGATAGATGAGGAGGTTGATCACCCGCTCGACGACATTCTGCATGACCGGATTGTGGTCCCTTCACACCCGCATTCGTGGCCTTGGGCACCGCAGAGCGGAGCGTGGGTATAGTCGACGCCAGGCAAGCAGCTGCGTCAGACGTCGAATCGGGGGTGCATCATGCACGAATCGGGGATAGGTCGGATGGGTTGGCGTCACGGCGCAGGACGGCTGCGGATGTGGCTGTCGCTGAGCCTCATCGCTTCGGTGACACCGCTCGTCGTCGCCGCGCCAGTGGACGCACCGCAGGCGCAGGCAGCCACCGTGGACCTGTTCTTCTCCGAGTACATCGAGGGCACTAGCAACAACAAGGCGCTCGAGATCTACAACGGCACCGGCGCATCCGTCGATCTCACTGCCGGTGGCTACAACGTCCAGATGTTCTTCAATGGCGGTGCGTCGGCAGGGTTGACCATCAACCTCACCGGAACGGTCGCCGATGGCGACGTGTTCGTGATCGCCCAGTCCGCTGCCAGTGCCGCGATACTCGCCCAGGCCGACCAAACCAACGGGGCCGGGTGGTTCAACGGCGACGACGCTGTGGTCCTGCGCAAGGGCACGACGGTGCTCGACGTGGTCGGGCAGACAGGCTTCGACCCCGGAACCGAATGGGGAACCGGCCTGGCCAGCACGGCCGACAACACCCTTCGACGCATGGCGACGATCTGCAAGAGCGACGTCGAGGGCTCTGACGTCTTCGACCCGGCCACCGAGTGGGATGGGTTCGCCACCGATACCTTCGACGGGTTGGGGGCTCATATCGCCAACTGTGAAGGCTTTGACCTCGCACCGGCCGTGCAGACGACTTCTCCGGCCGACGGCGCCACCGGGGTGGCTCGCAACGCCGACATCGTCGTGACCTTCAGCGAACCGGTGAATGTGACCGGCACGTGGTCGACGATCTCCTGTGGAACCAGCGGGGCCCACACCGCCGTCGTCAGCGGCGGCCCTGCGAGCTTCACACTGAACCCCGACACCGACTTCGCCGCAAACGAGTCGTGCACGGTCACGGTTCTTGCGGCCAACGTCACCGATCAGGACGTGACCGACCCACCCGACGCCATGACCGCAGATTCGGTGTTCACCTTCACGACCGCCGGCTCTGCCGTGTGCGGCGATCCGTCGACGAAGATCCACACCATTCAGGGCACCGGGCTCACCTCGCCCCTTGTCGGCAACAACGTCGTCATCGAGGGTGTCGTCGTCGGCGATTACCAGGGCCCCGGTCAGTTCGGCGGCTACTACGTCCAGGAGGAGGACGTCGAAGTCGACGCCGATCCGCTCACCTCCGAGGGCATCTTCGTGTTCAACACCGCCTTCCCGGTGAGCCCCGGTGACATCGTGCGGGTAACCGGCAACGTGATCGAGTTCACCTCCGGGTCGACCAGACTGACCGAGTTGACCGACGTGTCCTCGGTCCTCATCTGCGAGTCCAGCTCCGGCGTCACACCGACAACCGTGAACCTGCCGGTGGCCGCGGTCACCGACCTGGAGCGGTACGAAGGCATGCGGGTCACATTCCCGCAGGAGCTGACCGTCACCGAGACGTTCACCCTCGGCCGCTTCGGTGAGGTGAGTCTGTCCGTCGGCGGCCGCCTGCTCAACCCGACCAGCATCGTCGACCCCGGTGCACCGGCGATCGCCCAGCAGGACCTGAACAACCGCAGCCGCATCCTGCTCGACGACGGCAACAACCAGCAGAACATCGACCCGACCATTCACCCGATCGGAGGGCTGAGCGCATCGAGCACTCTCCGCTCCGGATACACCACGAGCGGGCTGGACGGCATCCTCGACCAGCGATTCAGCCTCTACCGAATCCAGCCGGTCGCACCGGTGACGTTCGATGCGGAGAACCCGCGGCCAGCGTCTCCGGCCGACGTCAGCGGCGGGCTCGAGGTCGCCTCGATGAACGTCCTCAACTATTTCAACGGCGACGGCGCCGGAGGCGGCTTCCCGACGGCTCGTGGGGCCGAGACCATGTTCGAGCTCCAGCGGCAGGAGGCAAAGCTGGTGGCCGCCTTGGCCGGCATCGACGCCGACGTCGTCGGCTTGATGGAGATCGAGAACGATGCCTCTGGCCCGACGAGCGCCATCGCCCAGCTGACCGGAGCGCTGAACGCAGCTGTCGGCGCCGGGACCTATTCCTACGTCGACACCGGGATCATCGGGGGTGACGAGATCCGGGTGGCGCTCATCTACAAGCCGGCGTCGGTGACCCCCGTCGGCGCCTTCGACACCCTGACCTCGGCCGACGATCCGCTGTTCATCGACACACTGAACCGCCCCGCGCTCGCCCAGACGTTCAGCGAGAACGCCAACGGCGGCCGATTCACCGTCGTGGTCAACCACCTGAAATCGAAGGGCTCGGCGTGTGCCGGCGACCCCGACACCGGTGACGGTCAGGGCAACTGCAACATCACCCGGACCAACGCGGCGACGGCGCTGGCCAATTGGCTCGAGACCGACCCGACCGGGAGCGGTGACACCGACTTCCTGATCATCGGAGACCTCAACGCCTACGCCAAGGAGGATCCGATCAAGGCGTTGGAAGCCGACGGGTACACCAACCTGACTTCCAGCTTCCAGGGACCGGGGGCGTACTCATATGTGTTCGACGGCCAGTCCGGCTACCTCGACCACGCCCTCGCCAACGCAGCCCTGACCCCGCAGGTGACCGGGGTGACCGAGTGGCACATCAACGCCGACGAGCCGATCGCGCTCGACTACAACACCAACTTCAAGACGGCGAACCACGTCAACACGCTGTTCGCACCGGATGCGTTCCGCTCGTCTGACCACGATCCGGTGATCATCGGGATCTGCCAGACGCCGACACTGTCAGTGAGCGTCAGCCCGAACCGTCTGTGGCCGCCAAACCACAAGTACAGGACGGTGGCCGCGACCCCCACGGCATCGAGTGACGTGGTCGACCTCAGCCTGGTGTCCGTGACATCGGACGAGCCGGACAACGGACTCGGCGACGGCGACACCGCCAACGACATCGTGATCGTGGACGACCTCACTGTGAAGCTGCGCGCCGAGCGCTCGGGCCGCGGTGATGGGCGGACCTACACCTTGACGTGGGAGGCGACCAACAGCTGCGGCGCCACGGTGACCGCCTCGGCCACCGTGGACGTGCCGAAAACGAGGTAAAACGGGTGGGCGGCCCGCCTAGAGGCTCTCGATCAGCTTCTCGACCCGCTCGTCGTGGGCCTTGAACGGGTCCTTGCACATCACGGTGCGTTGCGCCTGGTCGTTCAGCTTGAGATGGACCCAGTCCACGGTGAAGTCCCGCTTCTTGGCCTTGGCCGCCTTGATGAAGGCGCCCCGGAGACGGGCCCTGGTCGTCTGCGGCGGCTGGCGCACCGCCAGGGCCACCTTCTCGTCGGTGACCACCCGGTCGACCATGCCCTTCGCTTCGAGCAGGTAGTACAGGCCCCGGTTCCGGTCGACGTCGTGGTAGCTGAGGTCCATCATCGACATCCTCGGATCCGACATGGGCAGGCCGCGCCGGTCGGAGTACCGCTCGAGCAGACGATGCTTGATCACCCAGTCGACCTCCCGGTCGAGGGTCATCGGGTCCTTCTCCAGCCCGGTGAGGAGGTGCTCCCAGCGATCGATCGCTCCCTGCACCTCGGGCGGGAAACCCGGGCTCCGGGAAAACCGCATGGCCCGGTCCAGGTACTCCCACTGGATGTCGAGGGCCGACAGTTCCCGACCGTTGGCCAGCTTGATCTTCCGCCGGCAAGTCACGTCGTGAGAGACCTCGCGGATCGCCCGGATCGGGTTCTCCAGGGTCAGGTCACGGAACACCACGTCGCGCTCGATCATCTGGAGCAGGGCGACCATGGTCCCCACCTTGACGAAGGTGGCGTACTCCGACATGTTCGAGTCCCCGGCGATGACGTGGAGACGGCGATAGCGCTCGGCGTCGGCGTGCGGCTCGTCCCTGGTGTTGATGATCGGCCGCGACCGGGTGGTGGCCGACGACACTCCCTCCCAGATGTGGTCGGCCCGCTGGGCGATCGAGAAGGCCGTGCCCCTCGGGGTCTGGGTCAGCTTGCCCGCCCCAAGGAAGATCTGCCTGGTCACCAGGAACGGGATGAGGACGTCGACGGTGCGGTGGAAGTCCTTGTGCCGGCTGACCAGATAGTTCTCGTGACATCCGTAGGAGTTGCCGGCGGAGTCGGTGTTGTTCTTGAAGACATAGATCTCGCCCCGGATGCCCTCTTCTTCGAGTCGCTCCTCGGCACCGCGCACCAGGCCTTCGAGGATCCGCTCCCCCGCCTTGTCGTGGGCGACCACGTCTTCGAGGTTGTCGCACTCCGGGGTGGCGAACTCGGGATGGGAGCCGACATCGAGATAGAGGCGAGCACCGTTCTCGAGGAACACATTGGAGGAGCGGCCCCAGGAGACGACACGTCGGAACAGATAACGCGCAACTTCGTCGGGACTGAGCCGTCGCTGCCCCCGCAGGGTGCAGGTGACCCCGTACTCGTTCTCCAGCCCGAAGATGCGTCGATCCACATGAGCAGGCTAAACCGGACCGGTCGTTGCGGTGAGGAAGAATTCGCGGGGCTTGCGGATCAGCCGGTGGGGAGCTCTTCGGGCCTGAGGCGCCGGAACGCCCGGCGCCCGTTGGAGAAATCGAGGACAGCGGCCTCCCACCCCTCCATCTCGCGTCCTTCGGCGCTACGAAACGCCTCGGACCCCACTTCCACGGCCCGCTCGAGCGTCATGTCGTCTTCCCACAACTCGTGGAGCACCTCGACCAACTGCTCCGCCTTGCCGCCGATGGCGACGAAGTTCCGCTCGTCGTAGAGGGTGCCGTCGTAGCTGACCCGGAAGAGACGGTGCTCGTCGCCGCCCTCGCTGATCTCGACGATCAGCACCTCGACCTCGAACGGCTTGGGCTCCCGGGTGAAGATCGCGCCCAGGGTCTGGGCGAAGGCTGTGGCCAGCCCCATGGCGGTGACATCCTCACGGGAGTAGAGGTAGCCCATCAGGTCGGCCTGGCGTATGCCGGCCTTTCTCAGGGTCTCGAACTCGTTGTATTTCCCGACCCCGGCGAAGGCGATCCGGTCGTACATCTCGCTGATCTTGTGCAACGCCTTCGAAGGGTTCTCGGCGAGAATGAGAACCCCATTGGCATAGTCGATGGCGATGATCGAGCGCCCCCGGGCGATCCCCTTGCGGGCGAAATCGGCCTTTTCCCGGACTTGCTGCTCCGGGTTGACGTAGAACGGGATGGTCATCGGATGCTGTCCACGGCCTGCTCGGCCATCGGCCCGATCACCGAGTCATCGAGCTCCTCGACCCCGTCGGCACCGACGCGGAACACGGTCGGGTAGATCCCCCGTCTCAGGTCGGGGCCACCGGTGGCGGTGTCCTCCTGGGCGGCGGCGACCAGTGCCCGCACCGCGATGTCGGAGGCCTCCTCCGGGCTCAGGTCGTCCTGGTAGACGGTGCGCAGGTAGGACTTCGCCAGTCTCGATCCCGACCCGGTGCTCCCGAAGTCGACCTCTTCGTAACGGCCGCCGACCGCGTCATAGCTGTAGAGACGGCCCCGCTCCTCCCGCTCGTCGTAGCCGGCGAACAGGGGGACGACGACCAGCCCCTGGAAGGCGAGGGGAAGCTGGCCTCTGACCAGACGGGCGAGGAAGGAGGCCTGGCCCTCCAGGGAGAGACGGACTCCTTCGATCTTCTCGTAATGCTCCAACTCGACCTGGAACAGCTTCACCATCTCGATGGCGATCCCGGCCACGCCGGCAATGGAGACAGCGGAGTATTTGTCGGCCTGGAACACCTTGCGGATCCGACGATGGGCGACCAGGTTGCCTTCGGTGGCGCGGCGGTCGCCGGCCATCACCACTCCCCCGGCGTAACGGAGCGCCAGCACGGTGGTGCCCTCCGGTGCGCTCGGTGCGTTCTTCTCGCCGGCCGGGACGCTCAAGGTCGGCTTGGCGCCCAGGAACTCGAGCAGGTCGGTGAAGCTCGATCCGGGGCTCGGCGCCTCCATGGGCAGGGGGCCGATGGATCCGATCACTCGCCGCCCTTCTGGACGTAGTTCTTCACGAACTCCTCGGCGTTCTCTTCGAGGACTTCGTCGATCTCGTCGAGCAGGTCGTCGAGGGCCTCGAGATCCGCCTCGGACTCGATCTTGGCCGATGCCTGCTCCTCGCCCTGTTCCTTGTCCTGTCCCCGGGACTGGGAACGGTCTCTGTCTGACATCAGATTCATCCTCCTAGGCGACGCAGGAGGTCGGCTGCGTCTTCGGCTTCATCGATCATGACCCCGACCAGGTCGGCGCCACCTCGAAGTGGTTCCATCATAGGAACCCGTTTGAGATGCGATTCGCCGGTGTCGAAGACGAGAGAGTCCCAATTGGCCGCCACCAGCGAGTCGGAGAACTCGGCGACGCACCGCCCCCGGAAGTAGGCGCGGGTGCGCGGCGGCGGGTTGGTCGCCGCGTCCTTGATCTGGGCGTCGGTGAACAGCCTCCGCATCGATCCCCGCTCGATGAGCCGGTTGTAGAGGCCCTTCTCCGGGTCGACGTCGTGGTACTGCAGGTCGAGGGCGCGCAGCTTGGGGCTGTCCCACTCCAGGCGATCGCGGTCGATGTACCCCTCGAAGAGACGCTTCTTGGCCACCCAGTCGAGGGTGTCGGCGAGTCGGGACGGGTCAGTGGCCAGCAGCTCCAGGGTTCGCTCCCATTCGGCGATCACCTGGTGCCAGACCGGCTCGTCGAGCTCTTTCTCGACGTACTTGGCCAGCCACTCCAGATACCGTGCCTGGATCTCGAGGGCGGTGGCGGTGCCCCCGCCGTCCAGCTCGAGCGGTCGGCCGAGAGCAACATCGTGGCTCACCCGCCAGCACGACTCGACCGGGTCGAGGAGGTCGAGCGGGTCGGGAAGGGCGCCGTCCTCGAGGGCGGCCAGGATCAGGGCGGTGGTCCCCAGCTTCAAGAAGTTCTGGTGCTCGGAGAGGTTGGCGTCGCCGATGATCACGTGGAGCCGGCGGTACTTCGACGGGTCGCCGTGCGGCTCGTCACGGGTGTTGATGATGGGCCGCTTCAGGGTCGTCTCCAGACCGACCTCCTCTTCGAAGAAGTCCGCCCGCTGGGTCACCTGGAAACCGACCTCGGGACGGTCGTTCTCCGAGCCGACCTTGCCGGCGCCGGTGAAGATCTGCCTGGTCACGAAGAAGGTGGTGGCGAATCGGATCACGTCCCCGAACGGGGTCTCCCTGGAGAGCAGGTAGTTCTCGTGGGCACCGTAGGAGTTGCCCTTGCCGTCGGAGTTGTTCTTGTAGAGCGAGACCGTCTTCCCCGACACCTCGGTGGCGGCCCGGGCCGCCGAGCGCATGACCAACTCCCCCACCTTGTCGTAGAGGGCTGCCTCGAGGGGGTCGTAGCACTCGGGGGACGAGTACTCGGGGTGGGCATGGTCGACGTAGAGACGGGCACCGTTGGAGAGGACGGAGTTGATCACGGCCCCCTCCGGGTCGACCACCCCGAAGGTGTCGTGACCGAAGCCCCGGGCGTCACGGCCGGGCGACTCCTCCTCGTAGGACCATTGGACCTTGACCCGGTCGCCGGGGTAGCTGTTGACCACCAGCGATGACGCCACTGCAGGGTTGAACCCGATATCGCCTCTCACCACGATGCCGTACTCGGTCTCGGTGCCGAGCACCTTGTGGATGGCCATCAGAGGTATTGA
>Ga0105095_10000728_pt1 | contig 16499 bp, 17 predicted proteins | sample PPLLak2March2015_2_FD_79180 | JGI IMG/M metagenome (GOLD analysis project Ga0105095, IMG submission 79180) | Freshwater sediment microbial communities from Prairie Pothole Lake near Jamestown, North Dakota, USA - PPLs Lake P8 Core (3) Depth... | ecosystem: Environmental > Aquatic > Freshwater >...
ATTCAAAATAGTCGCATAAATGCTATCCTTATGCACGTCCAAACCACAAACTAAGGCGCTCATAAAATGGCATGAGCGCCCACCACGTTTAACACTTCTCACACCATCATGCGTGTTCCGAAAATGGTTAAAAATGGTTATAATCCCTATTTTGCGTTTTAAGTACAAAAATGAGCCGCTATAGCCACAATCTCCATCTTATATGAATCTAATCCTAAATGTAATCATACTTAGGCTCGATTTGCGGATTGAAAACCCTGTTTTTCGCGTGACCTTTGCACTTTCGGGCATTTCACAGTCTAAAAAAGACTGAATTGTCTTGCCAAACGGGCTAATTTGGGCTTGAATAGGCAAAAGAAGACTTATGACCATTTTACACCAATTTAGGAACAGCCATGCGCGCTATCGTCTGTCAATCAAACCGTGGACTGAGACTGATTCCTTCTTTCTGAGATGGGAAAAGTGGGGGACCGTTTCAACTCATATGTTAAGATATTCGCTTGCCACTAATTTTAAATATTGGTGTACTGTGGGTTTTAATGCTCAAGTGATAAGGATGCCTAAGCAAGAAAAAGGAAAAGCCCATTCAACACGTCCAGTTAGCCGGCGACCACCTAGCTGGTGTAAGTACCAGCCTGAAGAAGTGGAAGCCTTCATAATCAGACTCGCAAAAGAAGGACACTCACTCAGCAGCATAGGAACAATCCTCCGCGATCAATACGCCATTCCCTTAGTGAAACCAGTAACAGGAAAAAGTATTGGTGACATTTTGAAGGGTGCTGGATTGGCGCCTTCAATGCCTGAGGATCTGTCAAACTTGATGAAGAAAGCGCAAAGCCTCGCCGTCCACATGGACAAAAACAAGAAGGACCTCCATAACAAACGTTCAATGCAAGTTATTGAAGCTAGAATCCACAAGCTCTCAAGATACTATAAGCGAGAAGGCCTTCTGCCCAAAAACTGGAAGTACGAAACAAAGATAGCGTCAATAACCTAAAACTTGTTTTTCAACCGATTTTCTAAAATGTCACGAACATAGAAAAATGCAGCGCCAGCTTTAAATGCAAAAGCAGCTTTTAGCCAAGAGTGGAAAAATATGAGTGCAGAGCAAAAATCCATTGAAGCTTTTCTAGACACGTCCACAAGAGCTGCCAGAGCTATACTGGAAACAGTGGACAAAGATGGTTTCATCCACGTTTTTTCGCATCTGGATGCAGACGGGGTTGCAGCTGCGGGTATAATCGGCAAAGCGCTTTTCCGGCTTGACGCAAAGTTTCGCCTGAGAATAACCCAGTGGGTTGATGAGAAAATCATCGGTGAGATAACTGCGGACAAGCCGCAACTTGTGATTCTCACAGATTTTGGAAGCGGCTACCTTGAATTGCTCGATGAAAAGGTGCCAGATATCAGAGTTCTGATTCTTGACCATCACCAGACCATGGGAAAAACAGAAAACCCTAACTTCGTCCAAGTAAACCCACACGTGTTTGGTATAGACGGCGCAACCAAAGTCAGTGGTTCAGGAGTAGCCTACTTTGTCGCAAAGGCAGTCAACTCAGCCAATGTTGATCTATCACCTATAGCGCTTGTTGGAGCGCTGGGAGATATGCAGGACAAATGTGAACAGAGAAAACTATGCGGGCTGAACGAATTGATAGTTCAAGACGCTGTAGCTGCAAATCTCGTGAGAGTCGAGAGGGACTTGACATTTTTCGGCAGAGAAACACGTCAAATTCATAAAGCTCTGGCGGCCTCAACCAGTCCTTTCATTCCAGGCCTCAGTGGCGAAGAAGATGCATGCGTAGCATTCCTCAACAACCTGGACATTAAACTGAAAGAGGGAGAAAAATGGCGTGCGCTCAGAGATCTATCTGAAGAGGAGAAGAAACGGCTTTCATCCGCCCTTGCTGAACATTTATTGTCAAAAGGATTACATTTAGAAGTTGGGAATTTAATCGGCAACATTTACATTTTGGATCGGGAGGAACCATGGACCTCCCTCCGCGATGCTAGAGAATTCGCTTTGGTACTAAACAGCACAGGACGTTTAGACAGGCCGAGTCTTGGAATAGCTATTTGTATGGGGGATAGAGCGGCAGCACTCGAAGAGGCAAACAAGGTCTTGGAAGATTACAGGAAAAGCATCAACAAGTATCTTAGCTGGGTTAGTGAGAACCCTGAGCGGATGAGAGAGTTTGAGAACGTGTACATAGTTTACGGTGAGAACTTCATAAACGAGAAAATCATCGGAACTATTTCTTCCATCTTGATTAACAGTGTGGCACATCCTGACAAGCCCCTCATAGCATTTGCCAACTTGGAAGATGAAGGAGTTGCCAAGTTTTCAGCTAGAACAACAGATTCGGCACTAGCAAAAGGCGTCAACCTCGGCGAAGTAATGCGGGCAGCTGAAGATTTCGGCGGCAAGGGCGGTGGACATAACGTTGCAGCGGGGGCACAGGTACCGCTTGATCAAGTAGACAACTTTCTCAAAACCATCAACGTACTGGTGGGAAAGCAGCTGAAGGGCGAACACATTGGAAGCAAAAGCCACGATAACACTTCAGTACAGTAACAACAGAATTGCAGAAGCGGTTTCAACTGCAATCTCCCCAGATAACTTCAAGACCCCTGAAGGCCTACTCGTAAGAACTGTTCGGAACCAAAAGCAAGTTATTACAAACATCAAGTCCGATAGAAAACTAGCCACCCTCATCGCCACCCTCGATGATTTGCTCTTCAGCGCAGCAACTGCGGAGAAGACAATCGGAATAATAAAAGGGAAGGAAGAAGACATCCGGAAGAACCCAAGAAGATAGATCAAAAAGCACATTCTTTCCCAACGTGAGCAACTCTGGTCTGGGTACTCTGTATATTTAGGACTTATTGCATTCCTTCAGACTGAGTGAACACGTTGCTGAGGGAAGCCTGGTCAATCGCAATCGAAACCTTAAGTTGGATAGAAACCCAAAGACTCAGCGAACGGATGGCTCTAAACAAAACAGTTAGACAACTGGAGATAGACAACCCAGACGCCGTCAGATACGCTTACGGACTAGTCGTCGAAACCGTGAGAAGAAGGAACCTCATAGACAAATTCATCAATAGCATACTTAGCCCAAAAGGATTAGACGAGTTGACCATAGGCGTCCAAGCATTCCTGCGACTCTACGTCTACCAAACCCGAACAAAAAAGAATTGGACCGAAATCGACCTAAGAGAGGCGGAGCTAGTTGCTAAACTTGCACGTTCAATTCTCGGCTGGAAAACACTAAGAGAAGTCGAGCCAATACTCGGGTTTCTGCTCACACGCCAAATCGAACCAATTCTAAATTTAGCAAGCGACGAAGAAAGGATTGGACTCCAAACTTTCCATCCAACATGGTTTGTCAAATACTGTATCAATCTTTTCGGTCGAAGCGAAGCCATGGCTTTTCTTGAGGGAGACTTAAACCCGCCCCCTGCAAGTATTCGCATTAACACTCTCAGAGGCGTTCACGAAGAGATTCTACAAAAAATCTCTTCGGAAGGGATTGAACTCGAAAAAATCGAGCCATTGAAGTATGCCTACAAAGTGAAGACTGCTAGAAAAACTCTAACCAGCACTGCGAGTTTTCAAGAAGGCCTATTTTTCATTCAAGACAAAGCCAGCTGTTTTGCCGCTGAGGCTGCAAACCCAACGCCAAATGCAACCGTTCTGGATGTTTGCGCAGCTCCCGGTGCCAAAACCACTTATCTAGCACAACTTATGCAAAACCAAGGAACAGTGTATTCGATAGACTATTCAATTCGAAGAATGCGGGTGTGGAAAAAAGAAGTGTCTCGGATGGGCTTGCGAATCGCTGAGCCGGTCATAGCCGATGCAAGTACTCTTTCTTCTTTAGCGGTTGCCGCAGATGTTGTGGTTCTGGATCCGCCGTGTACAAGCACTGGTGCTTTCGGAAAATTCCCCTCGGCTAAATGGCGGCTTACGCCTAAATCAATTGCCAGAATGGCTGAAATTCAATGGCGAATGATTAACGCCTGTGCCGAAAAAGTGAAATCTGGTGGGGTTCTAACCTACTCAACTTGCAGCATCACAATTGAGGAAAACGAACTGATCATTGAACGATTTCTGAAAGAGCATCCAGAATTCTCACTGACGAAAACAAGTCCAAACCTTGGCTTGCCAGGTCTAAGAGGATTAGATAAGTGTCAAAGACTCTATCCGCACATCCATGAAAGCAACGGCTTTTTTGTGGCAAAATTGCAAAGACAATAAGGCGCGCGCTTAAACGGACAATTTTGCACTTTTCGGCTTGAGAGACTTCTACATAACATTTCCCAATAAAACGGCATAAACCTTATAGAAAACTGATACCTCACAATTAACAAAGGTGAAAAGCTAGTGTCCTCAGATGATGAAGATTATCCTGAATGGTTCAAACGACGTCGCAACCCGTTCTCGAAAGACCCCTTTTTCGGCGATATTGACCAAATGTTCCACGAAATGGAAAAAATGATGGAGGAAGAATTCAAGAACTTTACAGAAAAGGTGCCCAAAGACTATGTCAAAGAACGCAAACTCCCAGACGGCAGCACGGTTAAAGAATGGGGACCATTCGTATACGGCTACAGCATGAAGATCGGTCCAGATGGCAAACCTGAAATTCAGGAATTTGGAAACATCAAGAAGAGCCTCAAGGGACCACAAGTCAAAGAGGAACGTGAGCCTCTGGTTGACGTAGTCGAAACAACCAGTGAAGTACGCGTGGTCGCTGAACTCCCTGGCGTTGAAAAAACAGACATCAAGCTGCACGGCACGGAGGACTCGTTGACAATATCGGTCGACACGCCTCAAAACAAATACTACAAAGAAGTCACCTTACCCGTAAAAGTCACAGTTAGAGAAGCAAAATCCACCTACAAAAACGGTGTCCTGGAAGTTGTCATCCCCAGGGCAGAAGCCCCGGCGAAACCTAAGGGCGAACCAATTGACATAGGGTAGACCGCTCAACCTTCTTCCTGAAAAGCTTGTGACTGAATGAGCGACAACTCAGAAATCGAAACATTAAACTCTATCTGTCGTCAAGCGAAATCAGAAGGTAAGCTGTCCGGAAAAAACCTTACAGTGCTCTACGAGCTTTTCAGTCAACGTTTCACAAAAGCCTTAGACGCCCTTAAAGAAAATCGAGTTAAGAAATACGTTTTCAAGCCAAGCGGCAGAACGGTCTGGATAGTCATCGGTAGAGAACGCGATTACTTGATAATACCCGAAGCAGAATTCTGCACGTGTGACGACTTTTACTTTCGAGTAATGGATAAGAAAATCCATCTGTGCTACCATCTGATCGCCCAGAAAATCGCCCGCAACCTTGCATGGTATGAAAACTTGGAAGAAACCGATGAACTCCACGATACATTAATGAATGAGTGGATAAAACCTACTGCTTAAATATTAAGACGTTACAAGAATAAGCAACAAAGGGAGAAGTTGAATGGATCTAAGTGCCTACTTCCTAACGTTGGAATATATACTAATGACATCAACATTCGTTGCGTTAGTCCTAATTTTCTTGTACTCCTTCTATGGAAAAGAAGATGAGCAAACCCAAAAGTCCTAGTCTAATTGTTTTTTAACTCTTCTGCTCATGACCCAAAAAACCGCCAGGGTCAGAACAGCCAGAACTAAACTTATCGTAATCAGCCACGCAGCGTCAGGTCCAGCACCAAAAACTATCGGGAAGGGGCCGATGAATATAACACCACCAAAACCCGAAGGACCATTTCCGCTAAACAGCGCAGCAAGCACAACGATGATTACGCCGACAAAGATTAGAACAAAACCAAAGATTAGTAAGTGGAAAAACCGGCTATGGTCCTCGACGCCTTCTTCAGAAGGTTTCTGCGGGACCCCATCAACGTTCTCAGACAAAGCCTTCCTCACCTAAACAACAAGTAATAAACAGTCATAGCGACAATGGCAAGAACCGTCAAAGCCAAGGAAAGCAGCAATACAGTCTTGATCGATTTCCTGTCCGTTCCGAAGATTATTGGTATAGGACCTATCATTACCACGCCTCCGCCCCTGACCTTTCCTTCTCCTCTACCACCCAGAACTGAAATTAAGACAATAGCCGCAATGATGACGAGCACTCCGATGAAAATCAGCACAATCCCCAACGCGTAAAGAGCCCCTGCATCCGCCACTTTGCCAGTCTCCAAATGTCACTAGAGGTAAATAATGTCGATAATAAACTTAGTCAGCTACGCCAACGGTCTTCATTTTTTGTTCCCCGAGACGCAAATAGTTTAAAAGAAGCAAATATCCTATCCGTGATGGCTCTGAAAAGTTGGAATCCGAAGAGATAATTCAGCAAATCCTTTCAAGGAACCCAGAAGTTAGTCTAAAACAGATTCTGGAAACATTGGAATCTGAGAAGAAAAAGACGGCTGGCTTAATCGAGGACACTACTCTCCTTCGGTTGATAGCGGCTAAGCACGGTGTGCAGATTTCCCAGAACAAGAGTTTTGACCAAAGAATATCCATCAGTCGCCTGATTCCAGGACTGAACAACGTCACAGTTGTTGGGCGTGTTGTGGGTGTTTCGCAGCCTAGGACTTATGAGGGGAAAAAACCTGGGAAGTTTGCGAGTCTCATGGTTATGGATGAAGAAAGTATAATTCGGGTTACACTGTGGAATGATAAAGTTGATTCAATTGAGTCGGGCAACCTGAAAGTCGGACAAATCGTTCGATTTGTTCACGGATACACGCGTGAGGATCGAAACGGCAAGCCAGAATTGCATATTGGAGAGAGAAGTGAGATCAAGATCGAACCTGAAGATGAAAAAGGGAAAGAAAAACATTTTGTCTGCAAGTTTGCGACTGTAATCAAGGACATAACCCGGACACAAAACAGTATTCACCTACAAGGAAATGTGAAAAGGCTTTTTCCAGCTACGAACTTCACCAGAAACGACAACAGCGAAGGAAAAGTGCTTCGTTTTCAACTCGCAGATGTGACTGGAGAGATTCCAGTTGTAGTTTGGAACGAAAAGGCGGAAGAGCTTGAAAAAACCTTGAGGTTGAACTCAAATATCCAATTGATAAACGCTAGAACCAAACCAACTCAAAACGGACAATACGAAATTCACGTTGACCAGTACACATATGTCGAAGTTTTAGCCAACGGACCCGCACGAGTCTGAGGACAGAGGTGCCTAGGGAAGGGACTTGACTCTCTCAGCGATTGCTTCGCCCATTTCTTTGGTTGTGGAAGAGCCTCCTAAATCAGCAGTTCGAATTTTGCCCTCTTTCAGCACTTCTAGCACCGCCGTTTCGATCTTGGCTGCTGCTTCCTTTTCGCCCAAGTAATCCAGCATCATGTGCGCAGACATTATCATCGCAATCGGGTTTGCACGATTCAGACCAGTATATTTTGGCGCTGAGCCATGCACGGGTTCGAACATGCCATAGTTGTCCCCTATGTTTGCTCCTGCTGCAAGACCCAAGCTTCCCGTGACTTGGGCCGCTTCGTCGGAAAGAACATCACCGAAAAGATTAGTGGTCAATATAACGTCGAACGACTCAGGTTTCTTGATGAGATGCATCGTCGCAGCGTCCACGTGAATGTCGGCAGTGGCAACGTCTGGGTAATTCCGAGCTATTTCCAAGATCGCGTCTTTGAAAATGCCATCAGTAATACGTAGAATGTTACCTTTGTGCACATAGGTGAGGTGCTTTCTGCGTTTCTGTGCGAGCTTAAAGGCATATTCTGCCACACGCAAACAAGCTTCCTTTGTAATGATTCGCAAGGCGATGCCGACGCCTGGAGAGACCTCGTACTCAACTCCAGAGTACAATCCCTCTGTGTTCTCGCGGACAATCACTAAGTCAATGTTCGGTTTCAATGCCTCAACATTTGGGAATGTTCTACAAGGTCTCACATTTGCAAAAAGATTGAACAGTTTTCTGATTTTCACGGCGACACTGACGGGTGCCCCTGGTTCTTCAGGAGTTGTCATAGGACCCTTAAGGCATGCGTCTGTTCTTTTTGACAAGGCCACAGTATCTTCAGGCAGGTTTGTACCGTATTCTGGGATACAATGGTAGCCTGCTTCTCCATACTGCAAGTCAAGTTCAAAGTCTGAAGCTCTCTTTGCTGCTTCCAAGACGTTTACAGCGACTTCCGTTACTTCCGGTCCTATTCCATCACCAGTCAACACTGCAATTTTATGAATTCTAGTCATCGGATTCTTCGCCTTCTGTCTAAGTGTGCATTTCAACTTATCAGCATTCCTATAGCATACTTCTAGACCAAAACTTGAGATGTAAACTCTTTAAACTGCGCTCCAAAACGTTTTTACAGCTGACTCCAGCCTATTCTTCCTGACACCTGAGGGTCGTTAGGTATTGCAAGATTCTGAAAGCGTTTTTGAGATGCTTGTGAAGCCAGTCAGAAGGCTCGTTGAACAGAAAGGTTTTCCAAAGCCAACCGAACCTCAGGAGCAGACGATTCCAAAGATTCTCGAAGGAAAAAACGTTCTGTTGATTTCACCCACCGCGAGTGGGAAGACCGAAGCCGCTTTTCTCCCGGTTCTAAGCATGCTTCTTCAACAGCCACGGACTCCGGGAATAAAGGTACTTTACATTACTCCGTTGCGAGCGCTAAATCGTGATCTTTTGGAGCGACTTGAGTGGTGGTGCAACAACCTTGACATAAAATTAGCGGTTAGGCACGGTGACACTGAGACGAAGGAGAGGACACGTCAGTCACGGAGTCCTCCTGACATACTGATAACCACTCCCGAAACGTTGCAGGCTATACTATCAGGCTGGCATTTGCGCCAACACCTCCAGAGTTTGCGATGGGTAATAATCGATGAAGTACACGAACTCGCAGATAGCAAACGCGGAAGCCAATTGGCCTTGGCTTTGGAACGAGTCAGGAACCTCATCGGTAAAGACTTTCAGATGATAGGCCTGTCTGCCACCGTCGGAACCCCAGAGAAGGTCGCAAAGTTCCTTGTAGGAGATAATCGAAGCGTCGAAATCACCAGAGTTCCCATTGCCAAACTCATGCGCCTTAGAGTTATTTTCCCGAAACCTACGGAAGACGATGTTCGACTTGCCGGAAGACTTTACACACACCCTGAAGTTGCGGCAAGGCTAAGGATTATTCGCGAATACATGAGCAACCACAAATCCGTGCTTTTGTTCACGAACACCCGTTCAATCTCAGAGGTGCTAGCCAGCAGATTCAAGGTATGGGACATAGATTTCCCGGTTTCAATACACCACGGGAGTTTGGCCAAGCCGTCACGAATAGCGGCAGAGACGGGACTGAAAAGAGGCCACTTGAGGGGATTAATCGCCACCAGCAGCCTCGAGCTAGGCATAGACGTGGGTCGTATAGACTTGGTGATCCAGTATATGAGTCCAAGGCAGGTCAGCAGGCTCATTCAGCGCGTGGGCAGGGCTGGACACAGCATCGGTCGAGTCGCTGAGGGCGTGATTATCGGGATGGACTCTGACGACACATTGGAGGCTCTAGTCATCGCTAGGCGAGCCTCAAAAGAGGAGTTGGAGCCTGTTGATATTCCGCCCAAACCTTACGACGTTCTAACCCATCAAGTGGCAGGACTACTTCTGAAAAGTAGGCGGCTGGAATTCAACGAAATCTTGGAGCTCGCACGGAACGCTTATCCTTTCGAAGACTTGACTCTGGAAGACGTTGAGAAAGTGCTCAAGTACATGCACGGGCGTTTTCCGCGATTAGCCTGGGTCTCATTCGAGGACCAGGCGGTATTGAAGCCACAGCGCACCAAGGCCCTGTTCGAGTACTACTTTGACAATCTGTCTATGATTCCTGAGGAAAAACAGTTCCTTGTAATTGACGAGTCAAGCGATACTTCAATAGGAGTTTTGGACGAAGCCTTCATGGCTGAGTACGGCAAGACAGGAACCAAATTCATCATAAGAGGCAGCCCATGGCAGATAATTCACTCAACTGAAGACAAAGTTTACGTAAGACCAGTTGACGACCCGACCGGCTCTATTCCAAGCTGGATAGGCGAAGAGATCCCGGTGCCGTTTGAAATAGCCCAAGAAGTGGCTTCCATAAGAGGATTCGTCGAAGAGAAGATGATGAACGGTCTGTCAGCGGAGGACATCAGCATGTTGCTGGCCGAACAGTACCCAGCGGACAGAGACACAATACAACGTGCCTTAGCTGAGACAATTGAACAAGTGAAAGCGGGTTTAGCAGTTCCTACGCCGAATCGAATTGTTTTCGAAGATTGGGACGAGTTCGTACTGGTTCACGCTAACTTCGGTTCACTAACGAACCGCGCATTGGCCCAAGTATTAGGACAAGTCCTTTCAAACAAGCTCGGTCAAGGAATAGTGGTTCAACACGACCCCTATCGAATATTCATACAAACAATGGGTGCTGCCAATTCATCACGAGTATTGGAAGTGTTTGACGAATTAGGAAACATGAACGAACAGACGGTAAAAGACACGCTTACCAAGTCAACCGTAAAAACCGGACTTTTCAAACGGAGAGTAATTCATGTGGCGCGCCGTTTTGGGGCTTTGAAGAAGTGGGCTGACTTCAGCAACGTAAGCCTCCAAAAACTGATAACGAGTTTCGAAGGAACACCCATCTACGAAGAAGGATTGAAGGAAGTCTTAACAAAAGACCTCGATCCTGAGAAGCTTGTCCAAGTGTTAAGAATGATTCGAGACGGGGAAATTAAACTTCAAGTGCTGGAAACTGATGGCAACGCAACGCCTGTTGCTCGTGTAGGCATCGAACGAGTAAGCATGAAGACTGACCTCATTCCTCCAGAGAGAATGCGCGTCGTCCTTGTGGAATCAGCCAAGGCAAGACTACTTAACGAAACCGGCAACTTTGTGTGCACGAAATGTTGGGAATACATGGAGATGATCCGCATCCAGGATCTGCCAGACAGACCAGAATGTCCACATTGTGGTTCACATGCTCTGGGACTCCTCAAGGTCGAAGAGGAGATAGCTCTTCCGATGGTTGAGAAGAAAGGACAGAGGTTGACCAAGGCTGAGGAGAAACTGCAAAATCAAGCGTTGCAGACTGGACAGCTGATATCCAAGTACGGCAAAATAGCTGCAGTGGCTCTGAGCGCTAGAAAAGTCCAACCCCGCGACGCTTCGGAAATCCTTGAAAAAGAACCCAAGCTCACTGACAAGTTTTATGAGTTGATTCTCGAGGCAGAACGAAAAGCACTTAGCAAACGTTTCGGATGAAGAGTAAGCTAAAAACGAGTTTGAAGTTGGCACATTTCCTCATTCGGAAATATCTCCGGGGTTTGAACCTTTAACAACAACTTTTTAAGTGCTGATCGGACTATTGTGCCTAAAAGCCTATCACACCTAACGGAGACAAAAATGTGGAAATAAGCCGAAAAAAGCTGCGCGAAGAAGTCCTTGATCGAGTCAAATACGTCAAAACTTGCGTAATGGCCAGGGAGCTATGCCTCCTGGTGCGTACTAATCGGGCCATCTTAGAACCAAAAGATGTCCAAAACGTTTGCCTGTACATCTCAAACCTTTGCAGAGAGGGAGGCTGCAAAGAGCCCAGTGAAATCTGTGAAAAAGCTTCGAATGCAGTAGGAACAAAAGACGAAGAAAAATACCTGGAGTTATGCGCTCAAAGCTGCGTCAAATGCGGAGAAGCAAAGAGACCGACCCCGAAACGAGAAACTTACGTGGCATAATCACATGACTATTGACATTGAGAAAATTCAATAAGTCTGAGGCAGATAGAATGTTCATAGCACCATTTGTTCCCAGTCCAATGCCTGTTGTGCAACGCATGCTCAAACTAGCCGATTTGAAAAGGGGTGAAGTCCTGTTTGATCTAGGTGCAGGAGACGGTAGGACCGTCACGATGGCGGCTAAGTCTTTTGGTGCTAGAGCTGTAGGTGTTGAACTGAGAGAAGATCTTGCAAAGAAAGCCTTGAGTACAATTCATGAAAATGGGCTTTCAGACAGGGTAACAATCGTAAACGGGGACATGTTCACAGTAAACTTGTCCTCAGCCGACGTTGTTTTTCTATACTTAACGACAAGCGCAAACGAGAAAATTAAGCCGAAACTGGAGACTGAGCTTAAGAAAGGAGTGCGCGTGGTCTCACACGACTACGAAATAGTAGGCTGGAAACCGTTGAAAGTGGACAATTTCTGTGAGAACCCGCAAATAGGCTATCCCTCACATACCATCTACCTTTACGAGAAACAATAGCCTCTAATCTATCAAGAGCCTGTTGCCACCTATTTTCTAAACACAATAGTCCGTGGAAATGTAAGCTTTTCTTATTTCCGCGAATTGTCGGTATGCAAAGCACGGTTTACCCATGGAACGAAGCATGCCAAGTTAACCGAAGAAACGACCTTCACGAGGCCCAAGATTCTGAGATAGGTTTAAATGTAGAAAGTTCAAGTATACAAGACATAACCATATGATGAGGTTTCAACATTGAGTGAAATGACCACTGAAATCCTTGAACAGAACCTGGGCAAAATCGTGCTTGTTCGCTTGAAAGGCGGAAAGAGCCTTCGAGGACGCCTGAAGGGTTTTGATCAGCACCTTAACTTGGTTCTGGAAGAGACAGAAGACACAACAAATGCAGAAAACATGCGAAAACTCGGTCTCATAATTGTCCGTGGAGACAACGTAGTTCTTATTTCGCCTCCTCCAAGGTGACATCCAATGGGAAAAGGCACACCATCGATGGGCAAGCGCCAAGGCAAAGTTGTGCATATACGTTGCAGGCGTTGCGGAAGACGCGCTTACCACGTTCGAAACAAACGATGTGCCGCTTGCGGTTATGGGGAGACCACTACGATAAGAAATTACGCTTGGCAGACGAAGACTCTTCAGAGACAAAGAGTCCTCTAAACTAACGATTTCTACTTGTTATCTGCAAAACAATTAGTATGAAAATGTGTTTTGGCTCGCTAATTTGATGTCCCGTAATAACCCTTGTCGATTTTCACGAATATAAGCGGACCTCTGCTTTGTGCCATGTCGCGACCTTTTCTAAGAGCATTATTCAAAATAGTGCAGATTTGTTCTTTGTCGCTGAGGAGTTGAACGCGCTTCTCGCCCAGTTCCATCTTCAGAAGGTTCTCAGAGAGAATTTCTGTGCCGCAGATCTCGCCGTTTTTAATGAGTGTTGCGACAACAACTTCCAGAATCTCTTGTTTATGATCAATCTTTCTCCAAAGCGGTTCGGCGTTGCTGAGTGTTTTTGAAACTTTGTTCCATTTGTTCGCGTTTTGATCGCCTATCAAGAGCTTGACGCGCTCTTTCCACTTCTTAAACCACATGCCTAGCCAAACTGTCAGAAATTCCTCTAGTTCGGATGGATCTTCTTTGAAAAGGCTTTCCAACTTCTCCACGAGTTCGCATTGGCTTGCTTCTTTCCCTATTAGGCCCCAGTGGAATTTGAGGTAGTTAGTGAAATCTTGACATGCCACTTGGAGAACTTTACGGTCTGAGCCCGTAATGTCCAAGGCTGAATCCGCATCTTTCAGTTTCTCACTTATCAGTATTTCTAGGAAGTTCATTTGAAATCCGCTCTGAAGCCCTCTCCATATTCATTAGGAATAGAGGTTTTAATTAAACCTTATTTCTCTAAACGGATATAACTGCTTTAGGCGGTTTTCAGCAATATTCCATTTTCGAAATATTATTGCTCAAAGTGTCTTGTAAGAAAAGTTGCGTTTTTGAGGATTAGATCCGGATGCTCCTTGGCGAGTTCTTCGTATGAGAAGAGCCCGGATAGAACTGCTACTGTCTTGGTGCCTGCTGCTTTTCCCGCGCGAATATCACTCACTGAATCACCCACCATGAGGCAGTCGGATATGTGAACACCTATTGCCTTGCTTGTCTTTGTCAAAGCTTCAGGTGATGGCTTCGGCTCATGAGTATCAAAGGCTGTTGTAACATGGACAAAATATTGCACTATTCCCAAGTATTCGAGTTCAGACATCATAGCATGATTTGGAGTACATCGCATCGTTATAAGAGCCAGCTTCGCTTTCTTGGAAAGGTTCTCGAGAGTTGTACGGATGTTCGGTATGAGTTCAGTTTTCTCCCTTGATATTGCTTGGTATGTGTTCAAATAATGTTCCAAGAATTTGCGAGTGTCACATTTGACGATGCTGTTGATCGATTGCTTCAATTCTAGCCTTCGCGGAATCTCAAGAGCGGTTTCTTTCGCCGGCGGTTCATGCCCCATCGCTTGGAAAGCAGTTCTTGCTGCTTGTATGTAAGCTCTTCTTGAATCAACTATTGTGCCATCTAGGTCAAAGAAAAATGCTCTGGCACTCAGGGTGGTTGCTGGCATGTTTCGTTTTCTCTTTTCCTCTGATGGGGTATTTTGGTTTGATAAATCTTGCCACTTCAAAAGTGAAAATATGGCTGTCATTTCGATATTTTTGTGGTCGGTCCGGAAAGATACTATTTAGAAGTATTTCTTCAAGAATCTAAATTGGTTCTTGACTCTCAGCGCAAAAGGGATAGCGCCTCCGAGGGGTTGGCATCGCCCGTTGACTATTGCATTCAATAGTGCATCGACTGTCGGTTCAGCATCGATAAGCGTGAAGGCATGACCTATCACTGGACCATAATGCGCATCCGTTCCCGCTACCTTTGGGAGTCTGAGCTTGTCTGCGAGTTGATTGGCTTTCTCCGTTGAACTTCTGAATGGAAATGCTGAAGAGTTCAATGTTTCAACAGCGTCGAACCTCGCAGTTACATGTTTGCCTACGCTTCCTTTGAACAAGACGAACGGGTGACAGGCCACTGCTACGCCTCCTGCTTGATGGATCCTGTCAACTGTTTCTTCGGGAGTCAGGCCTTTCGCTATTGGCTCTTGGACATCGAGTCCGACTATATGTCCATTGAGACTTGAGACTTCAGTACCCGGAATTACTAGAAAATCAGTCTCCTTAGCAATTTTCTGAGCGCCTTTAACCTGGTCATGATCTGTTACAGCTACGGCGGTCAAACCGCGTTTCTTGGCGTAATAAACCAGTTCTTTGGGAGTTATTACTGAATCACGCGAGTAAATAGTGTGAACGTGAAGATCCGCTTTAACCTGCATACCTTGACGCCACACACCTTTTTCTTAGGCTTTTTTCGCTGCATTTTCTCTGATCTTTGCTAGCATCTCGTCAAGTCGCTTTTCGTCAGCGTCTATTTTACTGAAAAGAGGCGTTGATTTGGATATCTTATGTCCAGATTCTAAAGGTTTGAGCGCTTCTTCCCACGAGCTCCTGTGGACGCTGCCAGGAAGGTTGAGTGTTTCCCAGAGTTTTTCAGCAGTTGATGGAATGAAAGGTGCTGAGACCACCGCTATTGCTTTTACAATTTGCGAAGTGACGTATAGAACAACTGCCGCTTTCTCTTTATCTTCTTTGAAGAGTTTCCAAGGCTCTTTTTCGTTCAAATACTGGTTCCCAACACGGCTTATGCTGATCAGAGTATTTGCTGCTGCTTGCAGTTTGGCATCTGCGAGTTCTTCAGCAATGTTTTTGACTTTTTCTCGGACAGTGTGAAGTATTGTCTCGTCCTCAGCAGCTAATATTTTGTGTTTAGGAATTGCACCTGCAAAGTAGGAGTTGACGAAAGTCAGAGTTCTGTGAATGAAGTTGCCGAAGGTGTCATTCAGGTCCGCGTTGATTTTTTCGATGAAAAATTCCCATGAGAAGTTGGAATCTTTTGTCTCTGGTCTCGTCGCGATTAGGAAGAAACGCCAATAATCCACTGGAAACAGTTCAAGTGCCTCATCTATCCATATACCAATTCTCAGACTCTTGGAAGCTTTTTCTCCTTTGAATTGGAGGAACTCCGTAGCGGATACGTTCCAAGGTAAATTGTAATTCTGGCCTGAAGCCAGCAACAGCGCAGGCAGTATTATCGTATGGAATGGTATGTTGTCTTTGCCAACGAAGTACAGGGTCTTCGCGCTTTTGTCGAGCCAGAACTCCCGCCACTTTTCAGGCTCGCCGATGCGCCTACAGTATTCAATGGTCGCTGAGATATATCCCAAGACAGCGTCAACCCAGACATAGATGGTTTTGCCCTCTGATCCTGGAAAAGGAGCCGGGATACCCCATTCGACGTCCCTTGTTACAGCACGAGGTTTCAAACCTTCTTTTATCCAGTTTAGGCTGAAGTTTTTGGCGTTAGCTGGGAGTTGTTTGTTCTCTTTTATGTATCGTGTTAGCGGTTCTGCGAACCGTGACAGGTCAATGTACCAATGCTTCGTGGTTTTGGTCGCTGGTGTAGTACCACATATGACGCAACGAGGTTCAATTAGGATCGTTGTTTCCATTAACCGTCCGCATTGGTCGCATTGGTCTCCTCGGGCACGCACGTAACCGCAGTAAGGACATTTACCTTCTACGAATCTGTCAGGCAAGAAACGCTGATCTTGTTCGCAGTACAGCGTTTGTGTATCTTGAGA
>Ga0105095_10000729_pt1 | contig 16482 bp, 10 predicted proteins | sample PPLLak2March2015_2_FD_79180 | JGI IMG/M metagenome (GOLD analysis project Ga0105095, IMG submission 79180) | Freshwater sediment microbial communities from Prairie Pothole Lake near Jamestown, North Dakota, USA - PPLs Lake P8 Core (3) Depth... | ecosystem: Environmental > Aquatic > Freshwater >...
CCTTACCATGGTACAGGAGGTGCCGGTAACAGGCGCAATTATTGTATCAACTCCGCAAAAGGTGGCATTGGCAGATGCTCTGAAAGGAGTTAATATGTTCAGAAGTGATAAGATCAATGTCCCGGTTCTTGGGCTGATTGAGAATATGTCGTGGTTCACTCCCGAGGAATTACCCGAAAACAGGTATTATATTTTCGGCAGGGACGGATGCCTCAATCTGGCAAAGGAGCTTAATATTCCCCTGCTGGGACAGATCCCGCTCGTTCAGAGTATTTCTGAAGACAGCGACAGTGGTAATCCCCCGGTGCTGAATCAGAAATCTGTGGTTGGAAAAGCATTTCTCGACCTGGCTGACAGGTTGGCCGAAGAGATTAATAAAAGGAATAAGAATATGCCACCTACATCGAGGGTGGAGATTGTACATTAGGATTTTAGCTTGACTAATCCCCTGCTGTCCTCTCTTTTGAGAGAGGGGGGAATCAACGGGGAAGTGAACCCGAAACAATAGATGGTTAGATCTTTAATTTTAATATCATGAGCGAAAAAGAAAAAAAACAGATGATTGACAGGATCAATAGTGCACTTAATAAGATTCGTCCTTACCTGGAAGCTGATGGAGGCGATATCTCACTGGAAGAGATCACTGATGATATGGTAGTAAAAGTCAGATTGCACGGGGCCTGTCAGGATTGTCCGTTCAGCTATCAGACGCTTAAAGCAGGTGTTGAGCAGGCATTGCGGAAAGAAGTGCCGGAAATAAAGGAATTGGTTGCCGTAGAATAACAATTGTTCATTCCATAAAATATGTTCCGGAAAATTCAGTTTATTCTATTGAATTTACTGATTAAGACTTGTTTCGTAAAATATCAACATACCAACTTTTCCTTCTGATTATTATTGGATTGCTGACAGGTTGTTCCACTGAGAAAAACACTCTCATCACGCGTTCCTATCACAACCTGACAGCAAATTATAATATATTTTTCAATGGTTCGGAGAGCTTCAAGAGAGGTGTCAGCCGTGCCCAGGAAGCTTATGTTGATGAGTATACACAGATTCTGCCGGTTTTTACCTATGATGACCCATCCATTGCACAGTCCATTGCGCCGGAGATGGAGACTTCAATATCAAAGGCCACAAAAGTAATCACACTTCATTCAATCACTGCCAAACCAGAATATAAAAATGGCCCGCAGACTGAAAAGCAAAAAGCATTCTATGCCAGGAAAGAGTACAATAAGTGGGTGGATAATAATTACCTGGCTATGGGTAAGGCCTACCTTTACAGGCAAGAATTTAAGCTCGCAATAGAGACTTATAAATTCATACTTACTGAATATCCAAATGAAGATATAGTGTATGAAACCCAGATATGGCTTGCCCGGGCTTACAATCAAACAAAAGAGTATAAGGAATCTGACAGAATACTCGAATTTCTTACATCAGATGAAAGGGTCCCGAAGAAATTGTATGCGGATCTGTATGCTACTATTGCAGATCTGAGGATGAAACAGGAAGAATATGGTGATGCCATAGGTCCGCTGAGCACGGCCCTGGAGAATGTCAAGAAAAAGAAAACACGGATCCGGTATGCATTTATTCTCGGCCAGTTGAATCAGGAGACTGGCAATCGTGAGGCAGCATCCTCTTTCTATCAGCAGGTGATCAAAATGAATCCTCCTTATGAAATGAGTTTTAATGCTCGTATTAACAGGGCCAGTGTTTTTGTCGAAGGAGCTGATAAGAGCCGTGAGATTAAAGCTGAACTTAACAAAATGCTGAAAGATGAGAAGAACACGGAGTACCAGGATCAGATATATTTCGCTCTTGCCAATATTAACATGAGGGAAGGTAAAACCGAAGAAGCTATTTCATATTACAAACTTTCATCAGCAAAGAGTATTTCAAATCCTCAACAAAAAACAAAATCCTGTCTGACTCTGGCGGAATTATTCTATGAAAGGCAAAATTATCAATCTGCAAAACTGTATTATGACAGTGCCGTTGTTTCACTTACCCCGGAATATAAAGATTATGCTGATGTAATGACAAAGTCCAGAAGCCTGTCAAGTCTTATTGAAAATCTGATAGTTATACAATTTGAGGACAGTGTGCAGAGACTGGCCGGGATGAGTGAATCAGAAAGATTTGTCATTATCGACAGTATAATTGCAAAAGTCAGCCGTGATGAACAGCTGGCTCAGATGTCGGAAATGCAGGATATGCAGGATGAGCAGTTTAACCGTATGATACTAAGTGAAACAAGCAGGTCGAGTGATCAATCCGGGGAGTCGGACGGGAAGTGGTATTTTTACAACGATGCGGCCAAATCGTTCGGCCAGCCTGAATTTAAAATGAAATGGGGAGGCCGCAAGCTGGAAGATAACTGGAGAAGGAAGAACAAGACCCAGATCTCATTCGGTGACATGGAAGCTGAGGCAACTGACAGTGTATCTGCAGAAGGAGTGCAGAGACAGGTTTTGAGCAATAAAACCAGGGAATTCTATTTGCAGGATGTTCCACTGACAGATTCTATGATGGTAATTTCCAATAATAAGATAATAGAGTGCATGTTCAATGCCGGTACTGTATATAAAAATGATCTGAAAGATAAGCCGAAGGCAATTGATACATATAAAAACCTTCTGGAAAGATACCCGGTGACTGATTTTACTCTGCAGACATATTATAATTTATATCTGTTATCTAATGAACTTAATGATCAATCGTCATCTGCATTATATAAAAGTGCGATCATCAGGGAGTACCCAGAAAGTCAGATAGCGCAGTTACTGACAAATCCAAACTTCATTAATGAACTGCTGGAAAAAGAAAATGAAGTTAACAGATACTATGAGACAACATATAACCATTATAAGCAAAGAGATTATTACAGGGTCATGAATGATGCTGACTATGCCCTTGAAAAATTCAAAGGCAATGAGATGATTCCGCAGTTCTTTTTTCTAAAAGTCCTTTCAATCGGGCAGACAAGTGATATTATGACATTTACAAACGCGCTTGATTCGGTTACAGTACTATATCCATCACATGATGTCGGCCAGCAAGCTAAGGAAATACTTGCCTTTATAAAAAATTATAGTCCTGAGGTAAAACTTGAGACTGAAAAAAAGGAAGCGGAAGAGATATATAAATATGATCCTTCCGGAGCCCATTTTTTTGGCATGATCATAAACCGTTCGATAGACATTAACCAGTTAAAATTTGAGATCATAAATTTCAATCTGGATCTCTTTCCTAACCTTACCTTTGATGTTGTAAGCGAAAATTTGAATGATAATTACAGGCTTGTCCTGGTAAAAACATTCAGAGATATGCAGAAGGCCTGGGAATATTATGATACAATAACAACAGGAGTAAGGATTATGGAACTTGTTGAAGGCACAGGATATTCCAGATTCGTTATATCCCTTGCTAATTCACAGACTCTTTTACAGGATAAAACTGCGAGCAAATTTCTGCTTTTCTATGATAAGTACTACAAACGAAATCCTGAAAATACGGTTGGGCCAGAAACTATTGGCACAAATTCATAATTTTGTACCGAAAAGTTAACAGGAAAATCCTAACTGATGCAAAAGAAGATTTCCATATTATGGACTGATGATGAGATTGATCTGCTGAGACCGCATATCCTTTTCCTTGAAAAAAAAGGATACGAAGTGGCTACGGCAAGCAACGGGGAAGATGCAATAGCGCTTATAAAAGGCAGAAGTTTTGATCTTGTGTTCCTTGATGAACACATGCCTGGCATCAGTGGACTGGAAACTCTGAACCAAATTAAGAATTTCAACCCCGGCATTCCGGTTGTCATGATTACGAAAAGTGAAGAAGAGAATATTATGGATGAGGCAATCGGTTCGAAAATAGATGATTACCTCATAAAGCCTGTAAATCCAAAACAGATTTTACTTACCATAAAGAAAAATATCGATACAAGAAGGCTTATCCAGGAGAAGACAACTTCAGGTTACCAGTCTGATTTCATGCAGATAAGCATGCTTATTAACAGTGCCTATCAATTCAATGACTGGGTGGATATTTATAAAAAGCTTACCTACTGGCAACTCGAACTGGGACATGGAAATGATCCGGGCATGAATGAAATATTGAAAATGCAGAAAGCTGAGGCCAACAAGGGATTCTCCAGGTTTATTAAAACAAATTATCCGAGCTGGTTCAATTCAGATAAGCCCGGAAAACCCTTGATCTCCACAGGCATCTTCCCACAGATAGTATTTCCATTACTGGAAAAGACTGAAAAAGTCTGCTTTGTCCTGATAGATAATCTGAGATATGATCTCTGGAGATCGATGATACCATTGATCGAAGATTATTACAAGATTGAGAGCGAAGAGATTTATTGCAGTATACTTCCTACAGCAACCCAGTATGCACGCAATGCAATGTTTGCAGGTTTAATGCCTATGGAAATAGAAGATATTTTTCCGATTCTATGGATTGACGAGGAAGAAGAAGGCGGAAAAAACATCCTGGAGGATAAATTGCTCGAAAGACAGATTCAAAGACATGTGAAAAAGATCAGGTTCAAATATGAAAAGATCAATAATTCAAGGGCGGGTAAAAAGCTTGTTGAAAATATTAAAGACCTGCAGAACTATGACCTGATTGTGACAGTATTCAATTTTGTGGATATTTTATCTCATGCAAGAACGGAAATGGAGATGATAAAAGAGCTTGCACACGATGAAGTATCCTTCCGGTCACTTACTTTATCATGGTTCCAGCACTCTCACCTTCTGGACTTTATCAGGGAATTGTCAAAAAGTGGTACAAAACTGGTCATTACAACAGATCATGGAACAATCCAGGTAAATAATCCGGTTAAGGTAGTCGGAGATAAGATGACAACCTCAAACATCCGATATAAGCAAGGTAAAAATCTGAGTTATAATCCCAATGAGATTTTTGAGGTCAAGCGACCGGCTGAGATCCATCTTCCAAAATCCCACATCAGCTCAACTTACATTTTTGCCACGAATTACGATTATCTGGTCTACCCAAATAATTACAATCAATATGTAAACTACTACAGAAACACCTTCCAGCACGGAGGTGTATCTCTCGAAGAAATGCTTATTCCTGTTTCTGTCCTGAATGCAATCTGATACAATATTTATGGCAAGATTTTATATTGATAATGTCGACACAATACAGGCTGTGGCAGCTGAATTTATAAATAATTATAAGGATTGCCGGATTTTTGCCTTCTACGGGGAGCTGGGATCAGGAAAGACTACTTTTATAAAAGCATTATGCAGGGAACTTGGTGTCACTGACCTCGTGAGCTCACCATCCTTTGCCCTTATTCATGAATATAAGTCCAGTCGTTCCGGCAAATTATATCATTTTGATTTTTACAGGATGGAGAAACTGGAAGAAGCGTATGATATTGGTTATGAAGATTACTTTTACAGCGGAGACTACTGTTTCATTGAATGGGCAGACAAAGCAGAGCCTTTGCTTCCTGCCGGAACACTGCGTGTCAACATAGCTTTAGATGAAAATTCCGGAAGGATCCTGGAAGTAACGGAAGAACCCTGTCATTAAAGATTTATTTGACTTAATCAGTGAATTGTATTATTTTAGACATGATCCAAATAGAATAAACAGATAATAATTATGATCCAACAGGAACCTTCCGGGACACGTTTTACATTTGGCAGAGCCAGCCTTATGCCTCAGGAAGAGATGCTTGAGGTGAAGAAATCAAAAAAGCAACTTACCATTGGTATTCCAAAAGAAGACCATAGAAATGAAAGCCGTGTTGCACTCACTCCTGAAGCAGTCGAGATACTTGTAGATCAGGGACATGAAGTTATAATAGAATCGGAAGCTGGTAAAGCTGCTCATTATCTTAATACTGATTACAGCGAATTGGGAGGCGTGATTGTTGAAGATAAAAGCCAGGTTTTCCAGTCTGATATTATCCTGAAAATCGCACCTCTTACACTTGATCAGTGTGATTTGCTCAGGGAACAGCAGGTCGTTATTTCATCGCTTCACCTGAATAATCAGACAGAAGAATTTGTCAGGAAAATGATGGAAAAGAAGGTAACGGCAATTTCATTTGAAAACATAAAGGATGAATATAATTCGCATCCGGTGGTAAGATCGATGAGCACCATCGCTGGAATAACATCTATCCTGATTGCGGCAGAATACCTGAGTAATGAAAGAGGCGGAAAAGGTGTGATGCTTGGCGGTATACCCGGGATTACCCCATCAGAAGTTGTGATCCTTGGAGCCGGGACTGCAGCAGAATATGCCGTAAGAGCTGCACTGGGACTGGGAGCTCATGTTAAAGTTTTTGACAGTTCAGTGAATCGTCTGAAGCAATTGCAAATAAGTATCGGGCAGCAGTTATATACATCAATTTTCCATAAACAGGTGCTGGGAAGGTCCCTGAGGTCGGCTGATGTATTGATAGGTGCCATGTATCTTATTGAAAAAGGCCCCAGATTCTTTGTTACAGAAGAAATGGTGAAAGAAATGAAAAAAGGATCGGTAATAGTCGATATTAGCATTGATCAGGGGGGATGCATTGAAACCTCGGAATGCCGTACTCAGCATGATCCGATGTACATCAAACATGGTGTAATCCATTACAGTGTTCCAAATCTGCCTTCTCGGGTAGCACGTACAGCTTCAATTGCAATCAGTAATGTATTTTCACCATTGCTATGCCAGATTGGAGAATCTGGTGGTCTGACTGCATATCTGAAGGAAAATATCGGGGTAAGGAATGGCGTTTATATATTTAACGGGATCCTTACCAATAAATTCATAGGTGACCATTTTGATATCCCATCCAAAGATATTGAACTGCTTATGGCAGCATTTTAGGAGTGACTGTGAAATGAAAATGGTTAAACACATATGGGCTCTGATTTTGTTTCTGTTCCTTATCACCATGGGATCATGTGATAAAGATGAGGATACTGTCAAATACAGTGGTGTGACAATCCTATCATCTGAGAAGACCCAGAATGGTGACATATATATTGTATATGGTTTTTCATTTGAGAAAGGGAAAGGCGTACCTTATACATTAACAGGAGGTTCCCCGCCGGATGTTATAGTAACCAACCTGACGGATGTTCTGAATAATATTACAGGGGCTGTTCTGAACAGTCCGGATAATGAAGAAGCCTTTTACCTCAATATTACAGGGGAAAATTATGAAGATGCTAAAGACTGGTTCGATAATTATAATGAAGTCACGACCACAGATTTTGTTGCGCTTTCAGATACAGTTGAATTGTACCAGGTATGGACCCTGCAGACAGCAGGAGGGAAATTTGCCAAAATACTCATTAAACAAATCGATATAATTACAGGTGGTCCTATCGATGATTACATTGAAATAACCGTTGATTACGCATACCAGCCTGATGGCACCAGGATCTTCAGAAGCAACCGGTCAGGAACTTAAAAATTCCACCTTACCTGTATCCCTCCATAATGAATAACACTCTGGTTTTCGGATACCCTTCCTGTGTAATCAAGATTCAACTCAAGGCCGCCTGTAAGGGTTTTCTGGAATGACAATTCCCAGATCCCGTTATTCCCGGGCTGAAGTCCCTTAAGCATTTCATATGCAACAGGAGTGTAAGGATTCTGGTCATAATTGATATTAATATAGCTTAATTTACCCATTAAAGTTCCTTTATTAAGTATATTATACCTTGTCTCGCAGCTGATATCATGTTTGTCCGAATGTTCATCACCGGATTTGTTTTTTTCATTTGAAAACAGGTATTTTAAAATGATCCTGAATGAGATCCCCGGCTGGTATTGAACAGAAAGGTCATTGGTAATAAATTCAATATCAAAATTCCTGGAGCTAAAAAACTCTGATTCAAACCTCTTACTGCCTGCGTCAGTCTGGTCTATAAAAGAAAATGTATTCCCTGGTGAAAATCTTATCCTTGCTCCGTGAGACACCATTGATCGGGTGTCAAAGCCATTTGCCAGAAGCATCCTGTTACTGTTTTTCTGGAAAATGTAGTCTGCTCCGAATTTTGTTCCGGATTTATTAAATGACAGGTTATTTCTGATGGAGGTTGAAAGGGTGGTCAGTCCAGGATTATCTAATCGTGTATTAAATGGATTGATATTCCGGATAATGTCCTTATCTGAATTTTTCCTGTTAACTCTGTATGCAAACTGGTCTGAAAACATCGAAACCAGTTTCCTGATACCATTTTTATTCCTCCAGAAGCGTACCGGCTGGAACTGGAATGACTGGCTGAACTGGTTTGAATAGACATTAAGGAATGCTTCGGTAGGTGTGAAGACCCTTATATATTTTGCCTGATCCTGAAATCCTGCGATTTCAAATTCGTCAAGTTCTTTGACATTATTTCCATTATAATCTGTCCACGTATAAACTCCCTGTCCAGGCGTTACTTCAAGATAGGTAAACTCTTTTTTAGCTTCCAGTCCCGATCCTATCTCATAAAAAGTGGAACTTGTCAGTCCGCCGTTAAGAAGAGAAAGCGAATGTTCCAGCCGGCCGATCAATGACTTGTCGGCATTTACTTCTGTCAGCGAGGAATCATTTATATCCAGCATGCGATAAATTACCTGGGTTTGTAAGCGGTTATTGGGATTTTTCCCAAGCCTGAAACCCAGATTGAAATCCCTGCCGGTTGTTGTCTGCCTGATCTCATTTTGAAGAGGCAGATAGTCTTTTCTGTTGCGGTAATTGATCAGGAATCCGTTTTTTGATGTATCCGGACTTGTCAGGTACAACTCATACTGAAAATAGGTGAAACTGTTATTCTGAAGGGTGTCGGTGGCTGCGTTGGTCCATCTGTTTTGTTCTGATTCTTCGCGGATTCCTATAACCACAGTCTTTATCTGTTTTGAAAGTACTGCCTGATGCCTGAGAAAACGGGTTGAAAGAATTGAATCATTTGAGGTCATCAGGCTGCCATTAAAGCTGAGATTAAAACCCTGCCACCGGGCTGATCCATAAAAAGTATTCCTCAAGCCCTGGTAAATATTTTCACGGTTAAGATATTCTGTCTCGAAACCTGCACTGGCAATATCCTTTCGGGCGAAGTCAATTTTAATACCTGCAAGGTGTTCATTAAATCCATTGTAGCTATCACTTAAATTCCAGTCACGGTCAAACTCAACAGTCCGGAATCTTTCCACGGGATCAAAATACCTGTTTAGGAACTGGTAAATTCCCGACAGTCTCAGGCTTGTCAGAGAGGTATCTTGCTGAAGTATCTCCTGAGCAATCCCTCCTTTCAATGCATATCCTATATTGTCACTTCTGTCAAGATCTGAAAAAGTATTCAGGTTGTTATTAGTAAGTGAGATTTCACCAAAGGCCAGGGTGTAAGGAGTGATAGAAGCATTCCCGCCGACTGAAAAAACCTGTTTCTTTTTGGGTGTCACGAGCAGAACAACCGGTTCATAATCTCCACGGGGAAGACCGCCTGCGGGTTCAATCCACCGGTACGCTTTCCCGTTGGCAGATGACCGGATATTTATATAATTTCCATTCCCCTGGCCCACATAGGAAAATCCAAGTCTGTATATGGCACTGTCGGGGTGGGCCGAATAGACAAAAATGTCTTCATATATCATTCCAAGTATAACTGTATCAATCTTTTTATACAGAACTTCTGAAGAATTAAATCCGACACTGTCAATCCTCGGAACAACTGCTTTATCAAGCTGATCTCCTATATCTGCCAGCAAACTTTTATCGTCCTGGCTGAGGTCCTGCTGAAGGGTTTGATTTTTATCATCCTGTTCAGAATATACATTTATCCAGAAATTGCTTTTCTGTGTTAAAAACTCATTGCTGTTATATATAAGGAATCTTGCATAACTTTTTTCGGAGTATTCAAATTCCACTATTATCCTTTTATCTTTTGTGATGAGTTGATTAGGAGTGAAAGTGATTTCAGCATTATTATAGTCGATGATGTAATCATTTTCAAGACCTCTGCTTTGAATCCTTCCGTCGATATACACACGCTCACTTCCTGCCAGGACAATTATAAACTGTTCATTGTTTGTTCCTCTCAGCTTATACGGCCCCTGGTTTCCTTCTCTGCCGGTAAAAGAATTCCTGCAGACCTGGCCTTTTGAAATGGATGCGCTGACAGTTGTTCGCAGAGTAACTGATTTTTCATCATTCAAGTTAAAATTTCCTAAGAAGCGTGCCCCTTTTCCCTTTTTAAAGAATTTCAGAAAATTACCTGGTGATCCGGCAAGTTCGAAATCTCCGGCGAGGAGGCTCACGGATTCGTTAAAGATTTCAATATATACCCTGTCGAATTCATGAATACTCTGGGCTGTTCCGTCAGGCTGGATAGGGATATTATTATCCGAGATAGCTGCTGCAATTCTCAGATCTTCTGATATTTTGCCGGTAAGCTGAAGATTAAGATTAGAATTAACTACCAGGTCTTCATGATTGCCAACGGTGATTCCCCGGGATATGCTGCCGCGTTTATTGATATCATCATACATAATATCTCTTTCAGGACGGAGTTCTGCGCCGGTAATCCGGAAAGGATCTATGCCAGGTTTAAGGTATTGATTGATAATAACCGTGTCTTTGTGTGAATACGGCTTTAAGAAATTAACCTGAAAGACCCTGTATGTTAATTTAACCGGCATTCCCTGAAGTGACTCATCAAATCTCATTATTGCCGCAGAATAATCAATTTTAAACAGGGAATCCGGTAGTAACTGATGTTCATTGTTAAAAAGAAATAATGATCCCGGGATGATACTGAGGGTATCAATGATAAGTGAATCACCGGTTATCAATATTTCCCGATTCCTGATATTACTGAGGTCCTGGGCATATAAGCCGGTGAGGGGAAAAACAACCAGATAAAAAAGAAGTAATCTTTTCAAATGGGAATTTTTAATACAAACTAAAATAAAATCTACTTATTATTAAACCTTTATGTTTTTAATCATATTAATCCTCAGCAGTTTATTCTATTTTAGCCTAAACTATTTTACAACTATTTTTATGGAGAACATTCTCATAATCGGGGCTGCCGGACAGATAGGATCTGAACTCACAGGTGCGCTGAGGAAGGTATACGGAAGTGACCATGTGTACGCAACAGATATTAAAGAAGCATCAAGGGACATAATGGAGAGCGGGCCTTTTCAGCTGATGGATGTGATGGATGACAAGCGGCTTATTCATTTTGTGATCCGACACAAGATCACCCAGATATATCACCTTGCCGCTGTATTGTCGGGGAATGCCGAAAAGCTGCCATTGCAGGCATGGCATATTAATATGGAAAGCCTGATGAATATCCTGGAAATTGCCAGGATGGTTGAAGAAGTAAAGAAAGTCTTCTGGCCCAGTTCCATTGCTGTTTTTGGACCGACAACCCCTAAGAATAAAACTCCGCAGCTTTCAATTATGGAACCATCAACAGTTTATGGGGTCAGCAAGCTGGCAGGCGAGAGATGGTGTGAATATTATAACAGAAAATATAATCTTGATATACGCAGTATAAGGTATCCGGGACTTATCAGTTATAAAACTGAAGCCGGGGGAGGAACCACGGATTATGCAGTTGAGATCTATTATGAAGCTGTAAAGAAAAGCAGATACGAATGCTTTCTGAAGAAAGATACTGCACTTCCCATGTTATTCATGCCGGATGCTATCAAAGCTACGATTGACCTTATGGAAGCTGATCATTCCAGGCTTACTGTCAACAGCAGTTATAACCTTGGAGGCATAAGTATCTCTCCCGAAGAGATTAATAAGGAAATAGTGAAGCATATTCCAGATTTTAAGATATCATACAAGCCTGATTTCAGGCAGGATATTGCAAACACCTGGCCTCACAGCATTGATGATTCTATTTCCAGGAACGACTGGGGATGCAGATATGAATTTGATCTTTCAAGGATAACGGAAATAATGCTCGAAGAAATCATCAAAAAACTAAATCTTAGCATCTTAGAAAGGTAAGAGGATACTAATTTTTCAAAATTTAAGTTTATGTTCGGAAAATTCAAAGATCATTTACAAAAAGAATTGTCGGCGATTGATGAAGCCGGATTGTATAAAAGGGAAAGGATTATCACTTCGGCGCAGGGTGCTGTAATAAAAGTCAGCACAGGTGAGGAGGTACTGAATTTCTGTGCAAATAATTACCTGGGTTTATCAAATCATCCTGATCTGATAAAGGCTGCGAAAGAGGCTATGGACTCACGCGGTTATGGAATGTCTTCAGTGAGGTTTATCTGCGGAACACAGGATCTTCATAAAGCGCTGGAAGGGAAAATCGCTGAATTTTTTGGAACAGATGATGCCATTCTTTATGCAGCCTGTTTTGATGCTAACGGGGGTGTCTTCGAACCGCTGTTTGGAGAAGAAGATGCTATAATCTCAGATTCGTTGAACCATGCTTCTATAATAGATGGTGTCAGGTTATGCAAGGCACAGCGTTACAGGTATTCGAATGCTGACATGACCGATCTGGAAGAAAAGCTGAAAGAATCGCAGGCTCAGCGGTTCAGAATAATCGTTACCGATGGTGTTTTTTCCATGGATGGCAACGTGGCTCCAATGGACCAGATCATTAACCTTGCAAAGAAATATAATGCACTTGTAATGATTGATGAGTCCCATTCTGCCGGTGTAGTTGGCAAGACAGGAAGAGGAGTGACCGAATTGTTCAATATCAGGGGAGAAGCTGATATTATTACGGGTACTCTTGGTAAAGCTTTTGGAGGAGCAATTGGCGGATTCACCACAGGACGGCAGGAGATTATTGCCATGCTCAGGCAAAGATCAAGGCCTTACCTCTTTTCCAACTCCATCCCGCCAATGGTAGTTGCGGCCGGAATTAAGATGATTGATATGATGAGCGAGACTAATGAATTACAGGACAGGCTTCACTGGAACACAGAATATTTCTATACGAATATGAAGAAGGCAGGTTTTGATCTGAAACCGACCCAATCAGCAATTATTCCGATAATGCTTTATGATGCAAAACTCTCCCAGGATTTTGCTGCCAGATTGCTGAAGGAAGGAATTTATGTGATAGGATTTTATTATCCGGTTGTTCCAAAGGGACAGGCACGGATAAGGGTACAACTGTCTGCGGCACATAGAAAAGAACATCTTGATAAAGCGATAGCTGCATTTACTAAAGTTGGGAAGGAATTAAAAGTAATATAAAAAATGTCTCAAATAAAAGCAAATGACTAAAATGACTAAAATTTGAAATGACTAAAATTAAAAACACTAGGTACTTAAGGCATTTCTTTTAGCCACACTTTGAACAGCCGCAATTTTTGCAGATAAGGCAGCCTTCCTGGTAGACAAGATTGCTTGAGCCGCATTCAGGGCACTTGTGTTTGGTTTTGGGTTTGGTTCCGTCAGGGATGTATCTTTTAAGTGTCCTTTCCACTCCGGCTTTCCAGGTATTGATAGTGGCACTGTCGAGGCGCAGTGAAGATACCAGGTTTACTACATCAGGTATTGGCATCCCATGCCGCAGCACACCCGATATCAGTTTGGCATAATTCCAGAATTCAGGATTGAATATATGGGAAAGTCCGCCTAAAGTATTTTTATAGCCAAATTTATCTGTATACTGAAAATCGTACCTGGTTGTACCATCCTCCCCCTTATTCTTGATTATTTTACCCTTGATTATTGATTTTGGAATGGGGAATATCTCTTCATCTTCAATACCCGTAAAGATCTCATAAGGTTTTCCATCTTTAAATCCGACAAATGCGATCCATTGCTCCTCGTTATTCTTAAACCGGATAATATCTGCATCCAGTACCAGTGGCCTCTTATATTTTGTTGAGGGATCTTCCTCCTTGTCATTATTGTTGGCTAGGAGCACACCGGCGCGGGATCCTTCACGATAAATGGTACAGCCCTTGCATCCGCTTTTCCATGCGGTCATGTAAAGCTCACTTACAAGCTCTTCGGTTGCATCTTTATTGATATTTATTGTAACGCTGATGGAATGATCTACCCATTTTTGTATTTCCCCCTGCATTCTGACTTTTGCAAGCCAGTCGACATCAGTAGATGTAGCCTGGTAGTATGGTGATTTCTGGATGATCTTCTGGATCTGTTCATCATCCAGTTTTTTAACTTCTTCCAGATCATAGCCGGCTGCATTCAACCAGGTTTCGAATTTATGATGAAAGACATTGTATTCTTCCCAGCTGTCACCAACCTCGTCTACAAATGAGATCTTTGTATTCGGCTCGTTCGGATTTACTTTTCTTCTGCGTTTATAAACAGGCAGGAAAACCGGTTCGATACCGGAAGTGGTCTGGGTCATCAGGCTGGTTGTGCCGGTCGGAGCAATAGTAAGCAGAGAGATATTACGCCTCCCGTATTTCACCATATCCTGGTATAATTTATCGTCTTCCTTTTTAAGTCTCTGTATGAAAGGGTTGTTCTTTTCGCGGGTGGAATCATATACTTCAAAAGCACCTCTTTCTTTAGCCATAAGAGTGCTGGACCTGTATGCTTCCAGTGCAACTGTTTTATGGACTTCAACGGAAAAATCAACTGCATTATCGCTTCCGTATTTCAGCCCGAGTGCCGCAAGCATATCACCTTCACCTGTAATTCCTATTCCGGTTCGCCTGCCTTCGCCGGTTCTTGTCCTGATCTTTTCCCACAGCAGACGTTCTGTTCTTTTCAGTTCTTCATCTTCGGGATCCGACTTGATTTTTTGAAGTATAGAGTCTATTTTTTCCTGTTCAAGGTCGATAATGTCATCCATTATCCTCTGAGCCATCGCCACATGTTCCCTGAAAAGTGAAAAATTAAACCTGGCATTTACGGTAAACGGATTTTCAACATAACTATACAAATTAATAGCAAGCAAACGACAGCTGTCATAGGGGCAGAGAGGTATTTCGCCGCAGGGATTGGTAGATACAGTTCGGAATCCGAGATCTGCATAACAATCTGCAACAGATTCGCGGATTATTGTATCCCAGAAAAGCACCCCTGGTTCAGCAGATTTCCATGCATTGTGTATGATTTTGTTCCAAAGGCAGCGCGCGTCGATTTGCTTTACATAAGCCGGTTTGACTGCATCAACCGGGTACTGCTGGATATAAGGTGTGTTGTTGATGACTGCCTGCATGAATTCATCATCAATGCGGACGGAGACATTGGCACCTGTTACTTTGCCTTTTTCCATCTTGGCATCAATAAATGATTCTGCATCCGGGTGCTTTACTGAAATGCTCAGCATCAGGGCACCCCGGCGGCCATCCTGCGCAACCTCGCGGGTTGAATTGGAATAACGCTCCATAAACGGAACTATACCTGTTGAGGTCAGAGCACTGTTAAGAACAGGACTTCCTTTAGGACGGATATGCGACAGATCATGGCCAACCCCGCCCCTTCTTTTCATCAGCTGAACCTGCTCCTGATCAATCCTAAGAATCCCGCCATATGAATCCGCATTGCTGTCCTGCCCTATAACAAAGCAATTGGAAAGCGATGCGATCTGAAATAAATTACCTATTCCTGTCATAGGTGAGCCCTGGGGAACGATATATTTGAAATCCCTTATGAGCTCAAATACCTGGTCTTCAGAAAGCGGATTAGGATACTTCTGCTCAATCCTGGAAACTTCACGGGCTATCCGCCTGTGCATATCATCGGGAGTACTTTCGTAGATCTTACCCTGTGAATCTTTAAGTGCATATTTGTTAATCCAGACAGTGGTTGCCAGCAGGTCACCCTTAAAGTATTCTTTTGTGGCCTCATAGACTTGTGCATATTGATATGTTTTCATACCCGAGATAAATCCTGTTACACTCTTTTCTTCTTTGGAAGTTTTCACTGCAACATCAATGTTTTTCTTCGAGGCCAATTCATGCATGAGATGTGAGATCTTTTAAACTGTTAATATTTAAAGTTTTAACTGAGGATTGGAAAAAAGACAGTCGGTCATGCAAGTTATAAATTGAAGTGTCAGTTGACAAGATAAGGTGAATTCTATTTATTAACAAATAAAAGTAATTATTAACCTGCCTTTAACACGCAATTAATCAAAATATTATAAAAATCATACTTTCAAATCTAAATTTCAGTAATTTAATTTTCGGCATTCTTTAAGACTAAGCAAAGTTTGGAAGGAGCCTCTTTAAAAGTTTAAATCAAGTTGAAAAAAAAAGGAAAATTATGCAGGTCTAAGTACAAATTTTGTTATAGCATCTGTTGCCCCAAGATTGGAGAGGACATAATTTCTGGCATTTTCACTGGCATTACTAAACATTTTCTGATCAGTCAATAAAGCGTGAATTGTTCTATTAAATCCATCATAATCTTCAATAGAGTACGCACCGTTTAATCTGACCAGTTCATTTGCTTCCCGGAATTTTTTAAAGTTAGGTCCGAAGATAACAGGCAGTCCAAAAGTGGCA
>Ga0105095_10000730_pt1 | contig 16473 bp, 9 predicted proteins | sample PPLLak2March2015_2_FD_79180 | JGI IMG/M metagenome (GOLD analysis project Ga0105095, IMG submission 79180) | Freshwater sediment microbial communities from Prairie Pothole Lake near Jamestown, North Dakota, USA - PPLs Lake P8 Core (3) Depth... | ecosystem: Environmental > Aquatic > Freshwater >...
CCTTTTCGTTACCACCCTGAATGTTTATGCTTTGCTGGGTTTGCGGAGCAAATGGTCTGACTGTTTTAGCCCACCAGTCTGTGTTGGGGTAATTTATCGGATCCGATCCGGTTGCAAAAGCCTGGATTGCCTCATTAGACCAGATCGGAGGTTTTCCTTCATTCATAAGAGCAAGGTTCTCCATTTTGGCGTACTCTTCGGAGCCCACCCAGTCGGGTATTAGCAGGAATCGCTGCCATTGCATGATGCTGTTGATCGTTACTTTTGTTTCGGAGACGGTGCCTCTTTTCGTTGAAACAAGGATAACACCGTTACCCGCCCTGGCCCCGTAAACCGAAGCTGCGGCAGCATCCTTGAGGACGCTGAAGTTTTCGATATCATTGGGATCGAGCTGTTGAAATTCAACTTCTGTGGCCGGCACACCATCTATTATGATCAGTGGAGCACCAAAACCACGGATATTCATGCTGATGCCTGTTTCGTCACCGGGCTGCCCGTTCACGTTCTTTATGAACAAACCGGGAGACCGGCCCATGATTGACTGTGAAAGGGTTGGCATTGTTACTGCAGACAATTCATCAACTGCCACAGTGGTAATACTTCCTGAAAGGTTTACTTTTCTCTGGGTTCCATAACCGACAACAACCACCTCATCGAGCCCAAGCAGCTCTTCCGCCATGGTTACATCAATTACCGACCGTCCGCCAATCTGAATTTCCTGTAAAGCCATTCCAATAAAGGAAAAGGCCAGAATATCAGCTGAGGCCGGTACATCCAGAGAGTATTTACCGTCAATACCTGTAACCATTCCGACTGTAGTGCCTTTTGCAATAACCGATACGCCTGGTAACGGAGCACCGGTTTGATCAGTTACAGTACCTGAAATCCTTTTGACTTGCTGAAGAGTTTCAGATGAGCTGGCTGAACTTATTCCCGTAGTGAGGGATAAGCAGGTGAGGGATAACATAAAAGCAATTAGTTTGATACAAACTAACCGTTTCTTAAATAAGATCCGTAGTAAATACAGATCCGCTCTTTCATTATTCATAGTAGATCGAGGTTAGTGATTATTAATAAATGAAAAATCTATACAGCTTTATATTATGCAAAGAATCCCTTTTGTTTTGTACAAAGTACCCTTGAAAATTCCCAAATGTAAAATTTAAAAATTTGAATTCAAAAATTTTGTTATCATTTTTCCAAATAAAATTCTCCTTATGATTTAAAAGATTCATATTCTGATTTAAAGGTTGCGTCAGGGTAAGTATGTTAATTATTAATATCACTGCAGGAAGAAATTTTTGTTAAAGTGTTTCTCAGGTTTTGATGATCACTTTGAATTCAAAATAATAAAACTAAATTTACGTGAACCGGATCTTTAACTTCTTTAAAAAATGACAAACATATCAGAAATCAAACTCAGCATGCTCATTATTTTATTAATTGTCTTATTGACAGGCAACTCCTGTTCCTCTTCTGAAACGGATCCTTACACAGATTATACATGGACATCTGAAATATGTAATAATCATCCAAGACTCTATTTCAATAAATCGACTTTCAGGGATGTGAAAAAGAGGGCTCTGAACGAGGAGAAAGCCATGTTCGATGAAATGAAAAAAAGGGTTGATGAACTGATCGGACAGAAGATAGAATTTAAAGAACCCTATGTTGCCGATGGGACACAAAACAGTGATCATGAATATGGTTTGCGGGCTGCAGAATCAGCATTCCTTTACAGGGTACTGAAAGAAGAAAAATACCTCGATCTGACCAAATCGTTAATAATAGCTTTAAACGACTATTACAAGCTGAGGACAGATGCAAAACTGAATATTCAGTGGTATGCCTTCTCCAGGATCGGCACCCTGTGTGCTTTCGATTGGATATATGATAATCTGACAGTACAGGAAAGAGTGGAGATGGGCCGACCACTCCTGTTGGTTATCAACGATATGATGCACGATGGGAAACGCAAGAGCTTTTTCCGGGAAAATACCGGCGATTATAAAACGGGTTTTTACGGACCTCCCTGCCTTTCATGGTATGCCGGTCTTGTCTTTTATAAAACAGGCATAAATGATGAGATTGCAGAAAAACTGCTGAAAAAAGGATACGATGATTATACCAAATTACTGGAGTACAGAAAAAGTACATCCGGTGATGATGGTGGTGCTGCTACTGCAGTACTGGGATATTGTATGGGTGCTTATCCCTGGGCGGAATTTAGTTTCTTTCATACCTTTCAGGCAGCAACAGGGCTCAATGTCTCGAAGGAATGGCAATATGTGCCTGATTTTCTGTATTATATTTACTGGAACTGGCTTCCGGGAGATAAACAATTCGGTTATGGTGATGTAGCTCATTTTGATAACAATTTGCCACTGGGAAGCATGCATATCCATCTGTCACAAATGATACATTTTTTTGGTGATGGAAGGCCCGAAATGGTAGCTCTTGCCAAATGGATGCAGACAAAAGTAAAAAGACAGCCGATTGATGCCCTTCCTTATACCCGATTCCTTTTAGTAAATACTCATGATGAGATTGAAGCGAAAGAACCTTTACCTGAGATGCCTTCCGGAATGTTTTTTGAGAATATGGGTCAGGTTTTTATGAGATCGGGGCCAGGGGCGGAAGATACATATGCTCTGTTTACTGCGGGTGGTATCATTAGCCAGCACAGGCACTACGACAACAATAATTTCGTGATTTTCAAAAAGGGATTCCGTTCACTGGATACCGGAAGTCGGCCTGAACCCGGTAATCAGCTGACTCATTATTTTTGCAGAACTGTAGCACATAATTGTATCCTTATAAATATGCCTGGTGAGATTATGCCACAGTACTGGGGGGGCCCTGCCCTGTCTGAAGAAGATCACCCAATCCCGAATGATGGTGGACAATCTCAGCTTCTGGCATCTGATGTTATTGCATTTGATGAGAATAAGGATTATGTATATGTAGCCTCGGACGCTACTAAATCATATCATGCCGATAAATCTCAACTTGTCCTGCGTCAGTTTCTGTTCCTCTTACCCGATCACTTCGTAATATTTGACAGGGTAATTTCCACAAAACCGGAATTTAAAAAGACATGGCTTCTCCATACAGCTTCAGAGCCGGTGATAAAAGGCAACGAGTTTTTTGAAGATTTTGATGATGGAAGATTATTCTGCAGGACCATACTTCCTGAAAAAGCCGGAGTTACAAAAATCGGCGGACCGGGAAAACAATTCTGGTCCGGAGAAAGGAACTGGCCATTACCCATATTGACGCCTGAAGACTGGAATTACAGGAGAAGCAGTAAAGCACCGCTGGATACAGTTCCATTGCTTGGGCAATGGAGGATTGAAGTATCTCCATCAAAAGGAGCATCCGGGGATAATTTTCTTCATCTGATACAGGTTGGAGACGATTCTGTAACCTCGATGGTAAGGTCAGAAAAGATTGAAGAAGACGGAATGACAGGAGTAAGAATTGAATCCAATTCAAAGAAGTATGAGATTATGTTTGCAACAAAAGGACCAGCCGGAGGAAAGATTTCGATTACTGAAAATGGTGCTGTAATCAGAGATGAAAAATTCACTGATCAGGTAAAACCGCAGGTCGGATTATTTTAACATTAAAAACCGGGGAATAAATTTCCGTTTGCTATAATAATGTCATATTGTAAGACACTTATAGGAAAGCTAATAAATCAAAAATGATGAAAAAATCAACCATTACAAAAATCAGTGAAATAAGTTATTCAGTAACTAAACCAATTGAAATCTCGTTGATAATAGTAATCATTACCTGGATCCTCTTTTCCTGTACAAGCCGATCCGGAAAAGAGATAAGCAAGGAACAAAAATACACTGTCCCGGAGGGCTATTTCGATGAAGCAACAGATATTCCTGCATTCTGGGTAAGTACTGTAACGGAGATTAATGCTTTTCTTAAGGATAATATAAAGAAAGGTATGGTTGAAACAATTGCCACCTCACCTGGAGGACGACCGGTCAAGGCTGTTTTTTATGGAATGAAAAGAGAGGGAAAAGGAACAACAACATTCTCGGGTGCTTGCGGCATTAACAATATAGCTCCTTATCGCGGAACGGATAATAGTAAAACTGTTTATCTGGGTCTGGGAGGAGTTCATGGCTTTGAACTCGAAGGGATTATCGGAATCGTAAACCTGATTTCAGTTTTTGAAACAGGAAAAGACCTGAATGGAAGAGAGTGGCCTGAATTAATTTCAGTAATGAATAAAATTGACAGGATTATTCTGATCCCACTGTTGAATCCCGATGGCCGGGATCGTGTTCCGGTCAGGTTAGAGACTCATCGCGGCGCTTCAAAAGATTCCTATGTTGTTCACGAATTGCTTAATACAGGCGGTAAGCATGATGGTACTCTTATCGGATGGCCCGATGTAAAAGAGTATATCCCAATGGATTTTTCCACTGTTGGATTCCCGGGCGGTTACCCGAACGACGCGGGCGTCAACATGATGCACGATGATTTTTTCGGTACGGTGCAACCTGAAACCCGGGCTTTGTTCGATTTGGTAGCAGATGAAAAGCCTGACCTTATTATTAATATGCACACTGGTGCGCCTGGTAATGATTATTATATGCGTATGCATCGTCCCTTTTGTGAACCATCTCTTCGGCCGGTATTCGATTCCCTGTACAGATATGTGCATACCGGCCTGACTTTAAATGACATGCAGGGTACAGATGATATTAATACCGAAGCAAATCCGGCAAAGGCTTACCAGGGTGTTTATAATCTCGACTGTGCACTGAATCTTCATAGCGGAGCCCTGAGCGTTGTAGTGGAAGCTCCCAGTCATGGGTTTTCCGGAACCAACCGTGCCGGAGAACCGGTATTACAGACTCCCGAAATGCTGCTCAATGCCGAACTTGTCGTGCACTGTGAAGCAATGAAATTCCTTGCCGGAACCGGCGGTCGATCACAATGGACATCGATTTTTAAAAACTAATAAAATATATAATTATGATAAAAACAACATTATTTATTATTGCAATATTACTTTCAGAATTTCTCTTTTTAACTGTTGAAGGTAAGAAACCGGAGCGGCCTGTCAGGATTGACCCTGATAATCTTTATTACTTTCTCGATACAAAAGGTAAACCGTTGATGCTTCTCGGGGACTATACATGGGAGACATTTTCAGGTGTCAGTTCTGACTATGAAAGTTTCTTTAAATCCCTTAAATCAAGGGGACTGAACGTTGCAAGGGTATGGCTCTGGTGGGGTTGTGAGGAGCTTCCCGAAGGAAATAGTTTTCCTGCGGATAAGAAACTCCACATTGAACCATTCATGAGGGAGGGACCAGGTCTGGCGAATGACGGAAGACCAAAATATAATCTCGACAAATTCAATCCTCTGTTTTTTGAGAGGCTGGTCGACTTCTGCAAGGTTGCCGGTAAAAATGGTATCACCCTGCAACTGATGGCGATGGATGCATGGATGATCAAACATGATTACCTGTGGAAACTGAATGCCTTCAATGCCGCAAACAATGTCAACGGAGTTGATGGCGATCCGGCAAAAACGGGGCGGGGAAGAGACGGTGAGAGAGGTTTCTGTTCAATGGGCAATCCCGGTGCAATGAAATACCAGAAAGCCTACATTAAAAAAATTGTCGAAACTGTGAATTCATTTAAAAATATCTACTTCGAAATTGCCAATGAAAACTATTACAGCGAGGAGTGGGAACTAACCCTTTGTGATTATATAAAGGAAATTGAAAAATCGATGCCCAATCAGCATATGACGATCCGCAGGGATTTTCCGAGCCACAGTTATGTTATCCAGAAATGGGATCCGGTAACGGTCCATAAAGGGATAATGGACAAACGATATATGAAGGTGCCATTGCATTTCGATACCGACTGGATCATCAATGAAAATGACAACGAGGTCAGGAAAGCTATGTGGTCGGCGGTGGCTTCAGGCGGACACTTTGCCTATATGGACGATGCCATGGATTTCTATATAGATTCTGCTTATAATGACAAAAGGGCAGCGTTGCACAGACAGATCGATATAATGGCCGCACTTATGAAAAAGGTCAAGCCGTGGGAAATGGTCCCTGACGACGCCCTGGTTGTATCAGGGCTGGCATTTGCAATGGCGGGCAACGGAAAGATGTTTGCATATCTTCCCGGCGGCGGAGAGATCAATCTCAAACTTCCCGGAAATGATGGTAAAGCTTCCGCTTCTTGGTACAATCCCCTGACAGGCAAATTCACTCCGGTGAAAGTAATTGTAAAAGCCGGAGAAGCTATATTCAATGCCCCTGATAATAATGACTGGGTGCTGATTGTTAAACTCTAAAAATAACAGGTATGAAACCCACATGTTTTTTCAAACACAAATAAGAATGAAAATACTTCTCTAAACATGTGGGTTCCATGTGACCATTAAAAACAAAATTATTTACACATGAAAAAAAACATCCTGATTATCTTTTCCCTCTGCATGATAACTGAGGGATTTGCTCAAAATGAAATTTCAATGGAAGCTCCGTCTTCTGCTCCACAATATGGCGTAGCTGAGTTTGTTTTCAGGACACAGGGAATTAAAATAACCAATCCTTTCACTGATATCGATATCAGAGGTGTTTTTGTGTCAGGAAATATAAGTTTGTCAGTGGAAGGCTTTGCCGATTCTCAGGACGGATCGTTGTTCAGGCTCAGGTTTTCACCGGAAAATGCCAATGCCACATATTCTTATGATATAACATTTACAGGTACAGATATTAACAAAAGATTTACAGGCAAGCTTTTAAGTACGACTTCACAGGATAAAGGTCCGGTTATTACAGATCCGGTACATCCCAAACACTTTATTTATAAAGGTACAAAAGAACCTTTTTATCACCTTGGATGCACTGAATATAACCTGCTCGACATCTCTAACAGTGATTCACAGATTGAAGCTACAATTGATTATTGCCGGCAAATGGGTTTCAATAAGATAAGGTTCCTTCTCACCGGTTATCCCCGCGATTATGATAACAGGACAAGTGATGATGTCGACCACGGAGTTCCCGAAGATCCCTGGAAAGCCCCGAATTACGGAAGTTTGCCAGGTAAAGTAAATCCTATCCCGGCGTGGCTAGGGAAACCGCATGCTTATGATTTTGAGCGGTTTAATGTGAGTCACTGGCAGCGGATCGACAGAGCAGTACGGTTGATGATGGAAAAAGGTATAATTGCCACCTGTATAATCCAGATTGAAAAACAGAACCTGCCAAAAGAGATCGGGGAACTCACTGAAAATGAGTACAGATTATACAGGTATTCTGTTGCGAGGCTTGCAGCTTTCAATAATGTCTGGTGGGACCTTGGCAACGAACACAATGAATTTCGTAAACCGGTATGGGGTAACAAAATGGGGGACTTTGTCAAGGAAAAAGATCCTTATGACCGCCTTGCCTCTGCACATGCATATGCCGATTTTTTCTACAATGAATCACCCTGGGCCGATTTCATAATAACCCAGCAGTACGGGGATATAGATTCCGTACATAATTGGGTACTTAAATACTATCAGGTTCCGAAGCCTTATGTCAATGAAGAATACGGTTATGAGGGTCTGACCGATAAACCGGTCGGGCACGGGATGAACAGCGAATGGGTAAGGAAATGTCACTGGGCTATTGCAATGGCAGGTGGTTATGGTACTTATGGCGACTGGAGCAACGGGGTCAGCTATTTTTATATGGCGATTCCCGGCCCGGGGAAAGCGGCTCCGCAGCTTAAACATCTCAGAAGTTTCTTTGAATCATTGCCATTCAGTGAAATGATACCATCCGATAATCTGACAACTAACGGATACTGTCTTTCAAAACCTCATGAACTCTTTGTATTGTACTTACCGGATGGTGGTACCGCGGAAATTGATCTGACCACTTCATCAAAAAAGAAATTATCAGCCAGGTGGTTTGATCCGGTAACGGGAGAATGGTCTGTTACAAGTCTCTTACGTAAGGGGAAAAACCTGGTTAAAGCTCCTTCCGTGAATGATTGGGTTTGCCTGATAAGCGCCGGTAAGGAAAAGAAAAAATCAATCAGGTGAAAATTCTTGTCATTCTGATCGTAGCGAAACATCTTATACTTAAATTCGGACACTACTCATAAAAGATCTTAAAATGGACTTAGAAAAGCATTTCATGAAAAAAATCATTTATCTGACAATATTTGTATGTTGCTCTGTCACAGTTATATCTTTTAGCACCGGTCCTCAATCTGCTGTTCAGTGGATTCAATGGGAATATTCTTTGAAATCGGATAAGAATTCGGAAAAACAACCACTGAATGTTGATGTCGTATTTAAAGGTCCGGGTGGGAAAAGTCTCAGGACCCGTGCTTTTAGTGATGACGGGGTGACATATCGTTTTCGTGCTGCTTTCCCATCCTCAGGTTTATGGAAGTGGAAAACCTTTTGTTCAGACAAAAAGGATAAAGCTCTTCATAATAAAAAAGGGAAAGTCATTGTTGAATCATATACCGGCGATAATCCTCTTTATAAACATGGTGACCTCAGGGTAAGTGATAACAAAAGGTATCTTGTCCATGCTGATGGTACACCATTTCTCTGGATAGGAGAAACAGGCTGGCGGGCAACGCAGAATACCACTATCGGGGAATGGCACGATTACGTTGATACCCGGAAAGCACAAAAGTTCACGGTGATACAGATAAGCCCGAGGGGCGTTAGCAAGAAGCCTGTAACGGAACTTGAAGATGTTTCTTTCAAAGAAGATGGTGCTGCTGATCCGCTCTTCTGGGAGGATCTTGAAACCAAAATTACCTATGCAAACCAGAAAGGATTGATTATTTTTATGGTGGGGATCGGTAAATCGTGGCGTGATCATTTTACCAAAAATCCGATAAATCAGGATTTTGAATCCTATATTACCGGACGTTTAGCAGGTTTGATGGTGATCTATTCACCAAGTTTTGACCAGCTATTCGATACAGGAAATGACGCTGTTGCAGTGGAGTTGAATAACCTTACAACACACCTTGTTACACAGCACCCGGGAACCAATTATGAAGCCAACGTGCAGTACAGAAATGCTGTTTCAGTAGATTTCTGTGGTATGCAGAGCGGACACCATGGTGGCCGTCTGGAACAGGCATACAATGCGGCACGTCAATGGACCCTCGATATGTGGAACGGCGACCCTGTCAAGCCCGTAATTGATATCGAAGCCATGTATGATGCTTACGGAAATAACAATGCTAAAAACTGGCGTGAGAAAGATGCAAGGAAGCTTGGCTGGATAGCATGGCTGTCAGGCTCAAAGGGTTATACATATGGTGCCGGGGATGTGCCGCCAAAGGTACCTGCAGGTGCCGGCGGTGTATGGCGGTTTAACAAGGATTCCGCGGCATATGACTTCTGGCGAAAGGCAATACTTTGGCCTAGTGCGGTACAAATGACCATAATGCATGATTTCTTTGCGAAAATTGACTGGTGGCTCATGATTCCCTGTCATGATATTATCCTCAACCAGGCAGGAAATGATACGCTCAAAATGGTTGCTTCAAAATCAGAGGCAGGCGATTTTCTGCTGGCTTACCTGCCTGATAATTCATCGGTTGAGTTGGATCTCAGCAGTCTGCCGACATTAAGAACGGTGAGGTGGTTTAACCCCGAAACCGGCAGATATGATATTGGAAATCAATCAGTTAACCCGGGGAAAAGAGTTTACTTTACCCGTCCTGAAGGATGGGAAGATGCACTTCTTTTCCTCACAAAATAAAAGTATATTTGATTTGCAGTTAACATTTTTGACCTGGTATTAAAATTTTAGGGAGTAATTAACTATAAATCAAATAACTATGAAAAAAGAACCCAAAGTCATGAATGCCGCCGGCATTGTAGATTTAGGTTTCCCAATGTGGCCTGTTTTCCCTGATGAGACATTTGATGCTGTTCTGGAGCCACTGAAAACCGGGAAAGTGAATTACTGGACCGGGAAGAAAGGAATGGAATTCGAATCGAAATGGGCCGAATGGAATGGTGCAAAATTTGCAATATCATGCACTAATGGAACTGCCGCTCTTCATATCGCCGTTTCAGGTCTTGGAATAGGTCCTGGTGACGAGGTGATCGTCCCGTCATATTCATTTATTGCTTCTTCATTTGCAATAGTTCAGGCAGGTGCAATACCGGTATTCTGCGATGTAACTGAAGACCACACCATTGATCCTGCACAGATAGAGCCGCTTATTACAAACAGAACAAAAGCTGTAATTGTCGTTCATCTGTACGGAGTCGTTGCCGACATGGGACCTATTCTTGAGATTGCCCGAAAACATAAACTGAAAGTTATTGAAGATTGTGCTCAGTGTTTCGGCGGTGAATTCAATGGGATCAAAACTGGTGTTATTGGTGACGCGGGATGCTTCAGCTTCTGTCAAAGCAAACATTTTACAACAGGCGGGGAAGGAGGCATGGTTGTAACCAATGACGAAGGTCTTGCCTGGGAATGCCGTTCATTCAGGGACCATGGTTATGATGTCAGGGAAAGAATGAATATGCTTGCCCTGGAAGAGAAGCTGCCATATATCCATAACCGGGTGGGATTTAATTACAGAATGACTGAAATACAGTCAATTATCGGGTTATGCCATCTAAAAGTCCTTGATTCATGGAATCTGAAGACCAGATATAAATATGCTAAAATGTATGACAATGCATTTAAAAACATAAAAGGAGTCAAAAAACTTCCCGTTAATACTCGTGAACGTAAAAATGCATACTGGTGGTACCCTGTAATTCTCGATATTGATGTTCTCGATATTGAGGCTGACGGATTTATTAAAGAACTTCAGGATCGGGGAATACCGTGCTATGGAATCCAATGGCCCGAAGCTTACAGGGAAAGGGCTTACAGGGAACATAACGGATTTGGTGCTTATAATTTCCCATTCAGATCAAAAGAATATACTGACAGTAACAGTGTCAGATACGACCAGACATTCTGTAAAGTTGCTAATGTTTTACGCAGGAAAACATTGAGCCTGTTCCTGCATCCATCCTGGAAGGAAGAACACATTCAGAGATGTATCGATGCCTTTATAGTTACCTGCAAGAAACACTTAAAATAACCGGAAAATGAAGCTCAGAACATTTATCAGGAATAATCTGCTTCTGTTTTTTTTTCTCTTGTGTACATCAGGTTATAAACTGAACGCCCGGGAGGATCAGCTTTATATCGGATGGGCTGTTGCCGATATAACCCCGGATAAACCGGTCGCGCTGATCGGTCAGCTTCATAAAAGGATATCTGTCGCTGTGCAGGATCCGATTACTGCAACCGTTCTTGCTATAGAAACCATAGGAGATGACGGGAAAAAAGAACAGGCTGTAATGATATCTTGCGATGTCACCTTCATCAGAGGACAGACTCAAAAGAAACTTCAGAGGGTCATTTCAGAAAGAATAAGTGATCTTGACGCATCTAAACTTTTTCTGAATGCCACACATACTCATACAGCCCCTGGTTTTATTGATGATGAGTTTTTTGGATTATATGACATAAGCAATGACAAAGGGGTGATGAAACCATCTGAGTTTGAAGCTTTGTTTATTGACAGACTTGCCGGGGCGGTTGAAAATGCCTGGAAAGAAAGAGAGCCTGCAGGTTTCAGCTGGGGACTGGGAAATGCTGTACTCGGCCATAACCGGCGTACAGTAAAAATAGATGGAACTGCAAAAATGTACGGGGTGGGGGATAGTGATTTTGATCACTATGAGAGCAATGAGGACAATAAAGCCGGAATTCTGTTCTTCTGGAACAGTAAAAAGAAACTGACCGGAATGGTTATTAATATTGTAAGCACTGCCCAGGTTACAGATGGAACTAACTTTGTATCAGCCGATTTCTTCCATGAAGCACGTGAAAATATCAGGGAAAAATATGGTAAGGATATTTTTGTTTTCTTCCAGGTTGGAGCTTCAGGTGATGTGACTCCTGCCAATCACGAATTCATTTACAAGAGAGCTGAAGAGGTCATGCTAAAAAGAAAAGGTATAACAGCCCGCCAGGAACTGGCAAACAGAGTGCTCAAAGCAGTCGACGAGGTAATGCCATTTGTGAAAAATGACATTCAGAATAAAGTTGTATTTAAGCACAGTGTGGCAAAAGTAACTCTTCCCGTAAAGGATCCGCCCGCTCCGCCATTTTACCTGACCGATAGCGTTGATCCTGCTGAATTTCATGTCTTAAGGCTTGGTGATATTGCGATTGCCACAAATCCTTTTGAAATATTCATGGATTATGGAAATCTTATGAAAGTAAAAAGTAAGGCGGTTCTGACTCTGGTTGTTCAGCTTTCATGTCATCATAGTGGTTATCTGCCGACCGAACGAGCAGTAAAAGGTGCCGGTTACAGTGCTGATAATTATCTGGTTGGCCCGGAGGGCGGTTATAAACTTGTTGATGAAACAGTAAAACGGATCAATGAAATGTGGAGCGAATAATCAGCCAGTACCCAGCACCCAGTACCCAGTACCCAGCACCCAGTACACGGCAACATTAATTAATCCATTAACCTAATTTATCATAAAATGACAAACCGCAGAAAATTCATCAGGCAGGTAGCTGCTGCAGGTATTGTAAGCACTATGCCTTCGGTTCTGTTCTCACAGCAGAAACCCGCTCAGAACATGATCTGGGCAAACCTTATCCACCTGAGCTATAATATGTGGGAGGACAGTGTCCCTCCAAAATACCGGGATGAGAACTATAATTGCACAACCTGCCAGGAAGAGCGCGAATGGGCCCATGGCTACAGACCAAATCTCACCTTTAATGAAAATGTGTGGGATGCTGTGCTGAAAGAAATGGCTGCAGTCGGGATGAATATGGTTGTTATTGATCTTGGCGATGCCGTTCAGTATGAAAGCCATCCTGAAATTGCAGTAAAAAACGCCTGGACTCCTGAAAAATTAAGGTTTGAACTTGCCAAAGTACGGAAACTTGGTCTGGAACCAATTCCAAAACTCAATTTTGCAACCACTCACGATATCTGGCTGGGTCCTTATTCGAGAATGGTTTCCACAGACATTTATTATGCAGTATGCAGAGACCTCATCGGGGAAGTGATTGCTCTCTTCGACAAACCACGGTTCTTCCATCTTGGAATGGATGAGGAACTCGCATCATACCAGGTAAGGCAGGATTATGCAGTTGTCCGTCAGAACGACCTGTGGTGGGGCGATCTTTACTTTTATATAGGTGAGGTGGAAAAAAACGGAGTGCGTCCATGGGTATGGTCAGATTATGCCTGGCATAAGCCCGACGTATTTTTCAGGAAGATGCCGAAATCGGTTCTTCAGAGTAACTGGTACTATGGATCCGGCTTTGATCTTAACACCCTTAAGGAACCGGCCAAAACATATGTGAAGCTGTACAATGATCTTGAAACTTACGGCTATGAACAGGTACCTACGGGAAGCAACCACTCCAATCCTGAGAATTTTGAACTGACTGTTGATTATTGCAAAAAAGTCGTTGATCCCACAAGATTATTCGGATTTATGACGGCACCATGGAGGCCGACACTGCCTCTCTGTCTTCTCGACAATCATAAGAAGGCAATAGAACAAGTGTCAAGGGCTATGAAAAAGTTTAAATCCTGACTTCCTGCTTCGGATCATTTTCGTGAAGTAATAGATTAAATTAGTTATGGGATATAAAAACAAAGAATCCCGACGGAGTTTCATTAAGAAGTCTGCGGGAGCTTCAGCTGCTTTGATAATTCCGGGCCTCTTAAAGGGTTATTCATTTGGTTATCAGCGGAGTAATATTGATCCAAAATATGCTGCAGGTTACGATCAGATCCTACGTGCTGGTTTTGCCGAGCTGGACATCACACCTGAGCCGGGTATGGAACAGCCGGGCGGGTATGGGAAAGCGTACCATAAATCCTTGCACGATCCATGCAAGGTGCGGGCAGTAGTATTTGACGATGGTACAAAACGGGCAGCACTGGTAGGTATTGATGCATTGATTGTCCGGCGACCGCTTGTTCATAATGTCAGGAAACAAATAGAAGCCAGATGCGGTATTCCTTATGAAGCAATTTTAATAGGTGCTTCACATTCTCATTCATCAGGACCCACCGGCATGATTCTGCCCGGAGAATACGATCATGCAGATCCTTTTGTCAGGTCCCTGGCATATGAAAAGTCCTCTTGTGCTGATCCGAAATACCTTGAGCATGTTGAAAAGCAGCTGACAGAGGTGATATGCCAGGCAGATAAATCCCGTACGGAAGTACAGGCTGGTGTCGGTAAAGGTTTTGAAGATAAGGTAGCCTTCAACCGGCGGTTCCGTATGAAAAATGGATTTTCTTTTACACACCCCGGGCAATTAAATCCCGATATTATTGAGCCGGCTGGACCGATTGATCCGGAAGTGGGCGTAATAGGTATCTGGAACAAAGATGGTAAATGCATCGGCTGCGTGGTAAATTACGCATGTCATGCAACCTGTAATCCCGGCGGAATTTCTGCCAACTGGATATACTATCTTGAGCAGACTATCCGCGGAGCCATGGGGCCGGATTGTATAGTTGTATTTATGCAGGGTGCCTGTGGTGATGTAACACAGGTGGACAACCTGAATCCGTATAAAAATCTTTCGGGAGAAGACTGGTCACGTTTTGTCGGTGGTCGAATCGGTGCCGAAGCCATACAGGTACTTCTGAGTATGCCAAGAGGTGTATTGTCACCTGTGGATGCTTCGGCCAGGGTAATGGAGATGAAACGGCGCTTCCCCGATCCTGAAAGGGTACGACATTGTTATGAGCTGGTAAAACAACCACCGGAAAAGGTTGGGAGCACGGAGTGGACATTTGCTAAAGAGATAGTGTTGCTGGATGCCCTCCTTAAAAGGGAACCTGTTGCCCGGGTTGAAGTACAGGCTGTACAGGTGGGACCGGCAATTTTTATAACCAATCCGGCTGAGTTCTTCTGTCAGTTAGGTCTTGATATTAAAAAGCAGAGTCCCTTCAATTTTACCTTCCCGGTCGAGTTAGCCAATGATTGTGTAGGATATGTTCCGACAGAAGAGGCTTTTGGAAAGGATGGCGGAGGTTATGAAACACGACTTACTTCTTACAGCAACCTGGAAGTGCAGGCAGGTAATAAGATCGTAAAGGCTGGATTGGAACTTGCGCGGCAAATGAAGCCGGGTGAAGTGCCGAAGCTCACAAAAGTTGCTACCTTCAGCGGGAAACCATGGGAATACGGCAGCGTTAAACCCGAGTTGAAATAGAAACAAATCTGAAAAAGTAATCTTAAGTATGAAAACAAACCGCAGAGATTTTATTAAGGCTACCGGTGCGGCATGCACAGGAATTGTTGCTGCAGGTATATCCTCCTGTAATGACATCAGCCGTCCGGTTGTAATGGAAATTTCAAAAAAAGCACATAGACAGCATTTTAACATGAGTGGTTATGCCGCACCAAAACTAGATGTGGTGCGTGTAGGCTATATAGGCATTGGGGGCAGGGGATTAGCGGCCGTGCACAGGATGCGTCTGATAGAGGGTGTAGAGATCAGGGCATTATGCGATATTTTGCCGGATCGCGTTGAAATGGGACAAAAAGCATTGAAAGAAATGGGGATGCCTCCGGCCAGAGCTTTTGCAGGAAGCGAGGTCATCTGGCGGGAGATGTGCCAGGAGGCTGATCTGGATCTTGTCTACATCGCCACTCCGAGAAACCTGCATCCCGAAATGTGTGTTTTTTCGATGGAGAACGGGAAACATGCTGCAACCGAAGTGCCCGGTGTGCAGTCGATTGATGATGCATGGAGAATAGTTGAAACATCTGAAAGATCAAGGAAGCATTGCGTTATGCTGGAAAACTGCACTTATGATTTTTTTGAATTGCTGGTTCTGAATCTGACCAGACAGGGATTTCTTGGGGAGATAGTACACGCCGATGCAGGTTATATCCATGATCAGAGGGAAATAAACATTGGAAAAGATAAGCCCTGGCGTCTGGACACATTTATTAACCGGGACGGGAATATCTATCCGACGCATGGTTTAGGTCCGGTGTGCCAGTTGATGAATATCAACCGGGGCGACAGACTGGATTATCTGACTTCAATGTCATGTAATGATTTTACTATGGGTCAAAAAATTGCTGACCTGGCAGCTAAGGATGATTACTACAGCAAATATGTAAATAAATGGAAACTGGGAAATGTGAATACTACTAATATCAGGACTTTAAGTGGCAAGACAATCATGTTGCAGTACAATATCAGTAATCCCCGGCCTTACTCACGGATCCAGACAATAGTAGGTACTGGGGCAATAACACAGAAGTATCCGGAACCTCCCAGAATAGCAGTGGGACATCAATGGCTGAATGATCAGGAGATGGGTGAACTGGTTGAAAAATATACTCCTAAGATTATAA
>Ga0105095_10000731_pt1 | contig 16463 bp, 19 predicted proteins | sample PPLLak2March2015_2_FD_79180 | JGI IMG/M metagenome (GOLD analysis project Ga0105095, IMG submission 79180) | Freshwater sediment microbial communities from Prairie Pothole Lake near Jamestown, North Dakota, USA - PPLs Lake P8 Core (3) Depth... | ecosystem: Environmental > Aquatic > Freshwater >...
AATCCACGGACTTCGGAAGTCGGTAGGGATTTCACATTTCGCGGCGGGCGTGGTTATATGGGTGGAGGGACTGAGACGGGTATGGAGTCTGCGCCGGAGTTCGGCAGCCTGGTCGATCAGCACTGCGGTGAGCTGCTGGCTTACCTGATCCGCCTGCTCGACGATCGGCAGGCTGCGGAAGACTGTCTGCAAGAGGTCTACCTGAAGGCCTTCCGTGCCTACGGCCGACTGCCGCTGGAGTCCAACCGGCGCGCCTGGCTGTACCGGATCGCCACAAACACTGCCCGCAGCGTTTGGCGCAGGCAGGGGCGCGAGGACGGGCGGGTGACACGGCTGGTCGACGAGGCGGAAGACCCACAGAGCCAGCCGGATGAGCAGCTTGAACGGTCGGCGGACCTGATGAAGCTGCGAGCGGCGGTCGATGCGCTTCCGTACAAGCAGCGCGAGGCGTTGCTCCTGCGCAGATACCAGGGTCTGGCCTACGAAGCCATCGGGCCGATCCTGGGTTGCAGCCCGCAGTCGGCGCGGGCGAACGCGTACCAGGCATTGAAGAAGCTGCGCCTGCTGATGGGCTCGCCAGCTTCGCAGGTTGGAGGCGAATAATGGTAAGAGGGGATCGTGACCTGGGTCTCTCGATCTGGCTGGGTGACGACGAGGGCGCCGCGCCGGCTGATGCGCTGCTGCATGATTTGGACCGGCTGCTGGCGGTCGAGGTCGAGCCGGCGGCGGTCGAGGCGGCCCGCCAGCGCGTGCATCAGACGCTGAGATCGCAGACGCCGGGGGCCATCTACTACGACAGCCTGCCTGACAGTCCGGTCGGGCCGCTGTACGTCGCCGTATCCGATCGAGGGGTACTGTCGCTGGATTTCACCGCTTCCGAGGAGGAGTTCGTCGACCGGCTGGGGGCGAAGCTGCACGCGCCGCTGCAGCGCTCGTCGCAGAAGGCTGGCCAGGCTGTCGATCAACTGCGGGCCTACCTGGATGGCCGGCGGACGACGTTCGAGCTGCCGCTCGACCTGAGCATGACGCGCGAGTTCCAGCGACAGGTGCTGATGGCGGCGCTGAAGGTCCCACGTGGCAGCGTGGCGACCTACGGTCAGATCGCCCGCCGGATCGGCCGCCCGGGCGCGGCCCGGGCTGTGGGCCAGGCGCTCGGCCACAACCCGCTGCCGATCATCATCCCCTGCCACCGCGTTCTGGCCTCGAACGGAACGCTGGGCGGCTATTCCGGCCGGGAGGGAGTCAAGACGAAGGCGCGCCTGCTCGAACTCGAAGGTGTGCGGTACGATTGGCGTGTGTGACGGTGAGAGACACGGTATTCCTGCGGTGAGGGTAGTGACATGAAGCTGCGTGAGTGGGGCGAGTTCGGGTTGCTGGGACTGATCTGGGGCTCGTCGTTCCTGTGGATCAAGGTCGCGGTCCAGGAGGTCGGGCCGTTCGTGTTGGTGGGCTTCCGGTTGCTGTTCGGCCTGGCCGGTCTGGTGGTGGTGGTCCTCGCCAGCCGGCCGCGGTTCCCGGCGGAGCGGCGCGTCTGGCTCCTGCTGGGGATCCTGGGGCTGACGAACACCTTCATCCCCTTTGTGCTCATCTCCTGGGGAGAGCAGTACATCGATTCGGCTGTGGCGTCGATCCTCAACGGTACGATGCCGCTCTTCACGCTGGTCATCGCGCACCTGGCACTGCATGACGATCGCATCACGCCGGCGCGCGTGCTCGGGCTCGCTACCGGATTCGTCGGGGTGGTCGTCTTGTTGGCTCGCGACCTTGGTCCGGACGGCTTCCACGGCAACGTCCTTGGGCAAGGCGCGGTCCTGCTTGCGGCGATGTCGTACGGAGGCAGCGCCGTCTTCGCCCGGCGCAATCTGCGCCAGGTGGATCCGATCGCGCAGGCCTTCCTGCCCTTGATCGGCGCGGATGCGGCCGCCTGGGGCATGGCCCTGGCGGTGGAATCGCCGATCGTGCTCCCCCGGCTTCCGATCACCTGGCTGGCGCTGGCCTGGCTGGGGCTGCTCGGTTCGTGCGCTGCCTATCTGCTCTACTTCCGCCTGCTTCACAATATCGGCCCGACGCGCGCCAGCATGGTCACCTACGTATTCCCTCTGGTCGGCGTCATCCTGGGAGTCGCATTCCTGCGGGAAGCGGCCGACTGGCAACTGATCGTCGGCACCCTGCTGATCGCCCTCGGCATTGGCGTGGTCAACTGGCGGCCGCGGCCGAAGCCGGCCGCAGCGGAGGGCACCACGGTCGGCGATGTCAGACGTGGGACGGTCTGAATTCCTGGCCGGCGCTCGGGCGGAGCTGCCGATCTGCCTGGGCGTCCTGCCCTTCGGCCTGATCTTCGGGGTGGTGGCGGTGGGCGCCGGACTGCCGGCCGGGCTCGGGCTGGCGATGTCCTCCCTCGTCTTCGCCGGCTCCGCGCAGTTCCTGGCTGTGCAGCTTCTTCACGGCGGCGCGTCTGCACTGATCATCCTGGCGGCGACGCTCGTCATCAACCTCCGTCATCTGCTCTACAGCTTCTCCCTGGCCCCCCATCTGCAGCGGTTGGCCTGGCCCTGGAAAGGCCTGCTGGCCTACCTGCTGACGGACGAGGCCTACGCGGTCGTCATCACTCGCTACCAGAATCAACCCGGGGCCGAGGGCCAGCCGGCCGATCCGCGCTACTTCTTGGGGGCCGGGCTGACGCTGTGGACGACCTGGCAGCTCAGCACCGCGGCCGGCGTCTTCCTCGGCGCGCAAATACCCGCCAGCTGGTCATTGGACTTCGCCTTGACGTTGACCTTCATCGGTCTGGTCGTGCCCAGCCTGCGCGATCGGGCGGTGGTTGCCGCGGCGCTGGCCGGCGGGACGCTGGCCGTGCTCGCGGCGGGCGCGCCGTACCATCTTGGACTGATGCTGGCGGCGCTGGGCGGGATCGCCGCCGGCTTGGCGGTCGAGCGCCTCGAGCGGCCGCGCAGCGAGGCGGCCGCGTGAACGGTTTGTGGTGGTTGATCATCGGTATGGGAGCGATCACGTATGCACTGCGGCTGCTGCCGATCGCCCTATCGGGGAAGGGTGAGCTGCCGCCGGTTGTGCGGCGCGGGCTGCGAATGGTCCCGGCGGCCGTCCTCTCGGCGCTGATCGTGCCCGACCTGCTCGTGCACGACACACGCACGCTGAGTCTGGTAAACCCGCGCTTGTTCGCCGGCCTGTCGGCAGTGCTGGTAGCCTGGCGCACGAGGAACATCGCCTTGACCTTGCTGGTCGGGATGGCTGCACTGTGGTTGTCCGCTGCCCTGCTAACCTAGCGTTGGCGGTTACGCATCTACAAAGGAGAGGGAACAAATGCTCAAGGAATTCCGCGACTTCGTCATGCGAGGCAACGTCCTCGATCTGGCGGTGGCGGTGATCATCGGGAGCGCGTTCGGCAAGATTATCACCTCGTTTGTCAACGACATCATCATGCCGCCCATCGGACTGTTGCTGGGCGATGTGGATTTCTCCAACCTGTTCTTCAACCTATCGGGCACCCCGATCGCCAGTCTGGCTGAGGCGCAGGAGGCCGGCGCACCGACGATCAACTACGGGCTGTTCCTCAACACGGTGATCGATTTCGTCATCGTTGGCCTGGTGATCTTCCTGGTGGTGCGGGTTGCCAACCGGATGCGCCGCCCGACGCCGGCGCCGACGACGCGCGAGTGCCCTTATTGTCTCTCGATGGTTCCGCTCAAGGCCTCGCGCTGCGCGCATTGCACCTCGGAGCTGAAAGCCGCCTGAGAACGATGGTGGAGCGGGGGCGTTTTACCGTCTGTTAACACCGGCGGGGACGGCGGGTAACAGGCTCGGCCGAACATTGGTCATCCTGAGTGTTCGAGGCGATGGAGGATGACCATGGTGAGCATGGGACGCAAATGGATCTACCGGCTGGCCAGCGGGCTGAGCGCGATGACCCTGGCCTTCGCCGGGCTGGCTTTCGCGCCAGCGGCCGCTTACGCCGACGAGGGCGATCCGCCGCCCCCCGCGCCTGCCTCCGGCGAGCGGCTCATTGCAGAGCTTGAACGCTGCCTGCGCAGGGAGAGAGAGTGGCTCTCCACTCAGGCAGGTCATCTGGCGCGTGCCGGCGAAGGGCTGCAGCGGGCCGGGGAACTGATCGAGGCGGCGCAGGCGCGCGGCGTCGATACCGCGGAGTTGGAAGCGCTGCTGGACAGCGCGTACAGCCAGCTGGCGACGGCGCAATCACAACACGATGAGGCCGCCGGCATCCTCTCAACCCATGCCGGATTCGATGACGGCGGCGAGGTCATCGATCGGGAACAGGCGCGGCAGACCTGTCTGGATGCCCGCCAGGCACTGCAGGACGCCCGCCAGGCGCTGGTCGAAGTGCGCGAGCTGGCGGTCGAGATGCGCGAGGTGGTGCGCAAATGGTGGCAGGCGCACCGTCCGGCTGCGGCCGGTGATGGCTGAGTCGCGGCGATGAAGGCGCGCAGTTGCGGGCTGGTGCTGGCGGCCGCGCTCTGCATGACCGGTTGTGTGCGCTGGGGAGGCGACTGCCTCCCCAGCGTACGATCACCACACCCGCCGGCGGTGGAGCCGGGCGGGGACGAGATCATACTGGCCCTGCAGCAGACGCTTGTGGATCTCGACGCGGCACTCAGCGACCTCGATCGGATGGAGGTCGAGGTGCCTTGAGCTGCCGACTCAGCCGGGCGGGCGCGCACGTTTCCCCGGCGGCCGCGGTCACTGCGGCGCGGGTCTGAGCCGCTGCAATGCCGGCCCGTCGAGCGGGCGGCGACCGTGGCCGGGATAGGTCCACTCAGGATGCTGCGACTGCAGGCGGGCCAGGCTGCCCGGCAGGAGCCCCCAATCCACGGCGAAGTAGCGTTGGGACTGCTGGCCCCCGGTGGTCGTGAGCAGATCGCCGGCGAAGGCCAGGCCGCCTTCGACGATGAGGCAGCTCGAGCCGAGCGTATGCCCGGGGGTATGCAGGACCGCCGCCTGCAGGCCGGTTTGGTCGAGGGTCTGGCCGTCTTGCAGACACACATCGGGGGGCGTGGCCGCCGCGCGGACGAATCGTTCGGACAGGCGCAGCGCGGCCAGGCCGGCGCGTCCCCAGCTACGGGCAGAGGCGACCGGGGTCTCTCCGTGACTGAGCGCCTGCGCGTCGTCGGCATGGACGGCGATGGGGGCGCCGGTCGATCGGCGCAGGGCAGCCGCGCTTCCATAGTGATCAAAGTGCGCGTGGGTAATGAAGATCAACTGCAAGCGGCCCGGCCGCAAGCGGTCGATCGCCCGCAGGATGGCGTCTTCCTCGCCCGGGCAGCCGGCGTCGATGAGCACCAGGCCGGAAGGCGCCTCGACCAGATAGGCGCAGCTGAGCATGAGGGGCAGGGTATGTACGACGGCGGGCATCCGGGTCTCGAGCGTCGCCGGCTGGCAGGGCGGGTACGGGCGTTGACAGGCGCCTCGTTTGGAGGATAATACACGAAACCATAGACCAAAGGCCATGACGGAGGAAAGTAGGCCGGCGGACGTCGACAGGGAGGCCGGGGCTTGACTGCGACCCCGGCTCGACGGAGGCTGGCGGAAGTTCCCTCCCGAGCCGCCCGAGGGAACGCCCCCATGGGGCCAGTAGTTCGGGCCGGATCCCCACCGTTAGCCAGGGGACTCGATCGCCGCAGCGGCTGTCGGGGTGGAGTGGGCCGGGCACGGCCAAGAAGGGTGGTACCGCGGGAGCCCCTCCCGTCCCTTCCAGGGATGGGAGGTTTCTTCTTAACCCTCTCCCGGAGGGAGCCCCCTCGCTTTGCTCGAAAGTGCTGCGCGAAGGGCAGGGTGAGGGGGAATCCTGGCGAATGATCGCCCCTCCCCCCGACGGCGGAGGGAGTAGGAGGCAGGATGCTCGACCGACTGAACAACATCGAGGCCGAGGCGCGCAGCGAGCTGCAGTCCGTCGAGGACGAAGCCGCGCTGCAATCCTGGAAGGTGAAGCACCTGGGCCGCTCTGCGGCGCTGGGGTCGATCCTGGACGGCCTGCGGGAGCTGGCCAAGGAGGAGCGCCCGGCTGTCGGGCGGCGTGCCAATGAGGTCAAGACCGCGCTGGAGGGCGCTTACGAAGCGCGGCTGGGCGCGCTGCGAGCGCGGGCGCTGGATAGGTCCTTGCGTGAGGAGCGCCTCGACGTCAGCTTGCCGGGGCGACCGGTGGCACGCGGCCGCCTGCACCCCGCCACGCAGATGCTGCGACGCGTGATCGCCATCTGGGCCGAGATGGGGTTTCAGGTGTACCGCTCGCGTGATGTCGAGACCGACGAGTACAACTTCGAACTGCTGAACATGCCGCCCTATCACCCGGCGCGCGACCAATGGGACACGTTCTTCACCACGCAGCCGGGTGTGATCCTGCGCACGCACACCTCGCCCGGGCAGATCCACATCATGCGCGAGCGTGCGCCGCAGCCGATCCGCGTCGTGCTGCCGGGAATGTGCTACCGCTACGAGCAGCAGGACGCCTCGCACGAGATCCAATTCAATCAGGTCGAGGGCCTGGCGGTCGGCGAGCGGATCACGTTCGCCGATCTGAAAGGAACTTTGACCTCGTTCGCTCGCCGCCTCTTCAGCCAGACGGTGAGGACGCGCTTCCGGGCCGGCCACTTCCCTTTCACCGAACCGTCGGCCGAGATGGATATCGAGTGTTTCGTCTGCAGCGGCGCGGGCTGCAAGGTGTGCAAGAACACCGGCTGGTTGGAAGTCCTCGGGAGCGGCATGGTCCACCCGACGGTGCTGGCCAACGGCGGCTACGACCCGGAGCGGTTCAGCGGTTTCGCCTTCGGCATGGGGCCGGAACGATTGACGATGCTCAAGCACCAAATCGAACACATCCGCAGCTTTTGGGCGAACGACCTGCGCTTTCTCGAGCAGTTCTGATCACCAAAGGAGGATCTCATGGACCCGTCACAGAGGCCGCCCGCCGACCTGGCGGACGAATTCCGGAAACTGGGAGAGAACCTGAAGAAGGCCTTCCGCAGCACGTGGGAGAGTGACGAGCGCCAGCGCCTGCAACAAGACATCGAGACCGGCCTGGCTGATATCGCCGCCTCCCTCAAGGATGCCGCTCAGGACTTTGCCGAGAGCCCGACCGGGCAACAGCTCAAAGCGGACCTGCACAACATCGAAAGCCGTGTGCGCAGCGGTGAGATGGAGACCAAGATTCGCGAGGAGCTGATCAAGGCGCTGCGCATGATCAATGCTGAAATCGAGAAGGCGGCCGCCGGCCTGGCTGATAAGCCTGATGACCAGGCCTGACCCGCAGGGATCGCGAGGGTGAACAGATGCTGGTGTCTCTTTCCTGGCTGAGGGAATTCGTCGAGACCGATCTGCCGGCCGAGGAGCTCGCCCGAAAACTGACGCTGGCCGGGCTGGAGGTCGAGGCACTCAGGTTCGTTGGGCTGCCAGTGCCTTCGGCGCCGGCCGGCCGCGCGCCGGGCACAAGCGTCAGCGGCCTGGCCTGGGATCGGGACAAGTTCGTCGTCGGCTCGGTGCTGGAGGTCATGCCTCACCCGGCCGCTGACCGACTGGTCCTCTGCCGCCTGAACGACGGTCAGGGCGAAATCACCGTCCTGACCGGCGCACCCAACCTGTTCCCCTACAAGGGTCAAGGTCCACTGGACCCGCCGCTCAAGGTGGCCTACGCGCGCGAGGGGGCGCGTCTGTATGACGGGCACAAGGCGGGTTGGGAGGTCATAACCCTCAAACGGACCAAGATCCGCGGGGTCGAGTCGTTCTCGATGGCCTGCTCCGAGAAGGAGCTGGGTATTTCCGACGATCACGAGGGCGTGATCCTGCTGGATGCCGACGCGCCCGCAGGCATGCCGCTGGCAGAATACATGGGTGATGCGGTCTTCGACATCGCCATCAATCCGAACATGGCCCGCAACGCCAACATCCTGGGGGTGGCGCGCGAGGTGGCCGCGCTGACGGGCGCGCAGCTGCGCGAACCGGACTACCAGGTGCCGTGGGGCGGGGCCCCAATCGGCGGCCGGGCGGCGGTGAGCATTGAGAACCCCGAGCTCAACCCGCGTTTCGTGCTCGGCCTGATCGAAGACGTCGCCATCCGGCCCAGCCCGTATTGGCTGCAGCGCCGGCTGCGGCTGGCGGGCATGCGTCCGATCAACAACATCGTCGACGCGACCAACTACGTCATGCTCGAGATCGGCCAGCCGCTGCACGCCTTCGACTACGACGTCCTGGTGCGCCGGGCGGGCGGCAAGGCGCCGCACATCATCACGCGGCTGCCCCGGGCGGGAGAGCGCCTGACGACGCTCGATGGAGCAGATCGCGCGCTGGACGACTTCACGGTCCTGGTGACCGACGAGCAGGGCGCGCTCTCGATCGCTGGCGTCATGGGCGGTTCCGAGTCGGAGGTGAGTGAGAAGACCGTGAGTGTGCTCCTTGAAGGAGCCGCCTGGCACTTCATCAATATCCGACGCACGGTGGCCGCGCAGCGGCTGGTTTCGGAAGCCGCCTACCGCTTCTCGCGCGGCGTGCATCCGGCCATGGCCGAGCGGGGCGTGCGGCGCGGTCTGCGGCTGATGCAGTCGCTGGCCGGCGGTCGGATCGCCGAGGGGCTGGTCGACGAGTACCCCCTTCCGCCCGCGGCCCCGCAGGTCGAGGTGACGACCGAGGAGGTCGAGCGCGGCCTGGGCGTTCATCTGGAGGCGACGGCCATCGCCGACATGCTGCGTCGGCTGCAGTTCGAGGTGGCCGTTCAGGGTGAGCGCCTGAGCGCCATCCCGCCGGACCACCGCCTGGACATCGGCGCCGGTGTGGTGGGCAAGGCCGACCTGTTGGAGGAGATCGCCCGACTGTATGGCTACGATCGAATCCCGGAAACGCAGGTCGCCGACCGCCTGCCGCCCCAAATCGGCAACGCCGAGCTGGAGGCCGAGGAACGCCTGCGCGATCTTCTGGCCGGTCTGGGGTTGCAGGAGGTGGTCACTTACCGACTGACCTCGCCCGAGCGCGAGGCGCGTCGACTGGCGCCGGGGACCTCGGAGGCGGGGCTGCCCTACATTCAACTGGCCAATCCCATCACCGCCGATCGGGTGGTGATGCGGCAGAGCCTGCTGGCCGGCCTGTTCGAGGTCGTCGAGCGAAACGCGCGTGTGCGCGAGCGGATGGCCCTGTTCGAGATCGGTCCGGTCTATCTGGCGGGCGAGGACGGCGTTCTGCCCGATGAGCCGCGCCGCTTGGCGATCACGTTGTGCGGCCCGCGCCACCTGCCGGCCTGGCAGGGCGCCGATCTCTCGGCGATGGATTTCTTCGATATCAAGGGGGTGGTCGAGGGCCTGCTCGCCGATCTGCACCTCCCGTCCGGGCAGTATGAGCCGGTCGAACACCCGTCCTTCCACCCGGGCAAGGCGGCCCGGCTGTCGGTCGACGGCCGGCCGGTTGGGATTCTGGGGGAGGTCCATCCGCTGGTGCGCGAGCGGTATGACTTCCCCGAATTCCCCCTCCTGGCGGCCGACCTGGATGTGGAAGCCCTGCTGGGCGCCATGCCGCAGCAGCGGACCGTGGTCCCGGCGCCGGCCTTCCCGCCTGTGCTGGAGGACCTGGCCGTGGTGGTCGATGAGCGGGTTCCGGCCGCGAGCATCGAGGGGTTGATCCGCCGAGCGGGCGGAGCGCTGGTCAGCGAGGTGCGACTGTTTGACCTGTACCAGGGTGAGCAAATCGGCGCCGGCCAGAAGAGCCTGGCCTACGCGATCACGTATCAGGCGCAGGACAAGACGCTGACCGACGAGGAGGTGGCCCGTGTGCGCGCCAGGATCGTGCACCAACTGGAGGCCGAGCTCGGCGCCCGCCTGCGCGCCTAGCCGACGGGGCGCTTCCGATCACGGCGGCCCACCGCCGCGACCTGGAAACAAGAAGCTCCCGGCCCGTGGCCGGGAGCTTGAGTCCCGCCAAGTGCTGCCCACAACGGGATCAGCCGCCGCTGCCGGCTTCGGTATAAGCCTCGGCGCGCAGGATGGCCAGGGAGACCAGTTGGGCGACCACGACCAGCAGGTCGTGGTCTTCGAGGCTGAACTCGCGGCCGGAGGCCTTGTTGAGGGCTTCGATCACGCCCAGCACCCGGCCGCCGTCGAGGAGGGGGACGCAAGCCAGCGACTGCGTGCGAAAATCGAAGGTGTCGTCGACCAGTGGGGAGAAACGCGGGTCGTGGCGCGCGTCCTCGACGATGTGCGGTTTCTTGCTGGCAACCACCCAGCCGGCGATGCCCTGGCCGGGCGGCAGGCGGTAGCCGGTCAGCCGATTGCGCGCCTGGCCGTGGACGACGGCGAAGACGAGCTCGCCGGAGTCGTCGTCGACCAGCAGCAGCGAGCCGTCCTGCGCATCGAGCACGGCCAGCGCGGCCGCCAGAAGATCGTCGAGCAGGGACATGACGTTGGCGCGCGGCTGCAGGCGTTGAATTAAATCCTGCAGCGACGCCAGTCCGCGTACCGAGGCGCGCAGGATACCCAGCTCTTCTTTCAGATCGCGATTCTCATCGCGCAGCCGGGCGACTTCGGCCTGGAGGAAGCGAACCGGGTCTCGGGTGTCCATGCGCATCTCCGCGGCAGGCCCATCATAGCACGCCTTCGAAAGGCGGGCAAAGCCTGCCCCGGCCCCGCTCCAACTCCCCGCGCCGGAAAAGAACAACGCCCCGACGGGCTCGGGGCGTTGTGTATGGGCGAATTGTCGCAGGGTGCTAAACGACGGTAACGTTGGCCGCCTGAAGGCCCTTGGGGCCGGATTCAACGCTGAACTCGACCTGCTGGCCTTCTTCCAGCTTACGGTACCCATCCATCTGGATCGCCGAGAAATGGACGAAGACGTCGTCGCCATTCTCGCGCCCGATGAAGCCGTAGCCCTTCACCGAGTTGAACCACTTCACCGTGCCGCGCATTCTTTCTGACATGGTCGTACGTGCCTCCTGTGGCAGTGTCTTGCTCGGCCACAGCCTGACCAGGGAACACAAAACCGCCTGGTGAGTTACCCGGGCGGTTGGCCCCTTGTCCCGTACTCAGACTGCGTCCTGCACGGGCGGCATGGTATCATGCGCCCCAAGGCATGTCAAGGGAATCAGGCGGCAGGCCGGCCGCCGGAGGCGCAGGTCGACATGAACGTCTACTTTTCCTGTTCCCTGACCGGCGGGCGCCAGGACCAGGCGATGTACGCGGCCATCGTCACCCACCTGGTCGAGGGTGGGCATGAGGTCCCGACCGCCCACCTGGCGCACCATAATGTCATGGACCTGGAGAAGGTGGTCGACCCGGCCGAGATCTACCAGCGCGACGTGGAATGGATCCGCGCCTGCGACGCCCTGGTGGCCGAAGTGAGCACACCGTCGCACGGGGTTGGATATGAGATCGCCTACGCCCTACAGCACGGCAAGCCGGTACTGTGCTGCTTCCGGCAAGGGGCGCGCGTCTCCAAGATGATCACCGGCAATGACTCCCCTGGATTGCAGGTCCGCGCCTATTCGCATGGGGCGGGCGTCCTGTCAATCGTCGATCAGTTTCTGGGCGGGATCGCCTGAGGAGGGGCGCCATGGGCACACAGCGACCGAAACTGCTTGAGCATCTGCATTGGCTGGGCCACGACAGCTTCCGGATCGACAGGCCGGCGGTTGTCTACCTGGACCCGTGGAAGCTCGCGCCGGGGGCGCCGGCCGCCGATGTGATCCTGATCAGCCACGACCACTACGATCACTGCTCGCCGGAAGACGTCGACCGGCTGCGCAAGCCGGGGACGGTCGTCATCGCCAACGCTTCAGCGGCGGCGAAGCTGGCGGCGCCCGTGACCGTCCTACGCCCCGGCGAAGAAACGACGGCCGCCGGGGTGAAGATCAGGGCGCTGCCGGCCTACAACATCGGCACGAAGTTCCACCCCAAGGAGTCCGGCCACGTCGGATATCTCCTGACGCTGGGCGACGAGAGCCTGTACTTTGCCGGGGACACCGACCGCATTCCGGAGATGAAGGGGCTGGTCTGCGACGTGGCGCTCTTGCCGGTCAGCGGGGTGTACACGATGACCGCGGAGGAGGCCGCTCAGGCAGCCGGGGATCTGCGCGCCCGGGTCGTTGTGCCGATGCACTTCGGCGCCGGCGTCGCCGGGGAACCCGAGGATGCCGAGCGCTTCCGCCGGCTGAGCCCGGTGACGGTGGAGATCCTGCCCGTGGAAGGGGGAGCCTGAGTCGGGCGGTCGTCCGCTCAGGGGGCCGCCGGGACCTCCTCGATCCGCTCGACTTCGGGGAAGAACTGGCGCACGGTGCCTTCGACCCAGCCGTGCAGCGTGCCGGTCGAGAGCGGGCAGCCTTGGCAGGCCCCGCCCATTTCGACCTTGAGCACCTTTCCATCGAACTCGATCATGCGCACCCAGCCGCCGTGGTAGTGCTCGATATAGGAACTGATCACCTCGAGCAGCGCCTGCATCCGCTCGACCGGGCTGGCATTGGTCTCGTGATTGTGTCTGGCCTCGCCCATCCTACCGCCTCCTGGTTCACTCATCTTCGGCGCAGGGGCTCATCCCCAGGCGCAGCAGTTCAACGACCTGCCCGTGTGCGCCCTTCAGCCGATCGGGGATGACCGCCACCAGCCGCTCCAATACCAGCGCCCCGATCTCGGGCCGCGAGCGGCACAGACGCCGCAATCCGGGTCCGGAGACCGCCAGGACGCGACTCGGGACGAGGGCCACCGCGCCGGAAGTATACGTCGGCCGGCGCAGGAGCGTCGACCAGCCGAACACGTCACCGGGCTGGACCTCGGCCACGGTCAGTGGGTCGCCGTCATAGGGTTTGAAGCGGATCGCCAGCCGGCCCGACAGGAGAATGTACAACGTCTCGGCCAGGTCCCCCTGCTCGAAGATCGTGTCCGGCGGCTCGACATCCAGCGCGCGGCACGATCCGGCCAGCACAGCCAGACCCTGGTCATCTACCCCCTGAAACAGGGGGACCAACGCGAGATCCTGGACGGCCATCGGTGTGCGTGTCCCGCGCCCGGGCGGATTGCTCGGGTCCCCTGACTCTACTCTTGGGCCATTTCGGGCGCGAAGTGGCATCTGTCCTTGCCTGCCTGACAAGCGTCACCTGGAGCGGTAGGCGGCTTGGAGCGGAAATCCCGACCGGGACAGGAGGTCGGAGAAGCCGACTTCGTGATATTGACCGCGAGGGCGTGGCCCGTGTGAAGGAATGGCTGCGCAAGGCGCCCAACGGCGCCCCGGCAGCGGCCCGCCCAGGCGGTGCGGACTCGTGCTGGTCGGTTTCGCAGTGACAGGCTGAGGTGCGTATGGTCTCGAGCAGGTGGCGCCGGATGGATGCCCGGCGAGTGTACTGGTTGAACGAGGCGGCGCAGTCGTCGCTGTTCTCGGCGATCTTCTCCGTCTACATGCTCTACCAGGTGACCATCGCGCAGCTGGATCCGCTGCAGCTGGTGCTGGTCGGGACCGTGCTGGAAGGCACGATACTGATCTTCGAGATCCCCACCGGCGTCGTCGCCGATGTGATCAGCAGGCGGCTGTCGATCCTGCTGGGCGTGTTCATCACCGGCTTGAGCTTCCTGGTGCCGGTGGCCTGGCCGACCTTCTGGGGTTTCCTGACGGCCTCGGCCCTGTGGGGATTCGGCTACACCTTCACCAGTGGCGCGACCTCGGCCTGGATTGTGGACGAGGTCGGCGAGCAGGCGGCCGGGCCGGTCTTCCTGCGCGGAACACAGGTCGGCAATCTGGCGAGTGTGGCCGGGGTGGTGGTCGGCGCCGTGCTCGGCGGATTCGACCTGCGCTTGCCGGTCCTGCTGGGCGGGCTAGGGTTCGTGGCGTTGGCCGTAACGCTGGCGCTGACCATGCCGGAGCGCGGGTTTCGCGCCCGCCCGGCCGAAGGGCGTCCGTCGTGGGCGCAGTTGGGACATACCTTCGTCGAGGGGGTGCGCGCAGTGCGACGGCGGCCGCTGCTGGTGACGATCTTCGCCGTCACGGCCATTTTCGGCGCATTCAGCGAGGGCTACGACCGATTGTGGACCGCCTACCTGGTGGAGGACGTCGGCTTCCCCACATCCGCCGGGCTGCAGCCGGTCCACTGGCTGGCGGCGATGTCGATCGCCGCTTCGCTGGTGACCGCCTGGGTGACCGGGAGGCTGCACGCCCGGCTGGATACGACGCAGCCGCGCCGCGTGACCGCCACACTGGTGGCGGCCTACACGCTGGTCGCGGCCGGCGTCATTGGCCTGGCCGTGACGCGCAGCATCGGCGCGGCGGTGGGCTTGTGGCTGGTGATCTCGGTCGCCCGGGAAGTCGGCCGGCCTTTGCAGGAGACCTGGCTCAACCAGCAGGTCGATTCACCGGTGCGGGCCACGGTCCTCTCGATGAGCGGCCAGATGGACGCCGGCGGGCAGGTGATCGGCGGCCCGGTCTTCGGAGCCATCGGGCGGGCGCGTTCGATCCGCACCGTCTTTCTGATCGCCGGGTTGTGCCTGACGCCGGCCATCGGGCTGTACGCGGGCACCCTGCTGCGCCCGGCCGCGGAGACCCGAACGGATCCTCACGAGGGCGCCGCGCCGGCGCCCTAGAGGATTGCGTGGGCAGACCCACTCCCGCCCTCGCGCGGGTGCAGGATACCCGGGGTTGCGGGAGCCCGCATCTCGATCGTGTGCCGGGAAGGCGACTGGAATCGAGTCGGGCGCACGGTTCACGATTGTTCAGCGGGCCCTCGAGGGGTTGCGGCTTGTGATCGCCTTCGGGCGTGGGAGAAGGCGACAGCAATCTGAGCGAGTGGTGCGAGCGTTGGCGGTTTCGACGCAGGAGGAGCAGGAGATGGGCAAGCCGGGAGCCGAGGCGGGAAGCACGGGTCTATGGCTGTTGGGGCGATGGATGCTGGCGAGCGCGGTCGGTTGGGCGGCGGGTCTGGGTGCGGCCGTTGGGCTGTTCCTTGGGGTGCAGGCGCTGGCGGGCCTCAACTCAGACCGGTTGCTCGCGTTTGCGGCCCTGGCCTGCCTCGGCGCGTGTTTGGGGATGGCTCAGTCGATCGTGATCGGGCCGCTGCTTGCCAGGCCGCGGGACTGGCTCTGGGCGACGCTGGCGGGACACATCCTCGCAATGATCGTCCTGCTGCTGCCATGGTTCCGGAGGTTTTCGGGCCCCGAGGTGATAGGCAACGCGGCCATGCTTCTCCTGATCGGCGCGGTTATCGGCACGATGCAATGGGGGGTCCTGCGCCGGCGGTTTCCTGCGGCGGGGGTCTGGGCCGCGGCGACATCGATCGGGTTCCTGAGCTTCTTGTGGGTCATCTCGAATCCGGTGAGCGACCTGGCCCGATTTGTTGTGGTGAATGCCGCGGCGGGGGCGGCCGCCTCGGCCCTGCCGGGGATTGTGTTGGTGTGGCTGGTGGGCCGCGCGAGCATGAGCGCCGCGCCGGGCGGAGCTCGGGCCTCGGGCGTGTGAGGCGTTGCCGGAAGAATCGAATCGTGTTAAGCGACCGTCCTCTCGTATTGGGCCGATGCCTGAGGTGACCGAAGCCCTGCTGCGCGCGGAGGCTGGAGACCTTCGGTCGGGTGCGCGGCAGGGTCAGGCGAGCCTCGCCGAGCGGGAGGGGCCCCCGCCGAACGCGGCGAGTACAATCGCGGCAGGAAAGGCTGGGAGGCAGTGCGGGTGAAGGTCGGTGGCCACGTGCGCAGGCTGTTGGCGATCGGAGGGCTGCTGGGCTTGATGGCTTCGGCCTTCGGTCCGGGCCGAGCCTCGGCCCAACTCGGCAGCGCCGCGGCAATCCTGGATCAGGTCAACGCGCTGCGCGCCGGCTATGGACTGGCGCCGTACAACGTCGACCCGATCCTGATGGCGGTGGCGCAGCGCAGCGCCGAGTGCGGCGCGGCGGCCGGCGGGCTGAGCCACACCTGTGTCGGCGGGATGCGGCCGCGCGATCGAGCCATCGCCGCCGGCTACGGCGCCGGTGAGACGGTCTTCGTCTCCGAGAACATCATCGAAGGGACCGGGCTGACGCCGGACGAGGCGGTGCAGTGGTGGACCGGCGACGAGCCGCACCTGAACACGATGATCGGACAGTACTACCGCGACGCCGGCGCCGGCTACGCCGAGGTCGACGGATACGCTTACTACGTCTTGATGTCGGGCTATGTCGCCGGCGGCTACTCGTCCTCGGGCTACTACACCCCGGCCACGCTCACCGCCGCGGCCGCGCCGCCGCCTCCCGAGCCGGTGATCGTCGCCACCGCGGCCGAGGATGGCTCGATCGTGCATGAAGTCCAGGCCGGCCAGTCGCTGTGGACGATCGCGGCGGTCTACGGGGTGCCCGTCGACAGGCTGCGTCAGTTGAACGGACTGCCGGCCGAGCCGTTGCTGCATCCGGGCGATCGGATCACCGTGCAGGCCGCGGGGACGGCGCCGACTCCACCGGCACAGACCGCATCCGGAGCGACGCCTGGAGATGCGGCCACGGCTGTGGCCCTGGTCCA
>Ga0105095_10000733_pt1 | contig 16457 bp, 12 predicted proteins | sample PPLLak2March2015_2_FD_79180 | JGI IMG/M metagenome (GOLD analysis project Ga0105095, IMG submission 79180) | Freshwater sediment microbial communities from Prairie Pothole Lake near Jamestown, North Dakota, USA - PPLs Lake P8 Core (3) Depth... | ecosystem: Environmental > Aquatic > Freshwater >...
ATGGTCGTTCAGGGGAATCTCGAGCTCCTCCGCATGAAGCTCGCGCGCGACGAGCGCCCCTGGGCCCACCTGGATGTTGCCTCGGAGGCGGTCGAACGGTGCCGGTTCCTCACGGAACGGCTTTCCGCGCTGTCCGCAGAGACTTCGTAGAAACCCGCGGAACCGTGGGTTACGATCTTCCTGAAGTCTCTCGATGAAGATCCTCGGCCTCTCAGCTCACTTCCACGAGTCCGCGGCCTCCCATTCAAGGGCTCCCATTCTCTCGCTCTTCGAGAGCCGGACCTCGCGAGACATAGAATAGGCGTCCATGGGAGACAACCGGAAAACCGGCCGCCGGGTCCTCATCGTGGGCGCGGGTCAAACCGGGCGCGGGCTCGCCCGCGTTCTTTCGGAAAACTGGGAGATCGCCGTCCTGGACTTCGATCCCGAGAAGCTCGAGCGACTCCGGCGCGAGCTTCCTGAACGAAAGCTCGAGCTCTTCGCCAAGGACGGCACCAGCCTTCTCAACTTGAAGGAGGCGGGACTCGAGAGCGCCGAATGGCTCGTCGCGACGACCAGCAACGACGACGTAAACATCGAGGCCTGCCGGGTCGCCCTCAGCGCTCAAAACCCTCCGACCACGATCGGCGTCGCCCGTCGGGCTCCTCAGCGCGACAAGTTGAAGGAGATCGGAGCGGAGGCGATTCTACGTCCCGACGCCGTCGCCGTCCTCATCAAGAACCGCATCGAGCGAGCGCACCAGGTGGCGAGCGGTGTCGGACTCGGCCAGGGAGAGATTCTCGAGATTCCAATTCTCAGGAGCTCTCCCGCCGTCGACGCGCGGGTGCAGGATCTGAAGGCCCGGCGCTGGCTCGTGGGCGCGATCTATCGAGGCGAGCGGTACGTCGTGCCCCACGGCGACGTCGTCATCCGCGAGGGGGATCGCCTGCTTCTCACGGGAGAGCCCGAGATCCTTCCGTACATCGCGGACTACCTGCGCGCCGGGGTCGCTCGCTTTCCCCTCCAGTACGGCGTGCGCACGGTCGTGCTCGCTCTCGGGGAGCAGCCGGAGGCGTTCTGGAGCGAAGTGGGATACGTGGCGGAGCGCACCCGGGCCCGTTCGGTGCGCGCCCTCACTGGCAAATCGAGCCCGCCTCCCGAGACTGCGCTCGGCCGCGGCGTTCTGGAGTCGCAGCTCGTGAACGCCACGGACGACCTTCTCACCATCGTGCGGCGCGACCTCCCCGGCCTCGACTGCGGATGCCTCGTGCTCCCGAAAGAGGACGTGGGTTTCTGGACCCGGGCCGGCCTTGGCCGCGCGGCATTCGCGGAGGGGCTCGAGGTCCTTTCCTGCCCTCTGCTCCTTGCCGGAGGGAGCCATCCGTACCGGCGCATCCTGCTTCCCGTCCTCGGGCTCGATGCCTCGGTCCTCGCAGCGGAGCTCGCCATCGATCTCGCGCGCCAGATCGACGTCGGGGTCACCGCGGTGATGGTCACCCCTCCGCCGTTCATCGTGGGGCAGGAGGCGGTGGCCGCCCAGAAGGAAACGCTTCGCGCCATCATGGAGGTCGGCGCGCTCTATCACATCAAGCTCGACTCGCTCTCGCTCGAGGGCAACCCGGCGAGGGAGATCGCCAGGCTCTCGGGCCCGGGAGATCTGCTGGTCGTGGGGATCGAGGCGGGAAAGCGCACGTCGTTCTTCAGGCCCGACAGCGCGCTCCAGATCGTCTACCGCTCTCCGAGCTCGGTCCTCGCCATCCCCTACCGCAAGCGCCGCCATGGAACCGTCTGACGGCCTGTCGCTCGTCGTTTTTTATCTCGGCGCGTTCCTGATGCCGCTGCTGGCGGCGCGGGTCAACGTCCCCTCGGCGGTGGCGGAGATCGTCTATGGCCTCGCGGTGAGCGCTCTCGCCATCACCCACGAGACCGCGTCAACGGACTTCCTCGCGGAGCTGGGGTTCATCTACCTGATGTTCCTGGTGGGGATGGAGATCGACTTCAATCGAATCGAGCGCGAAGGCGCGCGGACGATCCTCATCGCCTCCCTGGTGGCGCTCCTCATCCTGGGAGGGGGCGTTGCCGCGGTCGCGCTCCTCGAGATGCCGCTCTTCATGGGGCTGGTCTTGGGGGCGATGTCGGTGGGAGTCCTCATGGTGGCCCTCGTGGAGATCGGGGCGTCGCGGACGCGGTGGGGGCAGGTGATTCTTCTGGTAGGCTCGGTGGGCGAGCTCTTTTCGCTGCTCGCGCTCGCAATCTACGATCTCGCGACCGCGCACGGCGTCTCATGGGAGCTCGCGCTCGCGGCCCTCGAGGCCATGCTGCTGTTCCTCGTGGCCTTCGCGCTGCTCGCCTCGCTGCGGCTCCTCGTCTGGTGGTTCCCGCACAGCTTCCAACGATGGGTCCGGGAGGAGGACCCGTCGGAGCTCGGCGTGCGATTCGGGTTCGTGCTCATGCTCGGGCTCGCGACACTCGCGGCTTCGGCCGAGCTCGAACCGATTCTCGGGGCGTTTCTGGCGGGACTGCTGTTCGCCCACGTCGTCCGGCCGGCGGGACCGCTCGAGACGAAGCTCGTCGCCCTCGGCCAGGGATTCTTCGTGCCCATCTTCTTCATCAACGTGGGCGTGACCTTCGATTGGGGCGCCCTCGGCGATCCCGCGAGCCTTGCGAGGACCGTCCTGACGCTCGCGGGCCTTTCGCTGCTGGTGAAGCTCGTGCCGACGCTGCTCCTCGTCGTCCTCCGGATTCCTCTGCGCGCCGTCGCCGCCGGCGCCTTTCTCCTGGCGACGCCGCTCACGCTTCTGGTGGCCATCGCCGCCCTCGGGCGGGAGATCGGCGTACTCGACGCCGGCACCAGCGCCGCCGTTATCCTACTGGCGATCGTCTCCGGCGTGTTGTTCCCCACGGTGTTCAAGCGGCTCGCGCCTCGAGGCTCGGCGGACTAGCAGGCTGTGTCCGCAACTGCGCGAGCGCGGCCCGCCGCCGTCCGCAGCGAGCCTGCGGGCGGAAGACCCGCGCGAACGAGAGTGAGCGCGCATTGACGAAAGGCGCGCCGACATCTTCAGCTGCAGGGTGCCGCGGCACTGATGCACTGATGCACTCTAGCGAACGACCTTCCGGATCCGGAAAGCGGCCGTCGTGCCGCTCACCTCGTTTCCGACCACGAGGACGGGCTCACGACGCTCTCCGATCCGAGCCTGAACGACGATGAGCCCCTCCGGGCCGAGATCGCCCGCGGTCCCCGCTTCGGGATCGCCCAAGAAGTCTCGAGGGTTCTCGTAGACGACGAGCTCGGGGTCGTAAGGGTCGGTGACGTCGAAGACCGCGATCCCTCCGATTCGCTCGAGACCCAGGAACAGGAACGTTCGTCCCCAGAGATTGGCGAGCGTGAGCCCCTCCGCCTCCGGGCCCTTGTTGTCACTGCGGTTGTCGAAGTTGTTCTCGGTATTGTCCGAGTTGAAGAAGTCGGGAAAGGCGGCGGCGGTGATGCGCTCGAGGGCGTCGCCCGAGTCATAGACCAGCTGTCCGCGACTGTCCCAGATGGAGAACGACCGTCCGCCGAAGGAGTAGAGCGCGTCGAAGTCTCCGTCCCCGTCGGTGTCTCCCCGGGTAAGGGTGACGTTCAATCGTCCCAGGGCGGCGTTGTTCTGGAGGGCCGCGGCGTCGGGGAAAGCGGTGGGATCGAGGTCCAGGGATCCGATGCGCTCCTCTTCGGCGAAGGCGTCGTAGTCACGGGCGTCGCCCTCGTTCGCGGTCACCAGAAACGTCTTGCCGCGCGAGGAGAAACGCCCGATGGCATCCGGAAGGTACATCCCGCGGATCGGCCACGTAGCGATCTGAATGCCGCCGTCCCGATCGCTCGCGTCCAATCCGCTGCCCGGCCGCAGATGGTTCTTGAAGCCGAGCCCTTCCAACTTCTCGAACTCGCATTCTCGGATGTCGAGGATCGCGACCGCGTTGTTCTCCTGGAGCGTCACCCAGGCCGTCCGGGAGTCCTCGCTCACGGCGATGTACTCGGGCTCGAGGTCCTGCGCCACCATGGCGTTGGGACCGAAGATCCGAATGCTCGGGTCCAGCTCGCGGTCGTTGAACCGCTCGAATCCCGCGGTGCAGACGTCTTTCTGCTCGAGACGCCGAACGCCGTTTCGAATGCGGATGACGCTCACCGAGCCCGGTGGGTCGTCGGCATAGTCGGCGGAGGGCTCGCCCTCGTTCGCCGTGAGGACGGTCTTGCCGTCCGGGGTGAAGGTCACCATATCGGGAAGCGCTCCAACGCTCACCTGACTCAGCAGCCGGCCATCGGTGTCGAAGAACAACGCCCTTCCCGCCTGCTGCTTCACGAACCCCTCGACCGCCACCGCCACGACCCCCTCTCTCACCGCGACGCTCGTCGGCCCCGCGCCGAACCCTCCGAGATCGATCGAGAACAGGAGCGTCATGTCTGCGGGATCGGTGAAATCGAGCACGTCGATCTGGTTCGTCGCCCCGTTGACCACGAACAGGCGCCGGGTTCGAGGATCGTGGGCCACGATCTCCGCGGCGCTCTCATCGAAGACGTCTCCCGGGGCCTGGTACCGCCCGAGGAGCTCGAGCTCGAGTCCGAATCGCCGTCCCTTCTTGTAGCCACCCTCGGATTGCGGCGCCCCGAGCGCGAGCGCCAGCGCCACCAACCGCACCACCAACGATCGATCCATGCTTTCCCCTCCAGTTCAGGAAGGGGTCATACTCCGCGCCGCCGATGAATCCCGTTTTGCTTCCTGGTGAACAGTCGATGAATTTCCCGCCCCTTTCCCCCGGGCCGCGGGTTGAAACGATCTGTCAAAGCTCTCCTCACGATTCCGTAATCGTCGCCTGCTAGAGTCCCTCCCGTCTCGCGCGGGACATCACCGACCTTTCAATCGAGCTACGAACCGACACCGGAGGTATCTTTCATGGGAACGAATCCACGCGCAGCCCTGGCGATCGCCGCCGCGATCGCCGTCAGTGCCCTCACCGCGTCAGCTTCTTCGGCGTTTATCGGCGGCGAAGAGGTCAGGAACGTGCAGGTAGGACCGCGCCCGTACTACCTCGTCGAGGAGATGGCGCCGAGCAAGCTCAAGACCGCTCTGAAGGAGTGCTCGGAGGGTCCTTTCTTCAAGACGGACTTCTCGATCGGCCACCGGGGCGCCCCGCTCCAGTTTCCGGAGCACACTCGGGAATCCTACGAGGCGGCGGCGCGGATGGGAGCGGGCATCCTCGAGTGCGACGTGACCTTCACCAAGGATCTGGAGCTCGTCTGCCGCCACGATCAGTGCGATCTGCACACCACGACCAACATTCTGGATACCGGTCTCGCCAGCCAGTGCACGGTTCCTCCGGACCCGGCAAGCCCCACGCCGTTCGCCAGCGCGGTCTGCTGCGCGAGCGACATCACCCTCGCTGAGTTCAGGACGCTCTGCGGAAAGATGGACGCGAGCAACCGCAATGCCGGAACGATCGAAGAGTTTCTGAAGGGCACCGCCGACTGGCGCACCGACGTCTACACGACCTGCGGCACGCTCCTCACCCACAAGGAGAGCATCGGGCTCTTCAAGGAGCTCGGGGTCAAGATGACGCCGGAGCTCAAGGCGCCGCGCGTTCCGATGCCGTTCAACGGTCTGTCCCAGGAGGGCTACGCTCAGAAAATGATCGACGAGTACAAGGATGCCGGCGTGCCTCCCTGGAAGGTTTATGCACAGTCCTTCAACTTGAGCGACGTGCTCTACTGGATTCAAAACGAGCCGGAGTTCGGCGAACGGGCGGTCTACCTCGACGATCGCTACGAAACGCTTCCGGGATTCGACCCTGAGTCCCCCAAGACCTGGTCGCCGACGATGGAAGAGCTGAAGGCCCAGGGAGTGGAAATCATCGCTCCGCCGATGTGGGTACTTCTAAAAGTGAACGCCAACGGGAAGATCGTGCCCTCGAAGTACGCCAAGCGCGCCAAGGAAGCCGGCCTCGACATCATCACCTGGACCCTCGAGCGATCCGGCCGTCTCATCGAGGACATGAAGGAGGGGACGGCGGGAACGTTCTACTACCAGTCGACGCTCGATGCCATCGAGGGTGACGGCGACCTGCTCCTGACACTCGACGTTCTGGCGAAGAAGGTGGGGGTCCTCGGGATCTTCTCCGACTGGCCCGGCACCGTGACCTACTACGCGAGCTGCATGGGTCTGCGTTAGCTTCGGAACGGGATCGCCCGTCCACGGAGGCCTCGGCGGGGGACGAGTCCTCCGTGGTTCTTCGCCGGCTCGAACGGAGCCAGTCCGGGATATGAGTTGGAAGTGAAATCCGAAGTCACTATACTTCGGTCCTCACTCGTATCGAGAAAGGACTGGAATGAACTCGCAACCCCTCGTTCTCGGATTCCTTGCCGCGCTGGCCGCGGCTCTCCCCGTCTCCTCGCAGGAGGTGAACGTCTACTCCACGCGGTCTCACTACGGCTCCGAGCCGGCGTTCGAGCTCTTCACGAAAAAGACGGGCATCAAAGTGAACTTCTTCATGGGGAACAACAACGAGGTCCTGGAGCGACTTCGCGCCGAGGGGAAGAACTCTCCGGCCGACGTGATGGTGACGGTCGACGCGGGTAACCTCTGGAACGCGGCGCGCGAGGGGCTTCTCGCTCCCGTCGAGTCGGAGACCCTGGCGAAGAACGTTCCCGCGCACCTCCGCGACCCGGAGAACCGGTGGTTCGGTCTCGCCGTCCGCGCCCGTACGATCATGTACTCGACGGAGAGGGTGAAACCCGCAGAGCTTTCGACCTACGAGGGGCTCGCGGATCCGAAGTGGAAGGGGAGGCTGTGCCTGCGCACCTCCAACAGCATTTACAACCAGTCGCTTCTCGCGGCGGCGATTGAGCGCATGGGCGTTCCCAAGACTGAGGAGATGGTCCGCGGCTGGGTGGCGAACGCCCCCACGATTCTCGACGGAGACACGACGCTCCTCGAGGCCATCGCCGCCGGCCAGTGCGACGTGGGGATCACCAACAGCTACTACCTTGCGCGGCTCGTCTCGGAGAAGCCCGGCTTTCCCGTGGCTCCGTTCTGGGCGAACCAGGGCAAGGGCGGCACCCACGTGAACATCTCGGGTGGCGGGGTCACCGCCCACGCGAAGAATCGCGCGAACGCCATTCGCCTCCTCGAGTTCCTCACCTCGGCCGAGGCCCAGGCGACGCTCGCCGCGTCGAGCTTCGAGTATCCCGTGAGCCCGCAAGCGAAGCCCCACGCGATTCTCGAGAAGTGGGGCGCGTTCGAGCAGGAGACGGTGGGGGTCGCGGCGACGGGGAAGAACCAGGCGGAGGCGGTCAAGCTCGCCGACCGTGCCGGCTATCGGTAAAGCCCGCCGGCAAAACCTCGGAGGCTTCAGCGCCGCGGCCTGGTTGGTGGCCGTCGTGGTGGCGGCGCCCGTTCTCGCCGTCGTCTGGAATCTTCTCACCCCCCGGTGGGAGGTCTGGCAGCATCTCGCGCAGACGATGCTCTTCGAGCTCGTCCGCAACACGGCGCTTCTTCTCCTGGGAGTCGGCCTGCTGGCGGGAGTGCTCGGCACCAGCCTCGCCTGGCTCGTTTCGGCGCACCGCTTCCCGGGCCGCTCGTTCTTCGAATGGGCGCTGGTGCTTCCGATGGCGGTTCCCGCCTACGTGATCGCGTTCGTTTTCGCGGGTCTCTTCGGCTACACCGGGCCGGTCGCGACGTATCTGCGGGCGGCATTCGGGCCCGACGCCTTCTTTCCCGACGTGCGGACCTACCCGGGAGTCGTCGTCGTCATGAGCCTGGTGCTCTACCCGTACGTATACCTCCTCGCGCGCGCCGGATTCGCGAGCCTCGGGGCCGCGCCCTTCGAGGCCGCGCGCAGTCTGGGCTCGAGGCATCCTTTCTGGCGCGTAGGATTTCCCCTGGCGCGCCCCGCGATTGCCACGGGACTCGCTCTGGCGCTCATGGAGACGCTCGCCGATTTCGGCGCGGTCTCCGTTCTCGGTTATCGCACGTTCACCACCGCGATCTACCGCGTCTGGTTCGGCATGTTCGATCGCGTGGCCGCGGGACAGCTCGCCGTCGCGCTGATGCTCTTCGCCGTCGTTCTTCTTTCGTTCGAACGGTGGGCCCGGGGGAGGGCGCGTTTCGTCCAACGCCATGGACGTCCGGCGACCGAGGCGCTTCCGCCGCTCTCTTCCGCGCGCGCCCTCGTCGCGAGCGGGTTCTGCGGCGGGGTCCTGTTCTTCGCCTTTCTCCTCCCTACGGGCGTTCTCGCTTACTGGACGGCTCGGGCGGCCGTCGAGCAAAAGCTGCCGCCGAACTTCGGAAGCCTGCTCACCAACACCCTTGCGCTCGGCGCCGCCGCGGCGCTCACCACCCTCGCCGCCGCTCTCGTCCTCGCTTACGGACAAAGGCTCGCGGGATCCCGATCCCTCGCCTGGGCGTCCCGCATCGCGGGCCTGGGATATGCCGTTCCGGGATCGGTCATCGCCGTCGGTGTCCTCCTCATTCTTTCCGGCGCCGACCGCGCCCTGGGCCGGCTGGTCGAGCGCACGACCGGAGTCGAGCTCGGGCTCGTGCTCACGGGCTCGGCGCTGGGACTCGTCTTCGCTTACCTGGTCCGCTTCGTTTCGGTCGCGTTCTATACCGTCGAAGCGGGACTCGAATCGATTGCCCCGAGTCTCGACGAGGCCGCGCGCTCTCTCGGCGCTACCCCGCGGCGCCTGCTCTCACGCATTCACGCGCCCCTGCTCAAGGGCTCGGTCCTCACGGCTTCGATTCTGGTCCTCGTAGACGTCATGAAGGAGATGCCGGCGACGATGCTCATCCGCCCGTTCGGGACCGACACCCTCGCCGTGGACGTCTGGCAGCGCACGGCCGAGTCGATGTGGCGGGAGGCGTCGCTCCCCGCGCTCACCATCGTGCTCGCCGGGCTCCTGCCGGTTATCCTTCTCGTGCGTCTCGGGAGGAGAGGGCAATCGGTGCTTCCATCGTGAGACCATGAGCGTCGCATGAGCGTTCCCCAGATCGTCCTCGAGAGCGTCCGCAAGCGCTTCGGGGCGGGAGCCGCCGCGGTCGACTCGCTTTCGCTCTCGATCGAGCCCGGAGAAACGTTCGCGCTCTTCGGCCCGAGCGGCTGCGGCAAGACGACGGCGCTCAGGCTCATCGCTGGCTTCGAACGGCCCGACGATGGCCGGATCCGCCTGGGGGGGCGCATCGTCGCCGATGGGGACGTGGACGTGCCTCCGGAGGAACGACGCATCGGGTTCGTATTCCAGGACTACGCTCTTTTTCCGCACCTGACGGTCGAGGGGAACGTCGGCTTCGGGCTTCGCGGCGTGGGCTCTCGAGATAAGGCGGCGCGCATCGGCGAGGTGCTGGGGCTTTCGAGGCTTCAGGGCCTCGGCCATCGCTTTCCCCACGAGCTCTCCGGCGGACAGCAGCAGCGGGTGGCGGTGGCTCGGGCTCTCGCGCCCGACTTTCCCGTGGTGCTCCTGGACGAGCCGCTCTCCAATCTGGATGCCTCGCTGCGGGGCTCCCTCCGCGCGGAGCTCCACCAGATCCTCAAGGCCTCGGGAAAGACCGTGCTCCTGGTGACCCACGACCGCGAGGAGGCATTCGAGATGGCCGACCGCATCGGCGTCATGTCGGGTGGACGGCTCCAGCAGGTGGGAGCTCCCGAGGATCTGCATCGCCGGCCGGCGACGGAGGAGGTGGCCCGGCTGGTTTGCGACGCCTGTTTTCTTCCCGCGCGCCGCTCGGGCCACTCGATCTCGACCGAGATCGGCGCTTTTCCGGCCGGCGCGGGAGCGCCCGCGGTAGAGGACGTTATCCTGCTCGTTCGTGAGGACGAAGTGAGCATCCGCCGCGACGATTCCGGAGAAGGCGTCGTGGAGAACCGCGTCTTCCGCGGGCCGGGGCACGTGATTCACGTCCGCCTCCAGTCGGGGGCAGCGATTCGATGCCGCCGCGATGAGACGCCGGACGTCGCCGTGGGCGAGCGAGTGAAGGTTCGGCTCGAGCCTCGCGTCATCGTCCTCCTGCCGAGGAATCGCGGCGCATGAGCGCGGCTGCGCCCAAGGGCGATCAGGCACGGGTCTCGGTGCTCGTGAAAGCGGATCCCGGCGCGCCACCGGCTCGAGGTCCAGGAGTTTCTGCGCACGACCGGCATGTGGTGGGGAAGCTCCCTTCGTCGTTGCGGGAGCACGGGAATCCCGGGCTCGGCTGAAGTTGAAACCCAGTTTCACTTTTTGTCTTGACTCCGTCCGCTGCCTTCCCTAGGATTGGGTCCGTCATGAAAGCGAGTTTCATGTTCATGACAAGGGAGCGGATTCGATGCGCAGGATCTCGAAGCATTGGCTCGTAGCCGGGGCGCTCGTCGCGTCGGGAGCGGTCACCACCAGAACCGCCTGGAGCGGCGAACAGCCGGGGCTTCCGGAGTCGACGGCTCTCGATCGAATCCTCGTCCGGCGACTCGACGTCGCCTCCGAGGCCGTCGAAGCCGCGGTCCTCGCGGCGTTTCAGAACCGCGGCGCCGTCGACGGGCTCCCCTCGAAGGCGAGCGCCGAGGGTGCGCAGCCGGTGAGCTTCCAGATCGAAGCCGGCACCCTGGAAGCGGCGCTCGCGGCGTTCGAAGAGCAATCGGGATACGCGGTCGAGGTCCGGAGCCCGCTTTTGAACGAGATTTCCACGAAGGGCGTCTCAGGACTCTATACCCCGGAGAAAGCGCTCGAGATCCTGCTCGAAGGAACGAGCGTTACTCACGAGCGCGTCGCCCCCGGCCGGGTGGCGCTCGACCTCCGGGTGGCCGAGTTCGTGGAGGTCACCGGGCACCAGGAGGCGCGGCCCGAATCTCCGAAGTACACCCAGCCCCTCCGGAACGTCCCGCAGACGATCACCATCGTTCCCCGGACGGTGATCGAAGCGCAGAACGCGACGACGTTGAGGGACGTTCTTCGCAACGTCACCGGCATCAGCATCCAGGCGGGCGAGGGCGGCGTTCCCGCGGGCGACAACCTCACCATCCGCGGCTTCAGCGCCCGCACCGACATCTTCATCGACGGCTTCAGGGACTTCGGCGGCTACTCCCGCGATCCGTTCAACGTGGAGCAGGTCGAGGTGGCCAAGGGACCGGCTTCCAGCGTCGCCGGACGCGGGTCGACCGGGGGGACGGTGAACCTGGCGAGCAAGGCGCCGACGATGGAGTCCTTCCAGCAGGTGTCGTTCGGCATCGGGAACGTCGGCTACATGCGCGGCACGTTCGACATGAACCTTCCGTTCGACGACTTCGCCCTGGAAGGTGCCGCCCTGCGATTGAACGCGATGTGGACCGACTCCGACGTCTCCGGCCGCGACGTGGTCGAGAACCAGAGGTTCGGGTTCGCGCCCTCCCTGGCCCTCGGTCTCGGGACCCCGACCCGCTTCACGGTCAGCTACTCGCGTCTCGGACAGGACAACCTTCCTGACTACGGGATTCCCTGGGTTCCTCCGGAGAACGTGCCCCTCGCGGAGTACGCGAATCAAGCGCCGCCCGTCGAGCTCAGCAATTTCTACGGCCTCTCCGCGCGCGATTACGAGGACACCACGACCGACGTCGCTACCGCCGATTTCCGCAAGGACTTCAGCCCCGCGATGTCGTTGAGCAACGTCTTTCGGTACGGAAGGACGGATCGGGACTCCATCATCACCGCGCCCCGCTTCCAGAGTCCGACGTCGACGGACATCCGCCGGACGGACTGGAAGTCCCGCGATCAGGTGGACGATATCGTGGGCAATCAACTCAACCTCGTGAGCCGCTTCTCCACCGGCTCGGCGCGCCACGCCGTCGCCTCCGGTCTCGAGATCTCGAACGAGGGGTCGGTGAACTACACGCGGGTGGAAACGGGTACCGAGCCCGGGGTGACCGATCTCTTCCACCCCAATCCCGCCGATCCCTACACCGGGTCGATCCAGCGCAATGGAGCGTTCAACGAGAGCGACGCGCTCTCGACCGCCGTCTACGCGTTCGACACCGTCGAGCTCGACGAACGGTGGCAGGTCACGGGTGGGCTCCGCTGGGAGCGGTTCGACCTCGACTACCAGACGGTTGCCGCGAACGGAGAGGCGACGCCGAGCGGCCGCGTCGACGACATGCTCAGCTGGCGCGCAGGCCTCATCCATCGTCCCCGCTCGAACGCGAGCGTCTACTTCGGAGCGGGAACGTCGTTCAATCCGTCGAGCGAGGGCCTCACGTTGAGCGCGGCGACGGTCGACGTGGAACCGGAGAAGAGCTTCAGCATCGAGGCGGGAACGAAATGGGACATCTTCGAGGGCCGGCTCGGACTCTCCGCCGCACTGTTCCGCACCGAGAAGACCAACGCCCGCACCCCCGGCATCAACCCCGGCGATCCCCCGACGGTTCTCGACGGCAAGAACCGGGTGGACGGGCTGGAGCTCGGTGCGACCGGGCTCCTGGCCGAAGGGTGGAGCTTGTTCGCCGGATACACTTTCATGGCGAGCGAAGTCACCGAGTCCAACAACCCGGCGGAGGTGGGCAACGAGTTCGGCAACACTCCGAGGAATTCGCTCACCGTCTGGTCGAGCCACGCGCTCGGATCGCGATTCGAGGCGGGCCTCGGCGGCCGCTACGTCGGCGACCGCTACAACAACAACACCGAGACCCGCCTCGCGCCCGGATACTGGCTCTTCGACGCCATGGCCTCCTATCGGGTCAACGAGCTTCTCACCCTGCGTCTCAACGTCAACAACTTCGCCAACGCGACCTACATCGATCGCATCGGGGGAGGGCATTTCGTTCCGGGCGACGGACGGACGGCGGTGCTGAGCGCCGCCTTCGACTTCTGAGACGATGCTGCTCCAGATTCGGAACGTACTCACCGCGGAGCAGGTGGCTCGCGGGCGACGGGTGTTGGAAGTGGCCGAGTGGGTGGACGGCCGGGTGACCGCCGGCCATCAATCGGCGCGGGCGAAGGACAATCTCCAGATTCCGGAGGGCCATCCTGCCGCCCGGGAGCTCGGGGAGACGATCGTCTCGGCGCTGGAGCGCCATCCGCTCTTCCTTTCCGCGGCTCTGCCTTTTCGGGTCTTTCCTCCGCTCTTCAACCGCTACGAAGTCGGCCAGACGTTCGGAAGTCACGTAGACAACGCCGTCCGTCAGGTTCCCGGAACTCCCCACCGCATCCGTACCGACCTCTCGGCGACGCTTTTCTTCACCGAGCCCCATGAGTACGAAGGGGGCGAGCTGGTCATCGAGGATCTGTTCGGAGTGCATCAGGTAAAGCTCCCCGCCGGGCACATGGTGCTGTATCCGGCGTCGAGCCTCCACCAGGTGCGCCCGGTGACCCGGGGCGCGCGGCTCGCGTCGTTCTTCTGGATCCAGAGCCTCGTGCGGGACGACGGCGAACGGACTCTGCTCTTCGATCTGGACCGGGCGATCCAGACCCTCGGCTCGGAGACGCCCGACCATCCCGCGGTGCTCGAGCTCACGAACGTCTATCACAACCTCCTCCGAAGATGGGCGGAGCTGTGATGCCCGTCCGAAAGGTCTTCTTCTGGCTCCACCTCGCCGCGGGCGTCGCCGCCGGCGTCGTCATCTTCATCATGTCGGTGACGGGGGTGCTCCTGACCTACGAGCGTCAGATCCTCGCGTGGGCGGAGCGCGACACCCGGTCGCTCCCTCCCGACCGGGCGTCCAGGCTCGAGCCGACGGCGCTCCTCTCGAAAGCCTTCGAGGGAGGGGACCCCGAGGCGCCGTCCTCCCTTACCCTCCGGTCCGATCCGGCGGCGCCGGCGTCGATCGGACTGGGAAGAGGACGGACGCTCTACGTGAACCCTTACACCGGCGAGCTTCTCGGGGAAGGCGATCCGCGGACGCGCGAGTTCTTCCGCGCGGTCACCGACTGGCACCGGTGGCTCGGTGCGGGCTCGGAGTCGCGCGCCACCGGCCGTGCGATCACCGGGGCCTCGAACCTCGCGTTTCTGATCCTGGTGGGAAGCGGCTTCTACCTCTGGTGGCCCCGGAGCTGGAAATGGCCGTCGTTGAGAAGCGTGGTCTGGTTTCGCCGCGGCCTGAAAGGCAAGGGGCGCGATTTCAACTGGCACAACGTCATCGGCCTGTGGTCGCTGACGCCGCTCTTCCTCATCGTACTCTCCGGCGTCGTCATCTCGTATCCGTGGGCGAGCGATCTGCTGTATCGAGTGACGGGAAGAGAAGCGCCTCGACGGCGGACGGAGCCCCCACGCGAGCGGGAACGCGCGGCTCCCGCTGCCCCGGACTATCAAGGGCTCGACGAAGCCTCGAGGGTCGCGGAGGCCCAGGTCCCGGGATGGCGAAGCATCACCGTTCGATTCCCTCCCTCTCCCGACGGCTTCTGGTCGTTCGCCCTCGATCGGGGAAACGGGGCCCGACCCGACCTGCGGGCGCAGCTCACCGTCGATCGGAAGACGGGAGCGGTCGCGCGCTTCGAACCCTATTCGGAACAGCTCACCGGGCAGAAGATCCGAGGCTGGCTTCGCTTTCTGCACACGGGAGAGGCCCTCGGGATCCCCGGCCAGACGCTCGCGGGGCTAGTTTCCGCCGGGGCGGCCGTCCTCGTGTTCACCGGCCTCTCTCTGAGCTGGCGCCGATTCATCGGACGCTAGGGCGCCTTTCTCTCCTTGACCCCTTCGACCGCGCCGCGGATGAGGTTGTAGGCGGCCTTCAGCGAGAGTCCGTCCTTGTCCCGGTCGCCATAGGGCGTCGAGGCGATTCCGAGCGCCGCGGCCTTCTCGTATCGGAACATCTCCCTCAGGGCGGAGCCGAGCTCCTCGCTCGTCGGTCCGTCGGGGACGGTGAGGGGGTGTCCTTGGACCTCGCGCGGATCGAGGACGTCCATGTCGATATGGATGTAGATCCGATCGACGAGCGACGAGAGCCGTTCCATCTGGGCGTGGATCTTCTCGGATCGTTTGCGGATGTCGTCGACCGAGATCCTTTCGACTTCGGAGCGGTCGAGGAGCTCCTGTTCCAGCGGATCGGTGTCGCGCACCGCGCCGAGGACGAGGTAGGGAATGGGGAGCGCGGGCTCGAGTCCCGAGGTCACGCGCAGGTTTCGCAGGGCAAGCCCTGCCGAGATCGCGACCGGCATCCCACCCAGCATTCCCGAGAGCGTCGTCTCGGGCGTGTTGAAGTCGCCGTGGGCGTCGATGAACACCAGTCCCACTTTGAGGGGCCGCCTCGTCGGCCCCGATCTCTGGAGCCCCCCGAGGACGCCGAGGACCGAGTTGCAGTTCGCCTCGAGGCCGATGCTGAAGTATCCCTCTCGCTCGTTCTCGGCGACGAAATCGCCGAGATGACGGCTCGCGAGTGCGAGACGGTGCCAGGTGCCGTAGTCGTTCTCCTCTTCCTCCGTGAGCTTCACGGTCGGAGTGGCCTTGAGCGTCGCGCCGAGCCCTTCGAGCATGGGGAGAAGGCCGCCTTTCTCCAGATAGTCCGGTCCGCCCGAGTATTCGGGAACGTTGCGCTCGCCGGAGAACGGCATCTTCACCAGGGCGACTCGGATCTTCCCGTCGGAGTCCCGATACTTCTGTGCCGTCACCGGCGCTCCGGACGCCAACACCGCGAGAACGACGAACCAAGAGGTCTTCATGCCGTTTCCTCCACAAAGCTCACGTCGCACCCGACGGCTACAGCGCCGTCGTTCAGGACTTCTCCATAGGCGCCGCCGCGCCAGTCGGGGGAGAGCGCGGATCTCAGCCCGGGATGGGCCTCGTCCATCCGCTCGCAGGGACCGGTCTCGCCCACGAGGCGGAGGCGCACGCCTCCGACCGAGAGGACACGGCCGCGGCTCTCACGAAGGTCGATGCCGGACACCATGAGGTTCGCGCGGCGCCACGCGGGGTCGATATCGGCTCGGAGCTCCGCCGAAACCGCCGCGAACGCGTCCTTCGAGATCAGCGTTGCCTGGCGCTTTCCCCCCTGGTTCGCGTTCGACTCGATTCCCCGCCCGGCGCGGAGCTCGGCCGAGTCCTTCCGGTCCATCGGACCGCGGCGGAAACGCTTGGTCCAGATCGCTTCCAGCTTTCCCACGCCGCTCATTGTAGTCGGGATCTGCGCTATGCTTCGAGGGCGAAAGGAGCCTCTTTCATGAAGCTTACGTTTTCGACAGGCGTCGCGGTTCTCGCGCTCTCGGCCTTCGCCTCGGGCCAGCAGGACTTCAGCAAGGTTCAGATCCAGACGGTGGACGTCGCCCCCGGAGTCCATATGCTCATCGGCTCCGGAGGCAACATCGGCGTCTCGTCCGGAAGCGACGGAGTTCTGATCATCGACGACCAGTACGCGCCGCTCACCGAAAGGATCCGGGCGGCGGTGTCGGCGATCCATAAAGATCCGATCCGCTTCGTGGTGAATACCCACTGGCACGGCGACCACACGGGCGGAAACGAGAACATGGGCAGCGCGGGCGCGGTCATCGTCGCCCACGAGAACGTTCGCTGGCGGATGTCGAGCGA
>Ga0105095_10000736_pt1 | contig 16398 bp, 12 predicted proteins | sample PPLLak2March2015_2_FD_79180 | JGI IMG/M metagenome (GOLD analysis project Ga0105095, IMG submission 79180) | Freshwater sediment microbial communities from Prairie Pothole Lake near Jamestown, North Dakota, USA - PPLs Lake P8 Core (3) Depth... | ecosystem: Environmental > Aquatic > Freshwater >...
GATCTCCCGGCTCCAACGCTTGAGGGAAGAGAAAGGAATATCGGACCATGCCGCGCTGACCAACATGAGAACGATAAGCACCGTCAGGGGGCCGTTATTTTTCATGAAGCGGGAAAAAGAAAACTCTTTCCGGGATAGCACCCTGATGGTTGAGGCTATTAAAAAGATCAGTAGGATCTGCTCGAGTAAAACGCCCGAGTCCTCACTCCGCCCCGACCGAGCCAGCCAATCGCTAAAGGGCTTACTCGAGAAATAAACCAACCATATCGTCGGAAGCCACAAGGCCTTTGAGGCGCCCGGGGACCTTTTCCTGTCGCCTCTGAGAAGGAATAGGACGAAGGCCCCGCATGTGATCAGCGCCAGCGTCGGAACCAATGATGCTCTCCTTGAATCAGGCTTTATGATGGCATAGACCAAAGCGTTACGTCAAACTCATGAGCTCATTCGCTCCATGCGCGATGGCGACCCCGGGTCCCGCCGTTACGAACGTGACAGGCACCCAAGTTGAGGGAGAAGGAGCCAGAAGTCCGGATCATCCCGGTGAGGTTCACCGTACGGGATAGCGCTGATCGAGCAACCAAGCCACGAAAGCGGCTGACTTGTCAACATAGTCCCGATATGGATTCTGACCGCTCTGCTGTCGTTGGCCTCCTGGGCCGGGGTGGTCCCCAACGCCGCCGCCGACCACCGGCGGCGAGCCCGGAGCATTGTGATTAACGAGCTTCGCACTCGATTTTACGAACCAACTTGTCGGCGAGGTCTTTAGAGAACACTCTCGAGCCTTCTGCGTTGAGATGCGTAAAATTGTAGAAGTAGTCACGACTCAGACAAATCTCTGATTCCGAGTAATCTATGAGGTCTATGCCATTCGCTTCACTGAAGGTCCTGTAAAAGCTGACCATATCGCTCCGATTATTCTGCATATTCATGAAACCGATGTATTCGGGAGCAATGACGAAGACCGGTCGGATCTCGTGTTCACGACATAGGCTTACGAAGTCGGCGAGGCAGGCTTGAATTTCCGGGGAAATGCGGTAGTGGAATCCTGCCGCGTGATCTTTGAGAACCATCTCTTCATTGATCCTGTCGATACCGCTGCGTGGCCTCGACGAGTAGCCTTTGTATAGATAATCTGGTTTATTCGCGATATCGGCAAAAACGTCTTTCATGAAGCCTTTTTGAAAGTCCTCATTGAAATAAGCCAGGTTAGAAATCGGCAGGAATCTATGAATCCACAGCTTCTTGTCAATGCGGGAAAGTCCTCTGTACAATTCGCGATTCCCCAGGTATGGCAAATATCGGTAAGGCTGATAGATGCTCGAGCTCTTTTCTCCTCCAAAGACGTCGATATTCTGTAAAAGAACCCGGGGTGCGGTGTTTTTATCGAGATACCATTTCAATACCGCGAGTTGAACTTCCATTCCCGAGCCGTTGATTCCAATGTTGTAGCATGAGAGTCCCGATATGCCCTCCAGAATTTCCGGATCGTATTGAACATAGGCTCTCGAGGAACCGCAGATGAGCATCTCAGCATTGACATCTCCGCGGCTAATGGCGTTCAGGACGCCAAAATCACCCACGCTGATCTTTCTGATCGCGCCGAAGAGCGCAAGCTGAATGAGGATCGATAGAAGAAAACTGATAGCGAGGAAGAGCGCGAGTTTATTAAAGAATCTTCTCATGGCGGTTAGAACTGGACGTAAATGAACGATTTCGACCCGAATTCACCGAATATGAGGAGGGAGAAGAAGAGAATGAGATAGGCTGACCAGCGGATAACGGAACGCTCATGGTCGAGGATTTTGGGGATCTCCCGGCCCTTGTTCATCAACTCAGCGACACAGAACAAAATGACCAATAGCGTCGAGATGGCAAATAAGTACTTCGTATACCCCAGATTTCTATTTTCAAATGGATTGGCAACGTCCTGGATCACGGTCGATAGGTCCGAGGGCAGAGAAAAGACATTTTCTATGATGTATAGACTATCGTCGATGCTCGAGGCCCTGAAGAAGATCCATGAGAACGCTACCAAATGGAAACAAATAACCGTCTGAATGACAGGGAGCAGTTTTTTTGCCCCAAGCTTGTTGATCAAAGTTCTTCGCAGGAGCTTTCTAGGCTTTCTCGTCATGCTGGAAAAAGCGAGGAAAAGCCCGTGCAAGAGCCCCCAGACCACGAAGGTCCATGCTGAGCCATGCCAGACGCCGGCAATCAAGAAGGTCACGATGGCACTGGAGCTATAGATCGCTACGTCGCTTTGGACGAAGGACAGCGATTCGGCTTTGATCCGCCTAGAGAGCGCGTTCGATAGCGGAAGAAAAAGATAGTCTCGAAGCCATGTGGACAGTGTGATATGCCATCTCGTCCAAAATTCGGAAATCGACTTTGATAGATAAGGCGTTGCGAAGTTTTGAGGAAGTTCATATCCAAGCAGTTGCGCGGCGCCTCTGACCATATCCGTATAGCCCGAAAAATCCGCATAGAGTTGAAAGGCCAAGAAATAGGTAGCGACGATAAGCGTGATTCCGTTATAGCTTTGAGGTGATTCAAAAACCGGATTGACATACAGCGCCAAATTGTTGGCTATCGCGAACTTCTTGAAGAGTCCCCATAGGATAAGCCTCAGACCTGAAATCGCCCGATCATAAGAAAACGATTTTAGCGAGCTAACTTGCGGAAGGAGAGCCTTAGCTCTGTCAATAGGGCCGGAAGAGACTTCAAGAAAAAAAGAAAGATAAAGAGCGAAGACGCCAAGGCGGGCCTCCGCTCGGATCCTCTTGCGATAGACATCAACGGCATAACTAATGACTTTAAAGATCATATAGGACAGGCCCAAGGGCATCGCGATAGCGCCGGCCGTGAAGAGGGGCGTGTTGTTGGAAATCAGAGGTTCTTGAAAGAGATGCAGATATTTAAAGAAGAGCAGGATGGATACGTTGATGACTATGGAAATAACGAGGAGCAACCGCCGTATGGAAACGCTCGTCGCGGATCCGATTTGGATCGTCAGGAAAAATGCGAGCCCGATAATGGACGCGAGAACGAATGAGTATTCCCATCTGTTATTAACAGCATAGAAAGTCAGGCTGGTCAGCAGAAGAAGCTGCCACTGAAATCGCCGTCCTATGCCGTAGTAGGCGAGGAATAGGAGGGCGAAGAAAAACAAGAACTCAAGTGAAAACAGATCCCAGTTCAATCTTTGTTCCTAGGTCAGGGAACTTAATTATCATAGGGTTTTTCAGCTTGTCAACATAATGGAGGGCTTCAGCCCCGGACCCCCGCCGCCAGTGGGCCCCTGGGAACAGGCGTCCCTTGATGGCCCGGCTGGGAGCAGAGCAGCCTGAGTCCCCAGTCGGTCATTGTCCTTGCTGAACGCCGGCGTCTCGTGAAAGGCCGTGTAATCATCATCGTTTTGTATTAAAATCACCGCCATGAGAGAGCCCGCAGAGAGCCTGAGTCCAGGGGGCGCTGTCCGCTCGGATGTCTTATTCTCCTTCGCGAGGTCTAAGCCCCCTTCACCTAACCTGGATTATTCACGAATCGAGGCGGCCCTCAGATGCGAGGCCCGAGGGGTGAAGCTGTACTCTTTGGCACTGCGAACCCCAAGAACGAAGCAGATGGGGCCGGATCGGTTCGCCCGAAGGGTTAAAACGCCCTATAAAAAGTGAGATGGGGAAAGAAGCGGGGCGTTTTTATGAATAAGTCAGGCTAAGTTTTGATCCGGGAGGATTGAGAGATGGATGTTCCGCTATATCGCCGTTTGAAAAACGTCGGGCAGAAGGTCATGATCTCCGCCAGGTATTATGGCGTCGATATGACCGTGCTCTATTTCGTCCCTGCGATCTTGTCACGGTTCAAGATCAGGAAGCCGATGAGAATATACAAGGCCCTTTCGTCTCAGCGGCTGGATGCCAGGCTGGGCGTGGATACTGCCGGAGTGATCACCCCCGAGCACCTGGATATCGACGGCATAAGGAAGAGGCAGGCCGTTCAGTATCAACCAACGGGCTCCCTCTCTTTCGGGCTGGCGCTGGCCAATCTCCCCATCAACCATTCGGACTATGTCTTTGTCGATTATGGGTCCGGGAAGGGGCGGGCGCTCTTTCTGGCGGCGCAATTCCCGTTCAAAAAGTGCGTGGGCGTGGAGCTTTCCAGGAATCTCCATCGCATCTGTGAGGACAACATCGGCCGGCTGAGGTCGAAGTCCCTGAAATGCAGAGATATCCGATCGATCTGTTGCGACGCGGCCTCTTTCCCGATTCCCGAGGAGCCGGCCGTCCTCTATTTTTTCCAGCCCTTCAATCGCGACGTCTTTTCCCTTGTTCTTGGCAATATCCGACGCTCCCTGAGATCTTGTCCGAGAGACCTCTTGGTACTCTATTATCATCCTGGCCTAGAAGACCATATCGGACAGACCGATTTTCTTTACAGGGTTCGGGTGGATGGCTGCGCTCCGGGCTGGGATGTTCTTCGCGCCGGGCTCCGGGGGGATGACACTGTCGAGGCGTGATGTCGATCGAATGACAGATGGGAAGACCGCATGAATACGAGGAGTGTTTGGCGATGAAAACGGACCCGACGAGATCAGCCGGTTCGGCGCGGGTGCTCATGTTTTCACAGAGGAACATCTATGAGCCAGAGGTCTGGAGATGTTCGTTCAATGAGTTTGAGGGGATCGTCCAGAAGATCGACGCCGTCGATGTCTTGGCGCCGATTCCGCAGCGATGGTTCCAGCTGAGGAAGAGCCATGCCATGCGACTGGGGAAGATCTCGAGTATTCCCGTCAACCCCGGTCTGTCGAAGATCAAGCTGGATCGATACTACGATCTCTTTATCGCCGTTTGCGAGAAGCCCTCCGAGCTCCTGAACGTGAATGTCGTTGAGGGGTGGAAGGACCGATGCAAAACGTCCATTTGCTGGCTGACGGAGTTTTACGTCAACCAGATGCCCCTCTATAAGAGCAGCCTGAACGTGCTATCCAAATTCGACCATGTCCTCTTCATGTTCGACACCAATGAACCGTTCAAGCGGATCATCCGGGGGGAAGGCTCCTATCTGCCCGCAGGCATAGATACGGCCCTTTTTTGCCCTTATCCTCATCCGCCCAAGAGGTCCATCGATGTGCTGAGCATAGGCCGCAGATCCGAACAGACCCATCAGGCGCTCTTAAGAATGGCGCGTGAGAATAAGGCCTTTTATGTTTATGACACCTTCACGGATCTCCATTCCTATGATATTACGCAACACAGGTTTCTGATGGCCAGCTTGGCGAAAAGGAGCCGCTATTTTGTTGTCAACCCGGGCAAGATCAACGCTGCCGAAGAAACGGGGGGCCAGAGTGAGTTCGGCTATCGGTATTTCGAAGGTGCCGCGCCGGGAGCGATCATGATCGGAGAAGTCCCGAAAAACAAGGAGTTCGGCAGGTGTTTCGGATATACGGACGCGGTGATTCATCTTCCGTTCGGGTCTGAAAACATCGGCGAGATCATCGAGGAGCTGGATGCACAGCCCGAGCGGCAAAAGCGGATCCGAAAGACCAACGTCGTGAATGCCCTGCTGAATCATGACTGGGCTTATCGGTGGGAGACGATCCTCAGCGTGGCCGGGCTCGAGCCCCTGCCGCAATTAGCGGCCAGGACAAGAGACCTCAAAGACCTGTCGGAAAGGGTCTCGGTCGAATGGGATCCGGAACCGTGAGCTCGGACTTCGCAAGGCGTTCTTTGGGCTTGGTGAATGTCAGGTTCTCCCATAGCTCGACCGCTTGATGCTCTCCCCCATGATTCGCCCCAATGAGATCCCAGTCGCCATCCCTGTCGATATCCACGATTCGCATGCTGTGCGAACCGGTCGTGGCGATGACCTCCTTCTCCCACCGCCCGCCTTCCTTGTTCCAATAGACGGCGATCTCGTCCGGATCCTCGCCCTGATGCATCTCCGCGGTCACGACATCGATCCGGCCGTCGCGATCCATGTCACAAGCCCCGACAAAATGATGGACGGTTTCGACGTCCTGGTCGATGATATGCTCGAGCCATGCCCCGTTTTCTTGGCCTGGCGCTTCGAACCATGAGATCCGATAGCGATGGCCTTTCGGTTCGGATGGAGCCAGGACGATATCGCAGCGGCCGTCCTGGTTGATATCCGCGGTATCGATGAACACGTCGGCCCATTCCCAGGTCCGGCCGTACTCCCTTTTCTCCCAAGGCACGCTTTCGGCCAGGGTCCCCGGATTCTCATACCAATACCGGTTGACGATGACATCGATCCTGCCGTCTCCGTTGAGATCAGCGCTCTTCAATCCCTCTCCGTGGGGGGCGTCGAAGGCGAAATGGCGCCATTGGAGGGGGGAATCTTGGCGATAGAAGTGGATGCGATCGCCGTCTTCATAGCCGAATCCGCTCTGGTTCCTGGCCACGATATCGGCATCGCCATCGCCGTCGAAATCCGCTATCTCGATATCGTGCAAAACCCTTTGGTCGATGAGAAAAGGCATCCAATCCGGATTTCTAAACCAGACAAGATCGGAGTCGGTGAGGCTGACAATGTCGGAACGGCCGTCCTTATCGATGTCGACGACTTCATGATCCGTGCTGAACCTGCGGTCGATGGAGACGGCCTGCTTTTGCCAATCAGGATTCCTGTACCAAACGAGTTCGCCCGGGGAAGGCCGGCTTTTCCGGATACCTAGCCTGTTAAGCGCCCGTTCCACAAGGCCCCTTCGATCGGTATCGTGACCCCCGACGATGATATCCTCGAATCCGTCCCCGTCGATATCGCCGACGGATTTTCCCCAAGGTTCGCCCGGACCGGCCTGATCGACAACGATCAAGCGGAACCTCCCCTCGGTCGGGATGATCACGTCCGTTCTTTTGCCTCCGGAACAGTAGATTTGCCCGGCCAACAAAGCGCCGATCGCCAAGACGGCCGCCTGTGCCCTCGGCCTGGCCGGTATGTTCCTTCGGCCTCTTCCCTTGCCCGCCGCGTATGGCTTCAAGTCGCGCTCCTTCGACCTTTCCCCGACCAGGATATCACCTAACAAGCGGGATTTCCAGCCTATGTCCAGACTATCGTCGCTGGAAGAAAAACCAGAAGGCCCGGGTGTCACGGATGTCCTGAACCCATTCATATCCTTGACAGGTTTTAAACCCTCTTTTATACTGTTTCGCGACGGTCGGACGGGAGTACGGCCAACCATCCGGCGGAGCCCACCGGGAATGGAGGCCCGCGGTAAAGGAAGGGAAAGCGATGATCTTCACGGAAACCGCGCTTGGCGGGGCCTATGTCCTGGATACGGAAAGGCGAGAAGACTCCCGCGGGTTCTTCGGGCGGATCTGGTGCAAGAAGGAGTTTGAGCAGAGGGGACTGAAGCATGAACTGGCCCAATCGAACGTCGGCTTCAGCTTCCTAAAAGGGACGCTGCGAGGACTCCACTTTCAGAAGGCCCCTCACGCCGAAGTGAAGATCCTCCGTTGCACCCGAGGAGCCGTTTTTGATGTCATTGTCGATCTGAGGCCGGAATCCCCCACCTTCCGGCGCTGGTTTGGCGTGCAACTGGACGAGGAGAACCGAAAGATGATCTATGTTCCCGAAGGATTCGCCCAGGGCTACCTCACGTTGGCCGACAAGACGGAAATATACTATCTCACGTCCGCATTCTATGATGCCGGCTCGGCCTCCGGGATAAGGTATAATGACCCCCAGTTTGGGATCGTGTGGCCGACCGAGGTCACGGTCATTTCTGGACAGGATCAAGGATGGCCTGACTACCAGAGCCGTACCTGAGTATGGTTCGCGTCGGGGAGGCAAAGAGATGGTGCTGGTCGACAGAGCTCTCGAGGAGAGGCAGAAGAGCGGCAGGCCGATACGCGTCGCGATTGTCGGCGCGGGATATAGCGGTCGCCAAATCGCCTATCAGATCATTCATTCGTTTCCGGCGATGCGGCTCGTCGCGATTTCCAACCGGACCTTGCCGACGGCGCTCGGCGCCTATGCGTCGGCCGGGGTGCCTGATGCCCGCGTGGTCGATAACCGCAAGGCGCTTGAAGCAGCGATCGCCGGGCGACAATTCGCCGTTACCGATGATGCGTCGCTTGTCTGCGAGGCGGATGGGATCGATGCGATCATCGAGTCGACAGGGACGATCGAGTTCGGTGCCGCCGTCGTCCAGAACGCGGTTAAGCACGGAAAGCACATTGTCGTCTTGAACTGCGAGCTGGACGCGACCCTGGGGCCGATCCTGAAGGCCTATGCGGACGGCGCCGGTGTCATCTACTCGAACAGCGATGGCGATGAGCCGGGGGTTGCTATGAACATGATCCGGTTCGTAAGGTCGATCGGGCTGAAGCCTGTCGTGGCGGGCAACCTCAAAGGCCTTTACGATCCCTACAGGACACCCGAGACTCAACGAGGATTCGCGGAACACGTTCATCAGAAGCCCTCCACGATGACCTCGTTCGCCGACGGCACAAAGTTGTCCATGGAGCTGACGGTCCTGGCGAACGCCACAGGATTCCGGGCGGGACAGCGGGGGATGTACGGGCCGGGCCTGAAGCATGTCAATGAGAGCGGCGCTTTCTTCCTCGACAAGCTCAGGGACGACGGCCTGGTCGATTATCTGCTGGGGGCGGAGCCGGGGAATGGAGCTTTTGTCCTGGGATATTCGAGAGACCCTGTGAAGGCCGCGTATCTCCGCTACCTGAAGATGGGAGAAGGTCCTCTTTACGTTTTTTACAGGCCGTTCCATCTGCCCCAGCTTGAGGTCCCCCTGACTGTCGCCCGGGCCGTGCTTTTCAACGACGCGACCGTTACGCCGATAGGAAAACCCACTTGCGATGCCGTCGCCGTCGCCAAGCGCGACATCAAGGTCGGCGAGGTCCTTGACGGCATTGGCGGTTTTACGTGCTATGCGCTAATAGAGAACTACGATGTCAGCCTCCAAGAGAACGCCCTGCCGATGGGGGTATCGGAAGGCTGCCGACTTAAGGAAGATGTACCGAAGGATGGGCTCATTACCTATGATCATGTGATCCTGCCCAAGGATCGCTTGTGCGACAGATTGCGCCAAGAGCAACGTGATCTTTTTTTAAGAAACTAGCCGAAGATCGGAGCATTCATCGCTCGCTGAGGAGGATTGGCCATGAAAGTGGTCCTATTCTGCGGGGGCCTCGGGATGAGGCTGCGGGAGTTCTCGGACGCCATCCCCAAGCCGATGGTCCCTATCGGCTATCGACCCATCATTTGGCATCTGATGAAGTACTACGCCCATTTCGGGCACAAGGATTTTATCCTTTGTCTGGGATATCGAGGGGATGTTTACAAGAAATACTTCCTTGAGTACAACGAATGCATGTCCAATGACTTCACCCTGTCCGAAGGCGGCTCCAAAGTGGAGCTGAGAAACAGCGATATTTCGGATTGGCGGATAACGTTTGCCGACACGGGTATTCACTCCAATATCGGGCAGAGACTGTGCCGGGTCCGAAAGTACCTTCAAGGTGACGAAACATTCTTGGCCAATTATAGCGATGGTTTGACGGACATGGACCTGGACAAGCAGCTTGAGCACTTCAAAGCCCACAATAGAACGGCCGGCTTCCTGAGCGTCAAACCCAACTTGACCTATCATACGGTGTCCATGAAGAACGAGATCCTCGTGGGCGAGATGAGACCCTTCAAGATGTCTGAAATCCGGGTGAACGGAGGGTTCTTCATACTGAGGCACGATATCTTCGAATACATCAACGAGGGGGAAGAGCTTGTCCAGGAGCCCTTCTATCGATTGATCGAGAATGAGCAATTGATCGCCTACCAATATAACGGTTTCTGGGGGGGGCTGGATACGTTCAAAGACAAGCAAATGTTCGATGATCTCTTCGAAAAGGGCAATCCACCTTGGCAGGTTTGGGGCTCGGAGGGCAACGATTAGGTCTGCAGGCCGAGTGGAAGCGAGACGACTCCGCATGAATGACGGGGAGCATGCTTTGACGCATCCGCCTCGACCCCGAGAAAAGCAGCCCGCGGAGGTCAAGAAGATCGTTTTTTTCGGCCTGTTCGGGCAACAGAACCTGGGGAACGATTGCAGCCTGCACGCTATTATCGAACAGACCCGGATCCGTCTGCCGAACGTGGAGACAGGGTGCGTTTGCACCGGCCCTGAAGAGATCGGAGCAAGGTACGGGATCCCGGCTTTCCCGATGTACGCGAAGCCTGATAAAGGCCGGAAGAGGGGAAAAGAATCCCCGATTGGCTTCCTGATAGGGTTCGCTGTGCGGGCCTGGAGGGAATGGTCTCACGGGGTTGGAGCATGGAAGTTCCTCAAGGGAAGCGACATGTTCATCGTGCCGGGGACCGGCCTGCTGGTCGACCACACGACGGGGTATCGTGGCTATCCCTTTTACCTGTTCAAGTGGTCGCTGATAGCGAGATGGTGCGGATGCAGGTCCCTCATCATCAGCATAGGGGCCGGCCCCATTGATCATCCCTTGAGCCGCTGGCTCATCAAGTCCGCCCTTTCATGGGCGTCCTATAGGTCCTATCGTGACGACTTCTCCAGGCGGTACATCGAGAGCATCGGCTTTAAGACGGGCGGTGATCCAGTCTATCCTGATCTGGCTTTCAGCCTCCCGAAGAGCCTGATATCCGAACAGCGGCATCCCCAGGGCCCAAGGCCAGTGATAGGTGTCGGTGTGGTGGATCACTCCGGTCCAAGAGGCCAGCTCACGAGCTGTGGCCATGATCCCTATCGGGACTATCTTAACAAGTCGGCGACCTTCATCGCGTGGCTCCTCGAACATGACTATCCCGTAAGGATGCTCCTCGGGGACATCAAGTATGACAGCCGTGTCAAGCAGGACCTGATCGAGTTGCTTGGAAAGCAAGGACTGAACGATTGCGAGGGGAGGATTATCAATGAGAAGATCGCTTCCCTTGAAGACCTGATATCACAGCTTGAGAGGATCGACATCGTCATATCGCCCCGATTTCACAATATTATCCTGGCTCTGATGCTCAGCAAGCCCGTGATCGTGCTCTCTCACCATTATAAGTTCGATTCGCTGATGGACGCGTTGGATCTGGCCGACTACTGTCTGGCCATCGACGGCCTGGATGTGAACCGGCTGACCGAGCGGTTCGTTGAAGCCGTGAAGGACAGTGAGGCCTTAAGAACGTCCATCAAGGGAAAGTGTGAGGAATACCGAAGGGCGTTGGACCACCAATACGACCTGATATTTGGCGAGCCTGGGGGCCCCGCCCGCGGTCCATCTCGGGACGTGTCCGGGTGATCCCAAGCTCGAATCCAGGCTCGCGACGTCGGCGGGTGAACAGGGTGTTCCCCCCGATCGCCGCGACGACGTCTTCAATCCCGCAAGTCCCGTCCATACTCCGTGCTGGCTCCCCTGGATCTGGCCGGGCGTTCTCCTTCCGCCCATGACGGGCAGATCCTCCGTCGTCTTGACCTAACCTCTTGACAAGCTAGAGAATAGGGAGCAACATGATCAGCAGAAGGAAAAGGCCTTCGGGGATTACTCGGCCCCCAGGCCCAGGTCATTCAACGAAAATCAACAAGAAGCTTGACCATGCCGCCCATGTGCCGCATGAGGCCCCCCAGGGAATGGATGCGCCCCACGCAACCCGACGACATCAACATCTCCTGCTCAGGGAGGCATTCCGTCATTCAAGAGACTATGCTCTCGAATATCAAGGGAACAGCCCGCGCGCTCATTTCTTCAACACCCGGATAAGAAGGGTGTCCGAATTGTGCCGGGGATTCGATCGCGGAAGAGTCCTGGACATCGGCTGCGGCCCGGCCATAGTCGGCAGCCTTTTTCGGGGAAGAAAGGTCGAATATCATGGGGCTGATATTTCGGAGCACATGATCGGGATCTGCCGCGAAAGCTATGGCCGCGATCCTCAGTTCCTGTTCTCCGTTCAATCGGTCGAAGAGTTGGGATTCTGGGACGCGAGTTTCGACATGGTCCTCTGCCTGGGCGTATTGGAATATGTGCTTGACCAGAAAGCGGCGATCCGGGAAATGACCCGCGTACTGAGACCAGGGGGGATCTTGATCGCTACGATGCTGAACAGAATGAGCCCCTGTGCCCTCTGGGAACGCTGGGTCCACCTCAAGTTATCCCTGGCTCTCGGAAAAGCTGTCCGGATCATCAAGACGCCGAGGCTCGAGTCCGCGGCCCCGGGGGTTAACCGGGGAATGCGGCCGCGCACCTTGCTCTTAGGTGAAGGGGCTTTTAGGAACCTCATGACGTCCGGTGGTCTGCGGATCGAAGACGCCCTCGCCTACAGTTTCTGTCTTATCCCCTCTCCCTTGGAAGCGCTCGTTCCAAGATTATCCGTGTTTGTGAGCAGGAACCTGGAATGCCTCTGCCGGAGTCCGCTCAGGTTCCTTGGCCGGGGCATCATGGTGAAGTGCAGAAAGGGACTCGAGGAGGACCGGCCTTAGGTCAGACCGTGGACGGGCCGGGGCACGAAAGAGAGAGGGCCCTGAGGGTCCCCGGGGTCCTTCATGTCCTCTCCCGTGAGAAAATATGCGGCAAGAGTGATAAGACGGCTCGAACGGACTCGAAGCTGCGCTGGAGAACAGCCACCAAGACGACGTAAAGGACTGCGGCTATGACCGAGGTGAGAGCAACCCGGATGAGGGGGCCAAATGAAGTGACGACCTCCTTTAGCCAGAGCAGCCAGCAGGCGCCGACGGCCGACCCGGCGATGAAGTAAGGCCATAGGCTGCGCGTCAAAGGTCGAAGGCTCATCTTAATGGGGCGTCCCCCGTACCAGATCGAAGGCAGGAGAAGGATATAAGTACGCAGGCTGAAAGCACCAGCCATGGCGACCGCCCCTGACGGGGCCGCCATAAAGAACGCGATCACGGTAACTATGGCCGCACAGATATTCCATCGCAGCCACCGATTGGGCGTTCCTAGAGATAGATGGAGCCAAGAATGCGTCCCATAGAGAAGCTGCGCGGCAATACCGGGGCCAAATGCGGCGACGACCCGGCCGGCCTCGGTCCAGCTCGGCCCGAGAAGCAGCTCGACCAAGTCCTTGGCCGTGATCGTCAGCACAAGCGCGGCAAGTACTCCGGGAAAAGCGACCAATGAGACCGCCTTCCCGTAATAGGCCGAGAATTGCTCCCTGTCGTCCTTGAGGCGGCTGAGCGTCGCAAGGGCGACGTTGTGCAAGGGCGTTAGAAGCTGGGCGGCCGGGGCGGAAAAAATATAGTAAGCCCGGTCGTAGTTGCCAAGGAGTTGGGCTCCGTGGTACTTCCCCAACAGGACCTTGTCAAGTCCGTGCATCACGAATCCGAGCGAGACGTTCGCATAGACCTGGATTGTGTATTTCAAGCCCGGCAGGGCCCTTGTCAGTCTGAGCGGCCCCCGAGGCCTCCATGGGCAGAGGATCCGCGCCGCAAGAACCATTACCGCCGGGATCGTCAATTGGCGAATGACGACCGCCCAATAGCCCATCCCGATAAGGGCAGCGCCGATGGCCAGCAAAACGCTCAAGACCACCGCGAGCATCTCAGCGACGGCCAACGGTACGAATCTCATCTCCCGCTTGAGAAGAGCGATAGGGCTCGTCGATAGAGCCTGTAAGACGAAACCTGCTGACAGGGCCGCGGCTATCCCGCTCAACGCGGGTTCTTTATTGAGCCGCACGAGCAAGAAGCCGAAGAATACGAAGCCCAGGGCCAGGGTCGCGGCGATCAGGACATGGGCCCAATAGATGGCGTGGATCTCTTCGTTCTTGATTTCCCGCTTCTGGATGATGTATTCCGTGAAACCGTTCACCCCGAAGTTGGACAGCCAGACGCTGAAGGCGGCCACCATGGCTACCAATCCAAAGTCCGCGGGCTTCAGTAGACGAGCAAGAATCACGACACCGACTGTCTGACACGAGATCGCCACGAACTGGGCCACGATATTCGCGCTTGCGCCTTTGATGGCCTTGGTCTTCAGATCGACGGACTTCACTAGCGGATTTTCTTTGGTCATCTTATTAAGCCGGTTAGTATAACATATTTCTGTTGACTATCGGTCCGGATGGGGCCGGCCTTTCCAGATCGATGATACCGGACTCGCGGGCGACGCTCCCTACGCGCCGGACTCCGGCGCCATCGACTCGAAGATCCTGTTTATGCCCTCATGGCTGCATCAAGCTGAACGATCGTGACGACCGGCCTGAAAAAGTTCGCGGAAGCGTTCGCGTCCTCCCCAAGGTGTCCTTTGGCTCCGCCTTCCGGATCCGCAGTGCCGATGGGCTGCCCATCAACTCGGATGTCTCTCCCGGCGGGCCGGGCTTCACGCCAGCACCAGTTTTCTGCAGTAAAACGCTTCCGCGTATTGAGAAGGGGAGTTGCATTCGACGCCCCGCAACCGCATGATGGCCTGGAAGGCCTCTTGGGCAAACCACTGATTCGACGCTTGCGACTTGAAGCACTTGAGGATGAGACCCACCTTCTTTTTCCAGATAGCCCCATCAAGGTGGACAAAGACGTTCGGCGCGCCCATGTCCCCGTCATACTTGGGGATCTCATATTCCAGGATAAGATGATCCCTAAACGTATTCCACGTGATCTCGGAGATCAGCCGATGGTCCTGATGCAGATCCTGGCGATTGTGTGTCAAGATCAGGTCAGGATCAAATCCTCGTTTGAGACCCTCGAAATAGTCCTTGATCTCCGCGCCCGAATAAGGAAAGAAGCCATCCCGGAATTTGTTAACGATAACGACATTCCTATCCGCGTCGGCCAGAAAGGCTGCCGCACTCCTTTCCGCTTCCTTCCTTCGTATCTCGTTCGAGCTGAATACGATCCAGCCAAAAGAGGTCCGCCCGTATTCTTGTATCAATTTCAGCACTGTGCCGCCGCAGCCGATCTCGATATCGTCGCAATGGGCTCCCAAGCAAAGGACGTTGAGCCGGCGTCCTTTCTGAGACAGTCTCATGTCGATCATTTATCGGATCTCCTTTCTGCTACCTTCTCCCGTGTTCTTCCGTGCGCCTCTCTCTGAGCAATCCCAGCGGCCATGAGGCCTTCCGGTCGCCGGTTTCACCGTCCTGCCGTTTCAGGCATAGGCCGCTTTCCCCGGGGCGCCCCTGGATCGCCGAGGGCGTCAGTCGATAATCCTGACATCGGGGATCGGGAGAATGAACTTCCCGCCCCAATCCCGGATATAGGAAATCTGCGCAATGATCTCATCCCGGAGATTCCAGGGCAAGACGAGAACATAGTCCGGCCGCTCCTCACGAATCCTGTCAGGAGGATATATCGGAATATGCATTCCCGGGGTGAACTTTCCCTGTTTGTACGGATTGCGGTCGACCGTAAAATCCAAGAAATCCGTTCCGATCCCGCAGTAATTCAAGAGCGTATTGCCTTTTCCGGGCGCGCCATATCCGCAAATCCTCCTCCCCTCGCGCTTGATCCTGATCAGGAGCTCCAAAAGCTTTCTTTTTGCTTCCTGGGCCTTTTGCGGGAAACCAGAATAGGCCGGCATCCGGGCCAATCCGGCTGCTTCTTCTCTCTCCCGGAGTTCCATGACCCTGGAAGAAATCCGATGAGTCTGGTCCTCGGAGTGCCGGGCATAGATCCTCAAGGACCCGCCTTGCGTGGCAAGTTCTTCGACATCGAAGATGGTCAATCCATGGGTGGCCAGGATCCTCTCCACCGTCAGGAGAGAGAAGTACGAGAAGTGTTCATGGCAAATGGTGTCAAATTGGATGTCTTCGATGAGGCGGGCCAAGTGCGGAAACTCGAGAGTCAAGACGCCAAAAGGCCTGAGCACGACTTTTATCCCGCGAACAAAATCATTGAGCCCGGGAACCTGCGCCAAGACATTGTTCCCGAGGACGAGGTTCCCCGTCTGTCCGACGGCGGCCATGGCCCTGGCCACCTTCTCTCCGAAGAACTCGATCATCGTCGGGATGCCCCTTTCGGCGGCCGCTTGGGCCACATTACGGGCTGGCTCGATCCCCAGGACCGGGATGCGTTTCTTGACGAAGTACTGGAGGAGATAGCCATCGTTGCTGCCGAGTTCGACAACAAAGCTGCGGGAGTCGATTCCAAAGCGCTCGACCATCAAGTCGGTGTAAGCCTCGGCATGCCGAAGCCATGAATCCGAATAGGCTGAAAAATAGGCGTATTCGGTAAATATACTCTCTGGGGCGACGTACTGCTCAAGCTGGACAAGGAAACACTCTTCGCACACATAGACATGCAAAGGATAAAATGCTTCCATCTGATTTAGTTGGTTTGCACTGACATAACTTTCACATAGTGGGGACATGCCCAAGTCTACGAATGTATGGTACAGCCGGGTCCCGCAAAAACGACAGCAGGGTAAATTCCCTACAAGTTGCACATTATCATGTGGCGTATTA
>Ga0105095_10000737_pt1 | contig 16391 bp, 10 predicted proteins | sample PPLLak2March2015_2_FD_79180 | JGI IMG/M metagenome (GOLD analysis project Ga0105095, IMG submission 79180) | Freshwater sediment microbial communities from Prairie Pothole Lake near Jamestown, North Dakota, USA - PPLs Lake P8 Core (3) Depth... | ecosystem: Environmental > Aquatic > Freshwater >...
AATCGAGGGCCTTGGTGCACATTCCTCCTTCTTTGCCGATACCCGCCATCGTGCACCAGCCGTTTGATTCAATGAATATTTTCCCTTCTTCATTTTCCCTGCTGCCTATTTTGCGGCCATAATAATCATAAGCCCGGATAAACCATTCGCCGTCCCATCCATGTTTTTTTACCGCTTCAACCATGGCATCAACATGTTGCTGAGCACGGGCTGCTTCATCATTTTTGCCCAGTTGCCTGCAGAGCTCAATATAATCGCGGCCGCAAACCACAAACAGTCCGGCTATCATCAATGATTCAGCTTTTGAGCCTTCGGCCTTGTTTTCCGTGGTCTGGAATGATTCGTTCGGATCGTTTGAAAAACAGTTCAGGTTCAGACAATCATTCCAGTCTGCACGGCCTATAAGAGGCAGTTTGTGCGGACCAAGATTATGAATGACATGGTCAAATGAAACAGTCAGATGGTCAAACAACGAACGGGCAATCGTCGTGTCATTGTCAAAAGGTACCATCTCATCAAGTATGCCGAAGTCACCGGTTTCCTTAATATAGTTGACTGTGCCGAAAATAAGCCACATCGGATCATCATTGAAGCCGCCGCCGATATCATTGTTGCCGCGTTTTGTAAGCGGCTGGTATTGGTGGTAGCATCCTCCGTCGGGAAATTGGGTGGAGGCTATATCGATGATCCGTTCACGGGCACGTTCAGGGATCTGATGCACAAATCCGGCCAGATCCTGGTTCGAATCACGAAAGCCCATGCCCCGGCCGATACCTGATTCAAAAAATGAAGCCGAGCGGGAAAAACAGAAGGTGATCATACACTGGTACTGATTCCAGATATTGACCATCCGATCGAGTTTTTCATCACCCGAACTGACAGCGTATACACTTAGCAGGTCATCCCAGTATCTCCTCAATTCGGCCAGGGCAGCATCGACCTTGGCAACCGTATCAAACCTTGCAAGGGTGGCTTTTGCTTTCGCTTTATTGATCACCCCTTTTGATTCCCACTTTTCTTCTTCTTTGTTCTCAACATAGCCCAGTACAAAAACAAGGTCTTTCTGCTCACCTGGTTTCAGCTCTATTTCGAGATAATGCGAGGCTATAGGCGACCAGCCGTGAGCGACGGTCATGCCGGGTTTTCCGTCTGCAACAACCCGGGGTTCGTCAAATCCATTGTACAGGCCAATAAAGGTCTCCCGGTCGGTATCATATCCCTGAACGGGGGCATTTACCGAGTAATATGCATAATGATCCCGGCGCTCTTTGTATTCGGTTTTATGATACAGTACCGATCCGTCAATCTCTACTTCTCCGGTCGAAAAATTGCGCTGGAAGTTCTCCATGTCGGTAGCGGCATTCCAGAGGCACCATTCAACGAATGAGAATAATTTGATTTTTTTGGTATCCTTTGAATTATTGGAAAGAGTCAGCTTTTGAACTTCAGCCCATGTTTTCAGGGGGACAAAAAACAACACCTCAGCGGTCACTCCGTTTTTCGAGCCTTTAATTACGGTGTAGTTCATGCCATGCCTGCATTCATAACTGTCAAGCTCAGTCTTCACAGGCTTCCATCCGGGTGACCAAACTGTATCCTGATCCTTGATATAAAAATACCTTCCTCCGCTGTCCATGGGCACGCCATTATATCTGTATCGGGTAATACGCCTGAATTTAGCATCCTTGTAAAAGGAATAGCCGCCGGCAGTGTTGGATATCAGTGAAAAGAAATCTTCATTGCCGAGATAATTAATCCACGGCCATGGGGTGCGGGGATTGGTAATTACATACTCACGCCTTGAATCATCAAAGTATCCGAATTTCATAAATATATATTTGAGTTTTAAATGCTAAAAATAAAACTTATTCCTATCGGATTGTCATAATCTGCTAAAATTTCACTATTATTTATAACCAGCAGATAATTGAATAATAATCTCGGTCGAATGACCTTTTTCAGTTTTTCTTATTATCAGTAACTTGATTCCTTTATTATGTTCTTCAGGTTCCATCTGTTCTGCTGAAATAACCTCAAAAACAGCATCATCGGGTTGAATTACAGCAGCGCATACTATTTTCCCTCCCTTTCTGAGTTCAGCTTTTCGGCCAGACAACGTAATATCAGCATCTGTAAGCATTTGCCATTGTACCAACTTTTGAGATCCCGCCCAATTAATCGTATCTTTCAAAATAATTCCTGATTTTTTATTTAGCGTTATAATTCTATAAACTGATTGTGCATGAGGAACATAAGCTTCTGATAAATCTATAACTCCAGTGGATTCATCCGCAGAAATCTGCACATCACCAATTTCTGATTTTGCCCTGGCCCGCTGGTTATCATTGTTTAAAACAAGTGTATTATGGGAATGGGTATTCAACCTGAAATACTTCCAGCGTCCTCCTCCTTCTGACAGATCAAAATAACCGGGTAAATCGTAATTATCACGACCCAATTCTAATGCCCACCGCACTCCATTCATATCAACAACAAAGGAACCTTGATCGAGATGAGCATGGTCGGCCTGATTATTTCCACCTTTTATTGCAGTAAAAATAGCCTCATTATTTGCCCATTCACTTCTCATATATAAGGCATTAATGTCACTAAACAGCTTGGTTGTAGGTAAAACCCGGGTACTTCTTACAGCAGGTTGATACCAGACCAGGTTAAAAGCATTAATTTCTTCATTATTCAGCAGGCTTTTTTTAAGCAAACGGTGATTTTCGGCAATACAGGCATCTAAATTGAATTTTTTCCCCAACCAAAATAATACGGGCAAGGGTTTGTAATCCTCCTTTGCATCAGCAAAGTTAAAATACCGGTCATTGGGCCCGGCAGCGTATATCGGCAACAGACCGGTTTTTTCAAACCCCTTTGTTTTTGAAAGTCCCAGGTCATTGTCTGTTACTGACTGCAATGCATCAATAAGCAAGACACTGTACCAGGTAGTATACTCCCAGTAGTCAGGTCCGGCCTCCCAGCCCCCGTCTTTTCCATAGCTGTTGAAAGCCAAAGACAGATTTTTTGTAGTAAACCGGAATATTTCACTGGCCAGCTGAGGTTCTTCATCACCAATCGATAAGGCACCTATAATAAGAGCTCCGTTACATACCTGATTCCAGTTATATTTATGTGTAGCCCACCAGACATTGTTTCTGCATTCTTCAAGGCCCGGTTTTAGACCTTGATTTATCATTGCACTTTTAATGATTAAAAGATCGGCTTTAGTCAGTATATGAAACAGCCAATCATATCCAATAGCAAAGGCAGTAATTAATTCAGCAGTGTCCAGAAAATGATCTTTATTCCAATGTGGAAAACTGGCAGCCGAAAATAACTCCTCTTTTGCACGCAGCGCATATTTGTTATCTCCGGTCAGATGAAAGGCCAAAGCAAGAGTTGATACGCGTGACAGGATCTCCTGGCAATTTTTTAACATACGCGGACCTGTAATCTTAAATTCCACCGGATTCTCGCGTGTTAACCGGTTAGCCTTTTTGAATAATCCTTCCTTAAGCTCTTTATAGAAGGTATCGGATTCTGCTAAATTCTTTATCTCCTTCAGTAATTCCGGATAAATATATAAGCGTGGGTGTCCCGTTCTTAAAATTTTTACCATTTCATTTAATGTTAATTATTCATACGCCGGAGATATTTTATGAATATTCATGGGATCAGTATCTTCCAAAATATCCGGCTAAATACCTTGTAGTTTTAGAGAAAAATGACAGGCAACCTGGTGATCATTTTTTATCTCCCGCAAAACTGGCTGTTCAATTTTACAAATATCTTTAGCATACTGACAACGGGGATGAAAATAGCAGCCTGAAGGTAAATTTGAAGCATCGGCAACGCCACCTGTAAGCCTCTTACACCGTTTCGTTTTTGAATCGGTACGGGGTATGATGGACAAAAGTCCTTCGGTGTAAGGATGGGCCGGATTGTTAAATATGTCTTCACTCAACCCCATTTCCACTATTTTGCCAACATACATAACAGCAAGGGTATCGCACATGTACCGTATCACACTCAGATCGTGAGCAATAAAAAGATAGGTCAGGCCGAGGGTTTCCTGGAGTTCTTTTAACAAATTCAATATCTGGGCCTGAACTGAAACATCAAGTGCGGAAACGGGTTCATCGGCGACAACCAGTTGGGGTTTTGTAACCAGCGCCCTGGCAATTCCGATTCTTTGACGCTGCCCACCGCTGAATGCATGAGGATATCGATCCATATAGTCGGCACTTAAGCCCGATTTTTGAAGAATGGCTGCAATTTTGTTTTTATAATTGTTCATGTGTTCCTTACCTGCTGCCCTCAAGGGTTCTCCGACAATTTGCTGAATTGTCATGCGTGGATCGAGGGAAGAATACGGGTCCTGAAATATCATCTGAATTTTCCTGCGCAAAGGTCTCATTTTCTTATTAGAAAGTGCATTTATCTCCATTATGCCTGTTTCGTTATCATGGAAAATAATCGTTCCTCCGGTTGGTTTCATAACCTTCATAATGAGCCTTCCTGTAGTTGTTTTACCGCAACCGCTTTCTCCGACCAAACCAAAGGTGGAGCTTTTAAAAAGGTTGAAGGTGACTCCGTCAACGGCTTTAACCACACCTCTTACCTTATCAAAAAAGCTTCCCTGAACAGGAAAGTGCATACATAAATCTTTTACTTCCAATAGAAGTTCTTTCTTTGCTTTGTTCATCATTAGCTGGTTTTCTGTGATGCGTTATATAAATGGCATGCTACCCGGCAATTTAAGGAAACATCAAGGAGACGCGGTTGAACCATGTCGCATAAACCATGAATTAACTTGGGACAGCGGGGATGAAACGGGCATCCGTCAGGATGATTATATGGATCAGGAATACTTCCCTGCAAAACTTCTAATTTCTGGTTTTTATAGTCTTTGTCAATGTTAGGGATAGAGTTTAGCAATGCTACTGTATAAGGATGTTTTGGAGAAGCAAACAAGTCGGAAACCGGAGCGTGTTCAACAATTTGTCCGAGGTACATTACCATAACTTCATCAGCAATATTGGCGACAACACCCAGGTTGTGTGAAATGTATAGAATGGATGTTCCCAATGTTTTCTGCCGCTCAGCCAGCAAGTCGAGAATTTGCGACTCAGTTGAAACATCGAGTGCTGTTGTAGGCTCATCGGCAATCAATACTTGCGGATGACAAATAAGCGCCATGGCTATCATAGCACGTTGCCTCATACCCCCGCTAATTTGATGGGGATATTGTTTTATTAGCTTTTCTGGTCGGGGCATTCCGACTGCGCGCAAGCTTTCAACAGCCATCTCAATAGCTTCTGTTTTACCTATTTTATTATGCAATGTTAAAACTTCTGAAATCTGATTACCAAAGGTATGCATGGGGCCAAAAGATGTCATCGGTTCCTGAAAAACCATGGCTATTTCTTTCCATCGGAGTTCTCTGATTAATTCGCCTGCCGGATCCAACCGTTGAATGCCAACCTTGCCCAGGCTTTTTGATTGGAAATTAATTTCACCTGATAATAGTTTTCCGGGTGCTTCAATACGCATCAGCGAGCGGGCAGTAACACTTTTCCCGCATCCACTCTCACCAACAATACCGAGAACATGCCCTTTCCTTAGCTGAAAGGAAACATCATTAACTGCCGTTACATTGCCCTGACGCATTTTAAAAGCAATCTTCAGGTTTTCTATATTAAGTATCACTGCATTATCTTCCATAAACCTAGTTTTTGTATGGATCGGCAGCATCACGTATTCCGTCACCCACAAAATTAAAGGCCAGCACCGACAATATTACCATTATAGCAGAGATCATCAGCCAGGGATAGGCAGAAATAGCTGCCAGATTCTGTGCATCCTGCAATAGCACTCCCAGGCTTACGGTTGGAGCCCTCAGGCCCAACCCCAGGAAACTTAGTGTTGTTTCCCCCAGGATCATTTTGGGAATTTCAAGGGTTAAACTAACAATAAGATAACTCATAAATCCTGGCAGTAAATGGGTCGTAATAATTTTCCAATCGGAAGTTCCCGCAACTTTGGCAGCCACAACAAATTCTTCTTCACGTAGTTGCAGCAGTTTGGATCGAACCTGGCGTGAAAGCCCGGTCCAGCTTCTGAGTGCCAGGATAACTGTGATAGCAAAATATACTTTCAGGTTTCCCCAGTCCGATGGAATGATGGCTCCCAAGGCCATCCACATGGGAATGGTTGGTATGCTGGAGATGAATTCCATTAGCCGTTGAACGATATTGTCTGCAATCCCTCCGTAATATCCGGCAATGCCACCAATAATACAACCCAGTATAAAAGTGATAATAACCCCAATTAAACCCACCGTAAGAGAAATCTGCAATCCCCTGATATTTCTTGAGAAACAATCGCGTCCCAATACATCGGTGCCCATTAAATGGATACCAACTTCATCAACAACACCAAATAAATGCCTGTTTCCTTTAATAAAACCAAGCCAGTGATATTCAAATCCTTTCACAAAAAACCGGATGGGATACGGTTTTGAATAGTCGGTTTTGAATGTCCGGTTGAAAGTTTCCGGATCGGTGAGAATATTCTCCATATATACAAAGGGTCGGTGAATTTTCCCGGCATGAAACAGGTGAATGCGTGTTGGCGGACAATATATATATCTTGAATCTTCCCATGGATCGTAGGGCGTAATTATTGGAGCAAAAAGAACCGCAATATAGAATAAGGCAAGGATTATTAATCCAACCAGGGCTAATTTGTGATCTTTAAATTTTACCCAAATCAGGGTCCACTGAGAAGCGGAATAAAGCGGATTATAATTTTTGTTCCCTTCTTTTTTGCTTTTCGAGTGGCTTTTTATTTTTTGCAGTATTTTCAACTTATCGGATTTTTATTCCAGTCGGATTCTTGGATCGCTTATGGCCAATATGATATCCGATATAAGTAATCCTATAATGGTTAATCCGCTCAGGATCATTAAACAACCTGCCGCCAGATACATATCTTCCCCCAACAGAGCCCTGTACAAAATAGGCCCAATCGTTGGCAGCCCTAAAACAATAGCTGCAATCGTTTCCCCTGAAAAAAGCTCAGGCACCAACCATCCTCCGGAGCTGATAATCGGATTCATAGCAGCCCTGACCGGATATTTATAAATGAGCTTATTTTCTGCAAGCCCCTTTGCCCGGGCCGTAGTAACATATTGTTTCCCAAGCTCATCCAAAAGTGTGGCACGCATGGTTCTGATCAGTGCTGCCGTCCCCGACATGGTAATCACTATAATAGGGACCGGCAGATGCTTTATCAGATCAATGAATTTTCCCATTGTCATAGGTTGATCCATAAACTGCGGAGATTGCAGTCCTCCAATACTGACGCCAAAGACCTGATAGGCAATCCACATCAGAATCAGCGCCAACAGAAAACCGGGAACTGCCATGCCGATGAACCCCAGAATAGCAGCTAAAAAATCCCACAATGAATACTGTCGACGGGCTGCAAAAACCCCAACCGGGATAGCAATAAGATAAATAACCAATAAGGATGAAAACGACAGCATTAAAGTAGCCGGTAGCCGCTCCTTTATAATGGTTTCGACTTTTTCGGTATAGATAAATGAAACCCCCATATCGCCCTGGATAAACCGGTAAAACCATTTGCCATATTGTACTAAAAATGGCTGATCGAGGCCATAGCTATGCCTAAGAGCAACCATTGATTTGTTATCGACTGACATTCCTGATTTTTCCAGACGGGCCATATAGGAAGACAAATAGTCTCCGGGAGGGAGCTGGATAATAAGAAAGCTGAAAAAGGACACAAACAGCAGCACCAGTGCTCCCCATGACAATCTTTTGATAACATACTTTAATAACTTCATATTGTATACCTGCCTTTTATTAGTTGTGGTTATCAGGATCATCCCAGAAAAAAGTCTGGACCATGTACGATTTTGCCCAAACCGTGCCATATCCCATCTTAATTATGTCTTTCACATTTTTTAATCCGTTTTTTACCACTACAGGCATCGGGGCATAACCGACAGTTCCAATACAAACCAGTTGTTTACTAAAGAAATCCCATACCTGGTAACCCAGACTTTGATATTGTTCATCATTTTTGGCATGGTACCATTTCTCCATTGTATTGAATTGTTCTTTCCATATGTCCGGAGGTTCAATGCCATCTTTCCCTTCTGAATAGTACCAATACCACCAGTCCATTGCATAGTATAAAGAATTGTTGGGATTCCATTTTGTAACCCAGGGAAGATAAGTGGCTATTTCTTCAACCGAATCAGCATTCCAGCAGGTGCAATCATGCTCGCCCGACATGCATCGTTGTCTCCTGAATTGCTGATCTGTTTCCCTCAAAATAATATCCATACCTGTTTTGCTCCAATCCTGACGTACAAATTCCATTAATTCAATTTGAAAATCTTGCTGATTGTAGAGGACTACTGTTTTTAACCTTTTTCCATCGGGACGCAGACGGTATTGCTTATTGGAATCCCATTTTAAACCCATTTCATCCAGCAGGGTATTTGCCTCATCAATATCGTAATGAGAAAAATAGGTTTGCCACCTGGGATCAAAAAATGAAACACTTGGATCAATGGTAGCCTGACATTCTTTCGCCAGACCAAAATATAGGGTATCATTTATTTTTTTTCTGTTTATGGCCACCGACATTGCTTTGCGAAACCTCAAATCATTATATATTTCCCGGAGGATAGGATCTTTATGATTTAAATTGAATGAAAACATACATTCCGAAGCATTGGAAATCTTCCATTTTTTAATGTTAAAATCAGCTATCTTTTCATTCCTTTTATAAATAAAAATCTGAGAAAGAACGGTTTTCCCGATAGAAACACCTCCGGTGGCAACTCTTGCTTCGCGGAGTTTACGGTCTTCCACTACTGACATATAAATCTTATCGATGTAGGGCAATTGGTTACCTTTCTGATCTACTTCTGCATAGTAAGGATTTCGCTCATAAACATCATGCGTAGTTTGTGTTGAAATCCTTACCCAAGGAGCAATATTTGGTTTTCCTGCATGGGGCCGCATATACTCTTCACGCTCTTTGTATAGTTGGAACCAGGTTTGGTAGCCATAGGATCTTGCAAGTTCATTTGCCTTGGGGTTGAAATCAATATGGAATTGTTTCATATAGTGAGCCGGCTGACCAAAAAAACTGGCAAAACTCATGTATTCATGGGCGCTCATATTGATAAGTGGCCGGAAAGGTCCGGTAAATGAAATGCTGAACACCCATTTGCTGATTTTCTCGAATACAGCATATTTCTGACCTGTTTTCCAGGTATTTCTTGGGCCTTCGGGATACAATTCTTTGTTATTCTGCTCATGCTCCCACCACCAGATAATGTCATCGGCTGTAAATTCAACACCATCAGACCATCTCAAACCTTCCCTGATATAGAAAGTGAATATTGTATAATCCTCATTATGTTCCACTTTCTCACACATGTGCGGTATTATAATTTTACCCTCATTGTCGGTTTCCTGGGGTGCCACGATCAATGCCCCGTCCAGGAAAAACCGGCCGCCCTGGGTTTCAGCATCATCGTACAGCGTTCCGCCATAGGTGCCTATTGAATTGACTATCCTGATAAATGGTTTTTTGGGCAACCGTTTATCTACAGGAGGCAACTCACCTGCTGCCACTTTTTTTGCCAGCATGGGAGCTTCTTTATAAACAGCATTATCTGTCGCTGAGAATTGGTTGCTCAGTTCGCCATCACCGGCTGTACTTAATTCTCGGGTCCGAGATTTTTTTTCTGGATGCCTCGATATGCAACCTAGCAGAACTATATTAGCCGATGCCATTAACGATCTTGAGAGAAAGACACGTCTGGATAAATCCTTTTTATGGGTCATTTGTTTTGAACTTTTAATGATACCAAATAGTCTTCATCCTTTTATGGTATTGTCAAATGCTGCTTTCTCTAGAATTGAATTGAAAAAAATATATCCCTGGAACGAATTAGTAAATAAAAACACCTCATCATTGGTTCCTTAAATAATTATGCTGAATAAACCTGATCTCTTAAATTCTGCAGGAATTTCAGTGTTTTTTCAGATTCTAAACGATAGTTAAACTGTTCGCCATCAGTAGAAATCCAGGGATGAGCCGAAGAAACGGTGCGTTCGTAACCCATATCACGTAATACCCTGAAAATATGCAAGATTTTTTCTGTGCAATTTCCAACATTAGGCTGATAGGTCTCTCCCTGAATATGAACATGCAGGCAGTAATCCGGCTCAAGGGCGATATCCTCAAAAGGCTGATTGATCGCGATAAAATAATTCAAGTCAGCCATTAACTTTATTGATTTTTTGTTCAATCGTTTTACAAAGTCGATCCCGTCCCGGTAGGTTGGAAAAACTGTATCGGGATTAGCCGTAGGTTCCAACGCGATTAGTATGCCATACTTTTCAGCATACATGGATACCATTTCGCAATAATTTAATGCCAGGTCCATGGCTTTGTTTTTTGAAGTCCGGCCAACAGGAAAAAAATTTCCCCAAACACCGGCAACTTCACAACCAATTTGTGCCATTCTTCTGCAAGCTTGTTCAGCCTGCCTCTCTAATTCTGCAACATCAGTGACAGTATCTCCTGTAACCCGTTCATCCCACAACCAATGGCTGGTAGCCGCCCATGGAGGCTGATTCCAGGTTAACATTTCCATTCGTTTATTCTCCCACACGTCGTCTTTATCGTATGGCAACAGCAGTTCTGTAATCGGTATTTCAGCGGTATCCCATCCTGGTGCCAGTTCCAATGGCGGTTTCATGGTAATATTATCTATGTTAAGGCCTAATTTGAACTGCTTTGCCATACATTTATTGTTTTTTATGTTTTTTATTCAGCATATACTTCTGCACGGAGATCCTGCATGTATTTAAGTGTCTTTGCGGTTTCTGCTGTCAGATCGAATGCACCGCTACCTGTATTAATCCATGGGCAGGCACATGAAACAGCGCCTTCGAATTTAGTTTCCCGAAGTACTTTAAAGAAGGCCTTGTGAATATCACGTATACCCCCTACATTGGGCTGAGCACCTTCCGGAGCGCTGCCAGCAACATGGCAATGCAGATTATATTCTGGCGCTTCTTTTATTACATCGAACGGTTCCTTGTTTTTTATGAAATAGTTTAAATCAGCCATCACTTTTACCTGTGGATGGTTGACTTTTTTGGCAAAAGCCAATCCTTCAGCATACGTTGGAAACCAGGTGTTTTTGTTTGCCATGGGCTCCAGGCAAATTTTCATATGGTATTCCTTAGCCGTATCTCCCAGTAAATTTGCGTACCGGAAAGCCTGGTCCATTTGTTTTGTTTCGGAATACCCCGCTATTTTAGGGAAGAACAACCCGTAAACGCCTGCTGTTTCAACGCCTAATTCCGACAACCGGCAAAGTATTCTTTTTGTCCAGAATTCAAGCAATTCCCAATCCGTATCAGGAGTTGTGCAGGGTTTATCCAGCCAATGGCTTGATACCTTAATAGGGGGCAATCCCCAGGAAAGGATTTCTTTCTTTTTTTCGGCCCATTCCGCATTAGTCGATATTGGGTCTATCATTAATCCGGCAGGTATTTCTGATCTCTCAAAACCCGGAGCAATTTTTGTGGGATCCATAATGGGTGAATCGCCAAACAATACACTGATTTTAAACATGTCTGATTTCTTAAATTGTTAATAATAATTGATTTGATTATGAAAAAACTGATCCAAAATTATCCTCTGTACAGGCTCTTTGTATGTACTATTGTCTATAAAAAATGAACCATCGTTTTAAAAACACTTTCTACTTATATTATGACAATCGAATCGATCTGATTAAGTTCATCCTGATTAAATTCTAAGTTTTTTAAGGCTGCAACATTATTTTCAATATGAGAAACCTGGTTGGCACCAACTAATACCGAATTAACTTTTCCCATCCGCAGAACCCACGCTATAGCCATTTGAGCAAGCGTCTGCTTTCTTCGGATGGCGATCTCGTTCAACTTTCTGGCCCTGGCAATTCGTTCTTCCGTTATTCCTGTTTCAGCCAGACTGGCAGCTCTGGAAGCAGGAATTTCATCCAAATAGGTATTTGTCAGGAGCCCTCTTTGCATCGGTTGGAAAGTAATACTCCCGATTCCCTCCTGGATGAGGTAATCCTGTAATCCATTTTCAATCCAGCGGTTGAATATGGAATAACTCGGCTGATGAATCAAACAACGGGCCCCCAGACCATGAAGAATGGCAACAGCCTTTTTTGTCGTTTCCAGATCATAGTTTGAAATACCGATATAGAGTGCCTTACCCTGCCTGACAAATAAATCAAGCGTTTCCATTGTTTCTTCCAGCGGTGTTTCGGGATCGAAGCGGTGAGAATAAAAAATATCAACATAATCCAGTCCAAGCCTTTTCAAACTCTGGTCCATACTGGCCACCAGGTGTTTCTTTGATCCCCATTCACCGTAAGGCCCTTTCCACATATCATAGCCTGCTTTAGTCGACACCAGAATTTCATCACGATAACCACCCAATTGTGTACGCAACACTTTGCCAAAAATTTCTTCGGAAGATCCCGGTGGATTCCCGTAGTTGTTGGCTAAATCGAAATGGGTAATACCCAGATCAAAAGAACGGCAAAGGATATCACGACAAGTTGCATAAACATCCGTTTCGCCAAAATGCTGCCATAAACCAACCGAAATAGCAGGCAATTTAAGCCCACTGTTACCTATCCGATTATATTTCATTTCCAGGTATCGATTTTGGCTTGGAACATAATTCATAATATTCTATTTATTTAATTATTAAATGATTAAGTATTTAATATCGCAATCAGCATTTTAACCATCAAAAGAGATTACTTCTCATAATGATTCTTAAAAAGTTATTTACCTTTTATTAAAATCAAGAACAACTGAGCATTTATAAACAGGTTATTCCATAAAGCATATATCCGGTATCGTTCATGGAAGAAATCAAATCAATAGCTGTAATTTCAACTTCGGGCACGGGATTTACCCACGTGTAGCGATATAATTTCAACACCAAACCCAGATCTTGTACTCTTTTATTTGAACCTTCCCAAGCCAATTCTGTGTTGGAAGGAAATATCGACTTTTCCGGATTGAACCACCAATCTTCAACATCTATCTGGTTCTTGATAGTTATTGTTCGTTCCAGATTATTGGCATAGTGTATGACAATTTCAGCAATATCGGTACCCTTTTTGCTTTCCCAGGCTGATGAATGCAAAAAGCACAACGTATCAGCAAATCGATTGACCGGTATTCCGGTTATTTTTTCAGGATAGAGGATGTGAGACTTTTCATAGGAAACATTACTGGCAAGTTGAATAATGCCTCTTACATCGAATTTCACCCCATTGTAATCATTAATACCCGATTGCAATGGAATTTTATTGCCGGGCTTACCATGAATTTCTTCACTCAGGGCAAAATTATAAAACAATCCTAAATCAACATATTTGTTGTCATCTGGCAATTTTCTTGCGTCAATTGTTTGTAATGGTTTTGTTCTTATATTCATCTTATTTATAATTTTTGAATAATCCGGAGGCCGCTCATTATCGAAATCTTCGCTGGTATAATTGATTTTAGTAATTGAATCTCCCCTGAAAATGAGTACTTGTGTTGCACGTCCCTGAATAACGTCTTTATAAGCCCCATCACCTTGTCCCTGAACAACAAAGTGCAATACCGGTTCGGGTTTATCGGTATCTTTTAAATACAAACTGAATTCACAAGGCTCACCAAACCCGCGGTTCATAATCATTACGCTAAGCTGGTCACCATCCTGTGCTCCATAAACAATATAATTGGTATCCGCTGCAATTCCTTTTATAAACGTTCCGGTAAAGTATTTTGCAACAAATTCCATGTGACGGTAGGTCGCCCGTGGGGTCATGTTTGTACCATCGATTAAACTAAAGTCGGATCCCTTACGATCGCCGCCATGTTCAAACATGCTCCAACTGGTTGCGAACTTGGCTTCGTATTCCATGCACCAGCCCAATACAGCACCGAACATCTGTCCGTTTCCCCAGGTGTGTACTTCCGGGCCTCCTTTGGAGTTGTACTCGCCAATACCCCAAATTAAAGCCTCATTGCCTGTGCGGTTATGCAAAGCGTTGACCTCATCAATTTTAGCTTTTGCTTTAACAATGCGGCTAAAAAAATCGTTGGCCCCCTCAACAGCCGGGTCGCCGTCTCCCTGCGGATAACGGTGCCAGGTCAGGCCATCGCAATAATAATAATCCTTACCGGGAACTTTTATGGTAATATCGTTTTTACCGCCAAACAGATCATTGATAGGATCGTTAAGATAGTCGCAGAAATTTGGCCCGTAAATTTTGATGGTTGGGTCAACTGTTTTCATCGCCGCAGCTATGGGTTTGAAATAAGCTTCAACAAAAGCCCCAATTGTTGATTGATCAGGACGTCCCGCCTGTAACCAGGGTTCATTTCCAATGTTCCAATATTTGACAGGCGCGATCCCTTCGTGTTTTTCAACATTAAAAAGCCGGACCAATTCAGCAGCAACTTCAGCCGGTTGGTATTGTGATACCTGCAAAACCGGCTCGGCTCCCATGGCCTGAATCTTTTTAATCCATTCCAGAAGTGTTTCATTAGAAGGCAGGTTTTTATCATAAGCAGCACCACCAATCCTGATGGTTTTTACGCCGCAATCTTTGGTGAGATCCCAAACTTCTTTACTCAGCTCGCGGAACCACACATTGGTTCCTACCAGATTAGGACTAATTTGCTGTGCATTTGTGTTATAAGAAATAAATGCATACAGCCAGATAATGATTATTAAAGTAAATGATTTCATGATTATTTGATGTAATGCTTTTTGTTCTTGTCGTTCTGCTTCAATGTTCTGCTTCAATGGATGAATCTGCAAACCGGTAAGAGATTTGGAGAAGACCTATTGAAGTTTTAGTACCACAAACGAATGCGGATTGATCTTCATCTCAAATACCCTTTTTTCAAGGGATGGTTGATTTCTTCCTTGCGGTATTTCCACTTTCTTGCCCGAAATGACTTCTCCGGTTTGCAAATTAACCACGGTTTGAATAATGGTATCAGTCCGTAAACTAACCTGCACAGTCTTATCAGCAAATGATTCGGCAATAACTGTATTGTTGTCGTAAACAAACAAACTGGTGTATCCCGGAGCTTCAATCAATGCAGGCATATGAGGTGTCAGTATCTCTTTTATTTTTGACAGAACATCCACCGGCATCTGATATAAATCGATTGCATTGTCGGGAATGGTCAGAACATAAAGATTTCCTTTTGAATAACCGCAACGGTGAATAATTGGCCAGCCGTTGGTGGCATCTAACGCGGAAACAATTTCCCAAGAATCGTTGGTGAGGTATTCAATTTGCGGGATGATCATTTCATTCACTGAAAACGAGTGCTGACCTCTTCCGACAACAAATTCCTTTACGGAGGCTTTCGCATCGGTTACCCGAAGCTCAACAATATCGCTCAATCCATTGTCCTGCATGGCTTTCAGAAACCCCGAAGTAACCATGATATCTTTTCCGGCTTGCAGCTGCTTTTTAATTTTCGAAACAATATTTGCATCATATTTAGCTTGTTCGGTCAGGAAAACAATGGGTTCATTTTCCGGAAATACAGGAACAATATCCATCGGTACACCAATCATTCCCATGTAGTTTTGAAGAAATTCTTCACCCAGCGAATGGAATGGTTTATAACTTTTCACACCTACCGGATTTCCGAGCTGTCCCAGAAATTGGTCAACTATTTCGAAGGTATAACCTGCTGCACGCGCGATGGTAGTTGGTTGTACCATTTTACCGTCTTTATCAGCGACAGGTTTCATCATTTCGTCGTAATTGAAACTGGTTGTTTCATGGTTTTGCCAGTCAGCCCTGTCGGTCTTTAAAAGAGGGCGCTGCAATTGCCTGATATCGAAAAGTGTAATTTCCGGAGCTTTGGAAAACAGGGTCAGCCATAGTTGTTCAGCATAACGGTCCATATAGGTCAGTCCACCCGGATCAACCCAGCCACCGCCGTTTTTACCGGGTTTCAGATTATCAAAATACCGGAATATCAAATAGCCCTCGTAAGGCTGCAAGTGCTGGGCGCTGGATGGATCGCGGGTTTCGTTACCCGTGTAAAGTCCATCAAATAGTTGAGGTTGTGTTTCAAGGTTAAAACCACATCCCTGAAAATGATCGTACCAGTTGGGGTATTTGACAACGACCATTATTTTGGGATTCACTGCCTTTGCCGGATCGATGATCAGTTCCTTTGCTGCTTTGGTCATGAGTTCAAGCCGGAAATCGGTCCAGTTTTTCGTCC
>Ga0105095_10000740_pt1 | contig 16377 bp, 16 predicted proteins | sample PPLLak2March2015_2_FD_79180 | JGI IMG/M metagenome (GOLD analysis project Ga0105095, IMG submission 79180) | Freshwater sediment microbial communities from Prairie Pothole Lake near Jamestown, North Dakota, USA - PPLs Lake P8 Core (3) Depth... | ecosystem: Environmental > Aquatic > Freshwater >...
AAACGACCGCTTCAGCGCCGGTTTCGGTGTCTTGAAGTGGAAAATGGGCTCAATTGGTAAGGTTCTGTGCTCCCGGAAATTCATTCCGGCAGCTTCGTCATCCGCTTTTAGCGGAAACTAAAGATTGAATGAAGTGATTCTTGCGTTTGAGCCGATTAACCCCTATGACAATCAGGACAATAACCAGGCCAGCTAAAAAGCCCATCACCGGGCAGAAAAAAAATAAAGCATCGCCCGTTAAACCTTCAATTTGGTGATACCACATCCATAAATTTCCATCGGCCGCTAAAGCAAACTTGACTTCGCCTTTACTTTCCACCCTATACAGATATGCCGCCTCATACCGTTGTACAACCTGAAAGAGCGGGGGCCAAGTGAAATAATCTGCACCGTAATATTCGAGAGGATGAACTGTATCGACAGTATCATGCTCTTCTTTTTTCCACGCAGATTGGGGTGGGAGAGCGACTTCTCCCTCATAATTATCGAATTCATTTAAGAAAATATTGCCAAATTCGAAAGAATATATTTTGCCTGTTTCTGTCGTAACAAGTAATTTACGAGCCTCTCCAATTCCATCGATACGTGCGATATTCTCGTCTGGTTTGCCTACAAAATGCCAGGTTTCTAATAATCCATGAAAAAATAAATAGGCGTAGGCATACCCCAGTACAATTCCTAATACCGGCAAAACCCAAAGGATAAACTTCAGTGGATGTCTCATTGAATTATTCTCTATCTCAACCGAAAGACCTTTAGTTCCGGTAATACTTCTACACATATAACGCACAGAGTACAAATCGCGGATATCTCCTTTGTTAGTATTTTAGTCGGAATTTTACCAGTAGTAAACATAATAACCATTGTGTTCACTCAGGCTCGAAAAGTGCCGATCTACCGGCCTTTTTTGCGTTCGAGTGAACACAATGGTTATTATGTCTCCAACGTCTATCCTGCAATAGAATTGTGACACTCAGGCGGACACGCTTTGTCAACCCCTGTTTGGCTGAAAAGGCGCGGGAGGAGGTTGGCGCCAGTCTAGCGTTTCCAGACCGCCGAGGAACTCGGTTGCACTTGCTGAGCAGCTGCTCCTGCCATATCCATACCAATGCTCATAATTATTTGGCTTATCGATTACGTGCGCGGCTTGCTTCCCTTTCAACTAACCTTGCGCTGTAATATTAGACAGCATGGGTATACCACTGCCATATGTAGGGGGTGGACGTAGTAGATGAACACTTGAAGTCACTTACACAGAGAATGTCGAGGATTCGAGCCCCTCTTTGCCCGCTCTTTGGCCTATCACCCAAATCCAGAGAGGGGTTTTCTTTTCCAGGCTGACTCAGTGCGGCAGGCTGTCAATACTCTCACACACCGGGCAGGGCGCATTGCGCGTGTAGCTCTCGTATTCGCTAATGGGCAAGTTAGCTTGACCATCTTTTGACCAACTTCCTGTGCAATGACCATGGGAAGCATGCGGCGCGGTGGCCTGCTCCCCATCCTCTGGTGCCCGGTTGGTTACCTCCGGGATTACCGACACCAAGAGGAAAGAATATTCAAATGTTCACCCACCCAGGTTCACTTTTGAAGTGCGCTACATAAGATTAGTTTTTTCTAACCACAAAATAAAATTTTCGGTTAAAATCTATCCATATTGCCCAATATTTCAATTCGTTATTCTTTTTGGGGGGCATTATGTTGATTTTCATGCTTGGATAAAAATCCTCTATACATCCCGGAAGGATTGCGCTATGCGACTCTTGCACATCATTGCTACACCTCGCGGTCACGAATCAAATACTATACGCGTTTCCAATGCATTATTGGAAGAACTAAATTTAAAGTATAGTGATTTATCCGTGAAAGTTTTAGATCTATTTAAAAGTGATTTACCAGCTGTAGCTGGCGAAAATATTGAGAGTAAATATAAACTTATGACGGGCCAGCAGCTCGATGATCATCATAAATCATCTTGGGAGCAGATTGAAGCTAATATTAACATATTTTTGGATACGGATATTTACCTGATTACCGTGCCGATGTGGAATTTTGGTATTCCTTACGCGCTTAAATACTACATCGATGCAATTGTCCAGCCAGGTTACCTGTTTCGATACAACGAGCACGGAATCCCAGAAGGGTTGGTTAAAGGAAAAAAGATGATCTGCGTTACTTCGCGGGGTGGAGATTATTCTCCTGCCACTCCCCTGCACTCCCTTGATTTTGTGGAACCGTATTTACGGCTCATTTTCAATTTTGTAGGAATCACAGACATCCACTTTATCAATGCACAACCCATGGACATTTCCCTTGCAACTCGAAGAACTGCCCTCCTTAATGCGATTGAGGAAGCCCGTGAGTGGGTAAGGAGCACCAACTTTGTAGATCTCGAACCGATAGCATCAGAAGAATTCCCCGAGGGAGTTAAACCGGCTCCCTTACAGGAATAATACAAATGGCAGGACGCTTGGTTAGATTTGGGACTTGCGTCAGCGGATGCGGACTGCGTACAATTCGTCTTCCATAGTCTGTCCGCTCATCCGCTGGATAAGGATCAGGCTGTTGTGCACAAGCCTGGGGGCAGCCAGAGTGGGCCCCTACCCCCTGTTCTCCCTCCCCCAAACAAAAAAAAGACCCCCGGCGTTAGAGCCGGGAGTCCATCCAATAAGGATTCACCCGTAAATTTAGTTCTTGCTGACCACACTGGCTTCGATCACCTTTTGGCCGTCGCCAGCTTTGATGGCGATTTTCTTCGGCTTGATTTCCTCGGCCTTCGGCAGGCGGAGTGTGAGCACGCCGGTCTCGTAATTGGCCTCGATCTTATCGGACTCGACCCCAGCGGGGAGGGTGATGCTGCGGGCGAAGGAACCGTAGCTGCGCTCACGCAGGTGGTAGCGCGCTTCTTCTAGTTCTTGCTCCTCCCGGACCTCTCCCTTAATGGTCAGGGTGTTGTTGGCGTAGGTGAGCTCCAGGTCATTCAGGTTGATCCCTGGCAGGGAGGCCTTCACCACGTATTCGTTCTCGCTCTCGGCGATGTCGAGGGCCAGGCCCAAGGTTGCCGGCTGCAAGGTCGAAGTGCCGGTCACCGCGCTGTCGATCAGTCGCTCCATCGTGTTCCGGACGGCTAACATTTCACGGAAAGGATCGTATCTAGTAAGCATAGTTTTACCTCCTACACTTTGTCTGGTGTTTCATCTTCCCTTAGCTTAACCGATGGTTGTAAGAATCCCATATTAATAATGTAAGATCATTGTTAGAATGAGGAGATAGCCAGGATTAACCACGCAGGGCACGAAGAAATACTATTCTTGCACTTCAAGAACTTCATCGAGCCAATTGGCTGCAAATCTGATTCATGGAAAGGCCGTCTCAACTCGAGGCCGTTAAGGGACCTAAAGAATTTTCCAGTATAACTTTTCCAATTGGGGTTTTTCAACAGGCTGGAACATTGTACGAACAATAATAACTATCTTTCCCCTCCTCTGCTCCTGGTCATTCATATCTTATAATGTAAACGGTTCATATCGGGTTATGAAATAAGAGTTCAGCAAGTTAACAGAATGGTTATTGTGTTTACTGCTGGTCAACACCGATATAGATACTCACAAAAGTAGAAGTCCGCAATTTGTCACCAATAGGCGTGATATATGGATTAATTGCAGTAGAATCGATTGTTGGCCGGAAGCACACCAACCGGGTACTTTCTCGTTAGCGAGTAAGCGCACGATGTCAGGAGGTTGCATGTCCAATCCGTCCCTTCTAGTTCGTCTGTTCGCCGCTGGAGACGCCGGCGATCTCGATGCATTCGATCAGTACCTGCACGACGACGTGGTTGTGCATGCGCCTGCCGGGCTTTCAACGGTCGGACTCGAAAGCGAACGTGAGTCGTGGCGCAAGGCTAGGTCGGCGATGCCGGACCTTCATCACCAGTTCATTGATGTCTTCTCCAGCCCCACCGCTGAGGCTGCGCGCTGTGTCGTCACGGGCACAATGCGCGGATCGTATGGCGGGTTCTCCTCGGAGGGGCACTCGTTCAGGGTGGATCAGGCTGTGTTTGCGCATTTTAGAGACGGCAAGATCACGGAGCTTTGGGAGATCGTCGACACCGCCGTCCTCCGCGAGCAGCTCGGTGAGGCAGGCAGGTAGGCGAGTGGGGCTGCGGCTAATAACGCCTTGCAGCGGACGGCACTACGCGCCGCCGCTGAAGGCGAGCGTTAGATGATTTCAAAGAATCTGCCGTCATAGCTTTTCCAACTGGTTGTTTTTCAACAGGCTGATTTCTTCTACGACATGACGTCCAGGCAACGGCAAGCTGCATCAAGTTTATAATCCTATCCTCATGGGTCAAAAAATTTGCTGATTATCCGATAGTAAATGCATTTATGCCAATATTTCCTTCGGGTTTCATTCGTCTCTGTGTTCTCTCTCGTGTATCTCCTGCAATTCCTTCAACGTCTTCGGCTCAAAATGCAGGTCTCGCTCAATCGGCAGGCCCAGCGGTCCCCGGACCTCCTCCAACTCTTTGAGCGAGAAATAGCCCAGCTCGACCTCCATCCCAGACACCAGCCCAAACAAGATATCTTCTCCATCGAACTCGCTGGCGTACCAGGTCCAGTTGCTGTCGGGGGTGAAGAACTTGACCTGCGCCTGGGCTTCTAATCCCTTCTCTTCTCCGCTGTATAGCGGGGGCAATTTCTCCCGGCTCTCAGCGTCAAGCAGCTCGGTCTTACGCGGGATCTCCGCTCGCGCATCAGTAAACAACCATATGCCGATCAAATCCAGGTCTTCGATTTCAGCTAAGGCGCCGTCTTCATCGGTAAAATCAGCCAGCAGCTCAAAAAACCTGCCGCGGTTGGTCTGAAGTGTTGAGCGGATATCCGCCGCAATACGATCTTGGCGCTGTTCCAAAAGTGATTGAACCTCATCTTGGGTGAGCTTCTTCCCTTGTGCCTCCGGTGTTAAATTGCTCTGGTACCAGAACCACTCATCGGTAATCCAGCGCTCGCGGTACTCGTGATAGCCCAAGCCATAGAAGGTCATGCAGATATGCCCCTGGATACCCGGTCGGCTGGTGGTGACAAACAAGAATTCCCCGTAGTTGTTTTCAGAATCCTTGATCTCGTGCACCTGGGTCAGCTTATCCGCCAGGATGGCCTGAAAGCGCTCCTGGCTTACACGCCAGTTGAGCTGCTCCTTCTCGGTCAGGCCGAATATTTCATATGGTCGCTTGGGGGCAGGAGCGGATGGCATTTCATGGGTCATATCCCTCCTGAAAATAATAACGATTAATCGCCAATACCGGTCATGGCAGAATAGATCTGATCGAGAAGCTCCTCGGCTGTGAGCTGGTGAGTATCTTGCCACTCGTGCAGCTCTTCCGGTGTCGCCAGGCGGCGGTGGATGAACCACTGCCACTGTTTGCCTGGCTCGGTCAGGCTGACACCGGGGTAACGCCCGACTTCGAAGAGACCCTTATCGGTAAGCGTTAAGGAGTGGGTGACGCAATCCATGAAGCCGCTATACCCTACCGGCCGGTGGTCAAAAGCCAGAATTTGGTGCATTGTACCGTCGTGCTCGATCAGCTTTCCGGGCTGGATGACGCCGTTGCGCATGGCGTCTTCGGCCTGGTCGATGCTCCTAAAGGGCAAGGACAAGCCTAAAACCTCCAACCGGTTCTCATCGATGTCGAAATCGACGTCTTTCAAGCCTACCTGGAAAGCGTATTTGTTCTCTTTTGAACGCTGGATGAAAGTTTCAATCCCCCGGATCATCTCTTCAGGAGTGACGGCGCGCCATTCGATGGGTACCATGGGGCGATTATATAGAACCGGTTTATAGAATTAAAGAGCCAGTTTGGAGAACGGCGATTATGTTTCTTCCGGAAAGAGCGGGAGTCTACCAAGTAGAGCAAACTTCAAGATGTAATTGACCGGCCAACCAAGATCAATCGAGAGGTGAATAATCTCTAGGCATTCGGGATAGTGCCCAACGTGACAACCATTATTAGCCTCCACCTGAACTCACCGCTCTAACAGTTCTCGATAATTGAAGTAATTCTCCCACGAAACATCCTCGCGCACACGACCATCCAGGAGCGGTGCGTAGCCACCCTGCTCCAACAGAAGCGGATCACTCCGCTGCCCAGCATTTCGAGCATCGAGCGCGAATTGCGTGCGGCTGGGATGACCCGGCCTCGAAAACCAAAAGAGCCGGAGCCGGTCCTCTATCCTCACCTGCGCCCCAACCAGCCACACCAGTTGATGCAGGTGGACATCGTTCCCCGCTACTTGCTGGGTGGGCCGTGTGTCTCCTGCTTCAACGCCATCGACGTGGTTTCTCGTTATCCAACTGGACTGCAGTCCACCACCAAGTCTTCCGAAGATGCGATGCGCTTCTTGCTGCAAGCCTGGTATGACTTGGGCGTGCCAGACTACACCCAGCTCGACAATGAAGGCTGTTTCAGCGGTGGTTTTACCCATCCGGGTGTACTGGGTAAAGTCCTGCGCTTATGGCTAATGGTTGGAACTGAGTTGGTCTTTTCACCCCTTCGCCACCCGGAAAGCAATGGCTGTGTCGAACGCTTTCATCAGGACTACACCTAGAATGTCTGGGACAAGATCGATCTGCCCGACTTGGCTGCTGTCTGGAAACGTTCGCCGCTCTTCTTTGACGCTTATCGTCACAGCCCACACCACTCGGCTTTGCAAGGACGCTCACCCCTAGAAATGCACTCGACTAGCCCCGTTCGACATCTACCGGCCGGGTTTCGACCGCCTGCGAAATTGCCGCTTACGGTGGGCAAAGTGCATTTCATCCGTGTAGTCAGCCAAGAGCGCCAGATCATGCTCCTCAATCAGCGATGGGAGGTCCTTGCAGCAAAGCCCGACGAGGGCGTATGGGCTACCCTGCAGTTTTCAGTTCAGGGAGCCAGGCTGCGTATCTATGATGCTGCTCCAGATGCCCAACGGAGAGCTTGCCTGGCTGAGTATCCCTTCCCTCTCAAGGAACCCGTGCAGCCACTCCGCCCCGAATTCCAACAACAGGGGAGGGGTCCCAAGCCCTCTTGGGCTGCGACCACCCTGGGCTGGATCGCCAGAGCCGTCAGCCAGTGGGTTTCTACGATGTTATGAAGGATGACAAGTAGGTTCTAAGCCCTGCCAGGCAATGCAAGCCGCGCCGACCAGGGTGGCCTGCTCTCCCAACTGGGCCGGTAGGATAGGCGTTTCGGCCAGTGAAGGCAGAACACTGTCGCTCACTACTTGGCGTACCCGGTCAAAATACGGATCACCAAGGTTGGCTATGCCGCCACCCACCACCACCAACTCGGGGTCGAACAAGTTGATCAGGGTCGTGATACCAACCCCCAGGTATTCTGCTCCGCGTAAAATAGCGCCCCAGGCATCAGCATCACCGGAATAAGCCAAAGCGGCGATCTGCTTGACTCCTAATTGGTCTGGGGAAATGCCAATATTCTCAACGACCTCAGAGGGAGCAGCTTGCAAATATTCAGCGACGATCCCCTGAGAGGAAGCATACGCCTCCAGACAGCCGTAGCGACCGCAGGGGCACTGCCGCTGCCCCCGAAAATCGATGTGGATGTGCCCTATCCCACCGGCAATACCATGGGCACCATGATAGATACGCCCGCCGATGATGATACCACCCCCGACGCCTGTTCCGACAGTGAGCCCAATCATGTGACGGCAGCCACGCCCGGCGCCGAAGACAGATTCTCCCAGCGCCATGACATTGGCATCGTTCTCTACAAATACAGGCAGTCCGCAAGCCCGCTCCAGGTGGTCCTTGACCGGCATACCAGTCCAGCCTGGGAGAGCGGTGGTAGCAAAAGAGATCACACCTGTCTCAGGGGCTACCTGTCCGGCGGTGCCTACGCCTACGGCGACAGGGATCATACATTCACCAGGCGCTTTACCGATCTGGATCAGCTCGTCAATCAGGTTCTGCACGCGCTGGATGACCGCTTGCCCACCTTGCTTCGCTTCGGTGGGCAGGTTCACAAGGGCATGCGTGCGACCATCCGGGGTGACCAGGGCAGCCGCGATCTTGGTGCCGCCAATGTCGATGGCTACGACCGGAGTGTCAGATACCATGACCGCCACCTTCGCTATTAACCGTGTGTGGTGGCAATCTTTGACCGGCTCTTTGCAGGGCATGGACGGTTTGCATTTCATCTGGTCCGGCTATATTGGCACTTACAAATACGGGTGGTTGGACCCCCATGTGCGCCAGGAGAGCGATGGTCTCGACAACCACGGCGTTAAGCACTGCGGCGCCTACCACGGTGGAGGTGGCGCCGGAGCGAATGCCCAACTCCTGGAAGACCAGGCAAGCATCGCCAGATTGGCCAAGATTATCCAAAACGACATCGGCTGATTCGAAGAGGTGAAGCCCAGATGTGTGACGGGATGTCAGCGTATGAGAATACTGGACAGCGGTGAGGGCGATCACTGTGAGTCCCAGGCCACGAGCACGGCTAGCGACTTCAATCGGCAGCCCATTACGGCCAGAATTGGAGATGATGAACATTACATCTCCCGGTTGCAGTGGCTGTCCGGACAGGACTTCATCTGCCAGGTCAGCGCGCCGCTCGAGAAGGGTAGCCTGGATCATATCTTCATGCAGCATCAGCCGGGGAAGGAGGATGGCGTTGACCGGCATCAGTCCGCCCGCCCGTCCATAAAGCTCTTCCACCAACATATGAGAGTGCCCGGTGCCAAAGACATGCAGCAAACCCCCGTTGACGAGGCAATGTGCGATTGTTTTCGCCGCCTGCCGTATGGCATCCATTTGACCGAGGATCGCTTGTTCAAGCAAGCTATTTATCGCATTATAGTAAGAGACAGAAGGGTTATCGATGGTCATTTCTTCACCATAGCTGTTTGGATGTATAGGTACCTGATGGAGCGTGATAGGCGCGCACGCGCTGCATCAGGCGGTTGGCTTCGTTAACGGTATCGATGCCTTTGCGCACCATATACATCACTCCACCCGGTAGAGTGTGTTGGTCCAATCCGTCTATAAACTCGCCTCCCAGGCAGTCGACCTGAAGAGGCAAGTCGCCGGTCATCTCGCGTATTTTTGATAACAGATCAAATCCGCGCGGAGCCGCGGGGTCGTCATAGATGCCGATACCGACCACGCCTCTCAACTGGACAAGTAGAGGAATCAAATGTGTGGCAGACGAGTGTAGGTGAATCCAACCACCACCAAAGTGGTCGATGGTCTGCTGTAGATATGGAGCACCAAATTCATCAAATACGGCCGGAGAGCACTGCCCATAAGTGTCTACCGACATCCAGGGTGTTGCCCCAGGTAGCCAGATGCGGAACATAGAAAAAACTCCACCGGAAAAATTCAACGCAGGGGCGATAATCTGGCGCTGCATCTCAATCAGGCGTATATTGAACTCCACCGAGAACTGCAGCAATCGATGGAGTTCGTGTGGGTGGTCGTACACGTCCAGATATACGCTACCTCCCCGCAGCACCTCAACCAGGTTTAACCCATCCATCGGCTCGGTCTCGCATAGGGCGAACTTCCCACGGGCAATATCTAAAAAGTGTCTGCAAGCTTCACTCTGGCGCAGGATCCATTCGTTGTTTTCATCGTAATGCAAGTCGCCAAGCTGGTCGTACCTCTCGAGCAAGGGATAGCTCCAGCCAGGTCCGCTTTGAAAGTTGACCTTTGCCCCCAAGAAGCCCCCAAAGGCCGCACTACCAAAGCTGACCCGAGCTACTGGTATCAAGTCATCCTCTACCTGCCGCCGTACACGGTAGTTTCCTTCCCAGGCAGCAGCCATGCGCTCGAAATCGGGGCAATGCTGCAGCGGGTCATCGAAGGGCAGCTCGGTTGGGTCCAGGCGAGCCAGGATACCGTCGCTCAACTGACGCCCCCATAACTTTCTGTGGCGCTCGACAATATCGGCAAGTCCAGGCTTATATTCTAAGTCCATCTCTGTCGGGGGATATTCACCCATAGTGCCCCAATTCTTTGGCGGCGCGCACCATGGCTTGAATATTCTCTGGGGGAGTATCGCGCGGCACCTCACAGCCGGAGCTTAGAATGAAGCGGCTCTGCCAGGAGCCATCCGAGGCATGGATAGCTTGCTCAATGGCTGCACGGCTGGCGTTATAGACATCTTCGGCGCTGCCCATAAATAATACTCCGGAGGGTTCAATATTTCCCTGCAGGCAGACGCGCCCACCAGTTTTTTTTCGGTAAAAGGCGATATCATGCTGGTAATCGACTTCCAATCCCTGGGCGCCGGTACCGACCATCTCATCGATAATGTGGGCGGTGTTGCCGCAGATATGCAGAAAAACCGGTATCTCCAAATCGGATAAGGATTGGATCACCTGCTTCTCAAAGGGAGCGGCAAAGCGGGTGAACTGCTTGGGGTTAAGCAGCCCGGCTGTGGAATCGCCAAAGGTCAGGGCATGGCAACCAGCCCGCCCACAGGCGCGGGCAAACTTGATCACTGTATCTGTGCAGATCTCCAACAGGTCGAAAACAAACTGGGGATCGTCATACATGTCGATCATTAATGTCTCGATACCGCGTACCGCAGTCGCCAAAGAGAAAGGTCCCTGGTCGAAATTGGTTTTTAGATAGCACTGATCGCCGACAGCTTGAGCGGCGCGGCGAGTAGCTTCGACTTTATAGTTCATGCGACCTTCAGTGCCATCCTCGGGACGGTGCAACCGGCTTAGATCCTTGCTGTTCGCTAGCACGCGCGTAGCAGCGGTGGGTGCCTGGTCCGGGAAGAACTGGATCTGGCATCCTAATACAGAAGGTAGGATCCAGTTATCGCTAGTCACGTGGAAGCCGTCATAACCATACGTACGCCAGCAATTGACCTGGGTGCTCACCAACAGATCCGGATCCTGGGCATAAAGGTCGTAGCGAACGTTGGCAATGCGCATGGAATGGTGAATGATCAGCGGGATGACCGGCACACGGTCAGGGATTTCGCCAGCGACTGCCCTGCGGACGCGCTCGACGGAATTGAGCTCTTTCATAACCTTCTTTACCTCTAGGCGTTCTGTCCGAAATCTCTGGCAGCGCGCGCCATGGCATCCACATGTTCGGGGGGCGTGTCACGGCCGAGTGCGCAACCACTGCTCAGTATGAAACCTGGCTTACCTTTCATCGCTTCGATTGCCTGCCGGGAGAGATCATAGGCTCCGGTTTCTTTACCACGTACCAGATCGGTGGTGTTCAAATTGCCTTTGATAGAGATTCGGTCGGCAATGCGCTGGCGAGCATCTACAAGCGCTACAGGCCAATCGGCTTCCAGGCAGTCGGCACGCGAATCCGGGATCAGATCCAGGATGGGGTAGATTTTCCCACAAATATGGAGCACGCTTGGGACGCCCACCTCCCGGATTTTATCAACCACAATTTGTTCATAAGGCAATACAAATTCTTTGTAAGTGTGTGCGCCGATCAGGCTGGAGGAAGCAAAACCCTCTCCAATCCAGATACAGCCCGGATCGTACTGGGCCATCTCTTCAACCCAGAGTAGGGCAAATGGGAGACGCTTCTTGATCGCACGATGCAGCCCTTCAGGGTCCTCAATAGTAGCCTCCATAACGCGGGTGAGACCCAGCATAAAAGCCACCTGGGAAAATGGACCGGTCAAGCCGCAACTGAATAAGTAGCGCTTGCGCATGTACTCGGGTATGGCACGAAGGGTCTGGATGATGCCTGGTTTAAACGGGTCATCTACCTCCAGGCGGGGATCATCAAAGGATGTTATCTCTGTCTCAAGCACACTGCCCACATCGTTGAAAGGGACCATCCAAGTCATCCCCCCAGTGGTCTTCACCAGGTATTCGTCTTTCGTCTTGCTAACTTCCTTGATAATCTCGTCTGTCAGGCAGAGGTTAATGGAAACGCCATCGATATCTGGGTGGCGCTCCAACGATGCCACCAGACCCTGGGCGTAGATTTTAGGGTCGAGAAAACACTGAGACACAGGCACACCGGCGCGGGGCGCGGCGTAGGAATTATCAATAAAAGGGACACATGGCACACGATCCGTCGGCCGGCGGTACATAGCTTCTATTGCCCGTTGCCGCGGTGTCATCGTAGCAAATTGGGTCATTCTGTCAGCCTCCACTCTACCTTTACATCAATCGCTGTTCGGTTTTTGGGTTGAAGAAGTGAATCTGCATGGGAGGGATGAAAAGACTCACATTCTCGCCATGTTGGAAGTTGGTACCTTTTTCCTGTTTTAAGACTAGTTTCTGGCTTCCCACTGTGGTGTGCAGAATGGTTTCAGCCCCCAGCTGCTCCATTAGCTCGACCTGCACACCAATACTATTGTCCGCAGTGCTCAAGGAGATATCTTCGGGACGGATTCCCAGCACAACCTCCGCAGGCCAATCTGCCTTGATAATCCCGGCTGGTAGATCGATGGTGAATTCATCATTGGCGGTGAAGCGGTATCCGCCATCATTGCTTGCCAGGTGTCCACTGATGAAATTTATGGATGGGCTGCCAATAAAGCGGGCTACAAACATGTTCTCCGGTTGTTCGTAAACGTGTAAAGGTGTCCCTACTTGCTGGATGACGCCGGCTAAAAAGACAGCCAGGCGGTCGCTCATTGTCATTGCTTCTGCCTGGTCGTGTGTTACATACACAACCGTACTACCAAGTCGGTTGAACAATAGGCGCAGATCAGCGCGCATTTGTATCCTCAGGATAGCATCTAGATTGCTGAGTGGTTCATCTAGCAAGAACACATCCGGATGGCGTACAATCGCCCTGCCCAGCGCAACTCGCTGGCGCTGCCCGCCGCTAAGCTGGGCAGGCTTGCGAGAGAGTAGTTCGGTAATGCTCAGCAACTCAGCAGCTTCTTTCACGCGAGCTTGAATCTCTGCATCGGGACGCTTCTGGATGCGTAGTCCGAAGGCGATATTTTCGAATACCTTCATATGGGGGTAGAGAGCATAGCTCTGAAAGACCATGGCGATATTGCGATCACCGGGTGGAACATCATTAACCACATGATCTCCAATAGAGAGTTCGCCTTCATCCGGCTCTTCCAGGCCTGCCAGCAAGTTTAATGTAGTTGACTTACCACAGCCGCTGGGGCCAACCAGGGTCATAAATTCCTGATCAGCAATATCCAGACTCAGGTCATTTACGGCAATCATATTTCCGAAACGCTTGGTTACATGATCAAATTTTACATTTGCCATGGCATAATTCCTCCGTTCATTCCTTAACCGCGCCCAGGGTTAGGCCACGGATCAGGTATCGTTGTGAGATCCAGGCTAACACGATGACGGGTACGACCAGCATGGTTCCCAATGCAGACATCGTTCCCCAATCGAGCCCTTTATCAGTGATGAATCCTGCGATAACCACCGGAACGGTTTTAGCTTTCAATGAGGTTAAGATGACGGCAAATAAGAACTCGTTCCACCCTAGTATGAAGGATAGAATTGTGGTGGCTATCAGACCTGGCGCCGCTAGAGGCAGCACAATCTTTGTAAAACGCTGCCACATAGTTGTGCCGTCTACTATTGCTGCCTTCTCCATATCGATGGGGATACCCTGGAAAAAGCCTAGCATCAACCAGACTACAAAAGGCAGGTTAAAGCTTGTGTAGGTGATGATCAATGCCAGGTGTTTATCCAGCAGCCCAAGCCTTTGGATCAGCACGAAATACGGGACAGCGGTAGCGACTGCCGGGTACATGCGAGTGATCAGGATCCATATAGCCAGGACGGAATTCAGATGGAAGGGAAACTTTACACGTGCAAGGGCGTAAGCCGCTGCAGATCCAAGAGTAACGGCTAAGAAGGTCGAGGCTGAGGCAATGATCAGGGTATTCAGAAAGAAACGGCCAATAAAGGGGATTTTCATTACATCCTGATAATTTCCGAGGGTGGGCTGGGTCGGGAAGAAGACTGGCGGCCAGGTCAGGAATTCAACCGGTTGTTTGAAGGTTGTCAGGATCAGCCAAATAAATGGTATCAGCATGATCAAAACAACCACGATCGTGAGAACATTCCCTACCCAATGCAATATCGAGCGACGCCATCGATAGTAACTCCGGCTGCGCAGGCGAGGGCGGGCTGGTTCAATCACTCCAGCTTGGGTTGTCATTGGAATACCTCCTCTATGCAGGTTTAGAACCGTTCGGAGCGCTGTCGTTCACGGATGAAGTAATATGTGATAATGAACATGAGAGCGATAAAAATCCACGAGATTGTGGAGGCGTAGCCGATATTGAAATATTTCAAGCCCGTCTCGTAAATGAAAAAGCTCAATAGCTTTGTTGAATTGCCAGGACCGCCATAAGTCATCACATAAATCGTGTCGACCACCTTAAAAGCATCCAAAAAGCGCAATAAGCCAACCACCAGGATCACCGACTTCATCATGGGGAGGCTGACTCGCCAGAATGTTTGCCAGGCGGAGGCCCCATCGACACGTGCTGCCTTTTGTAAGTCAACCGGTAGAGAAGTCAAACCGGCGACAAAGCATAGAGTAACGAACGGTGTCCATTCCCATATGTCGGTGATCATCACCGCCCATAAGGCCAGATCTGGATCGCCCAACCATAGCAGCTTTTTGGGGTCGGCGCCAAACAGGCTGAGGATATAATTGAACAACCCAAAATCCGGGTTGAAAAGCATGCGCCACAGGATTCCGACCACGACGGGCGTCATGACCATCGGGATCAGCAGTAAGGAGCGCACTACCCGGACGCCTCGCATCTCCCGGGTGACCAGAAGAGCGATTGCCATCCCCAGGACGATTTCAATGAGGACGGTTACCACTACAAAGGTCAGCGTAACCCACAGGCTGTTGTGGAACTCTACGTCTTTTGCGGCGTGGGTGAAATTATCCAGACCAATAAATTTTTTCTCAGGTGAGATTTTCAAATCCCAGCGATACACGGTCAATACCAGAGCGTATATCAATGGATATAGGGAGGTAAAAACCAGGAATGCAACAGCAGGTAGCAGGAACAAACCACCGGTTGTCCATTCACTGATATGGCGTTTGGAAAAGCGTCTGCGTTTTGCGGCAGGCGGGGATTCACTTGCAAGCGGTGGGTCTATATCAGTTGAGTCCATAGAAAACTCCCACGGGGGGTAGGGGGGAACCAATCCCCCCTACCCAATTCAGCTATATCACTTGTTGGTTATTCTACGTAGTCATCGGTGTAAGGGGTATCCGGAGGTGCCTCGCCGATTTTTTCTTCCCAGAAGGCAGCAGTCTGTTCAGTGGCTTCTTCAGGGGTAAGCACGCCGGTGAGGGCATCGGAGATGCGGTCATCCAGGTAGTCGAAGGTCTCCTGGGACTGGGCGATGCGGAAGCGTGGGCGGACGCCATTGAGCGAGATGAGCATGTTGGGGAAGTCGGGGTGCTGCTCGATCACGGCGGCGTCCTGGTAGATGGCAGTGCGAGTGGGTCCAATGCCGAACGTGTCCAGGTACGAGCGCTGCTTGGCTTCTGAAGTGTAGAACTTGATCCACTCCCAGGCCAGTTCTTTGTTCTCAGAAGTCTGGGGGATAGCCAGCGACCAGGAGCTGAGCTGCGGGCTGTGTCCTGGATAAGGCAGGACGTTCCACTTGCCCACGACGTTGGATTGGGTAGGGTCATCGGCGGTGCCACGGATCAGGCTGGGCCACAATTCAGCCATGACCACCTTGCCCTGGACAAAGGCAGTATTCTCGTCGGGGATGTCATAGCTCATCACACCGGATGGCATGTACGGCATGAGGTCCATGATCATCTGCAAGGAAGCCGCAGCGGTATCCCGCTGAGGCAGGGCGGTTGCCCAGTCCTGGGTCATTAGGTGACCACCCTGAGACCAGTAGCGAGCCGTCCAGTACGCATCCAGCTGATGCTTGACGCCAGCAATGGCAGTACCGAACACGTCACCTTCGGTGAGCTGCTTGGCCAGGTCGGCATACTCCTCCCAGGTCCAGTTCTCGGGATCTACCTCAATGCCCTTCTCTTCGAAGATGTCGGTGCGGTAGATGATGCCGTAGGCGTCACAGGCATTGGGGATGCCAAAGCGGACGTCGTTCCAGATGCCGGTCACACGGGCTACGCCTGGGATGTAGTCATCGATATTGATGACATCCTTATCTGCGGCAAGCATGTCGTCGATGGGAGCCAGGTATGGTGCGAACTGACCGTCCCATTGGGAAGCCACCTGCATGATATCGTAGGCGCCGCCTGAGCTGATCAGGTCGGTAAACTCCTTCTCATACAAGCTGGCGTATGGGGCAACGATGATCGTCACTTTAGCGCCGGTCTTCTCTTCGAACTCGGGGATATCCGCTTCGGCTGCCCGAGCATACGTGGCGTCAAAGTAGATCATCGTCA
>Ga0105095_10000741_pt1 | contig 16358 bp, 4 predicted proteins | sample PPLLak2March2015_2_FD_79180 | JGI IMG/M metagenome (GOLD analysis project Ga0105095, IMG submission 79180) | Freshwater sediment microbial communities from Prairie Pothole Lake near Jamestown, North Dakota, USA - PPLs Lake P8 Core (3) Depth... | ecosystem: Environmental > Aquatic > Freshwater >...
GCCCGTCTTCTTTCGGCCCGTAGATCTTCCAGAAAGCGTCCCACTCCTGCCGCGCCCCCGGCGGCAGGTCATCGAGGCTGACGTAGGGCTCGCCCGCGGCGTCGAGCCGGACCCATCGCTCCTTGAGGGCCCGCACGGCCGGATAGAGATGAGGCGCGCCGGGATCGTCGAAGAAGTAATGGAAGGGAACGGCGTCATCGATATAGGTGTAATAGATGTCCCAAAGGGGCGCTTCGGAGCCCATCCAGGCCGTGCCGTATTTCGCGGCGAGATCGATCGGCTCCGAGTATCCGACGAGCGTCAGGTCGTTCGGGTCGAGCGTCCGGTCGCTGTAGTAAAAAGGCACATAGCTGTCGACCAGGGCGCGGATGGTCGGATACTCGGCGGGCCGGCCGACGAGCCCCGGATAGCGCGATTGGGCGTTCGAGCCGTAAAGGCCCGTGACCGGGTCGCGGCAGACGATGAGGTTGTGGTCCGCGTCCTGGCTGGCCTCGAGCATGACCAGACGCGGCTCGCGGCCGTGGAGGAAGTTCACGGCGTAGGCGAACGTGGCCCCTTCGAAGCAATGGGCCATGCCCGTCCGCAGGACGAGCCGCGGCGGCATCGTCGTCTCTTCCTGATCGACCGAGGCGTGGTCGTCGTTGTAGTAGAGGCGGGTGTCGAGGAATTCCTGGACCTTCGCCGGCGTGTCGAGCGCGGCCAGGATGACCAGCTCGTCGCCGGCGAACCGGAGGCCGAGGGCCTCACAATGCGCGCCGAAGCGCCCGATCTCCTCCGCACCCAGGGCCCGGCGATAGGGCGCCGCGAGCTCGCGGAGCCTCTCCTCCGGCGAAACAAAAGGGATGCCCTCTTTGGGGATCGGTCTGCTCATAACGGCCCTCTGCCGGCCTGATATAGCACAGGGACGGCGCCGAATCAACCGCGCCCCGGGCCGCGCCCCGGGCCGGAGCTTCAGGGGTGGGCTAAGAAGGGGACACGTACCGCAGGTACATGTCTCCGGTTTGCCCGGTGGTCGCGGAAGTGCTATCCTACGGCGCTTGCCATGAGACAGCACGAGATGTCGCCGAGCGCCCTGACCCCGGGCCGGATCGCCCGCTTCTGGCTTCCTCTCGAAGCCACCTGGCTGATGATGGCCGCCGAAGGCCCTTTCCTGGCCGCCATCATCGCCCGTCTCGCCGCGCCCAAGGAGAACCTGGCCGCCTTCGCCGTGGCCACGGCACTGGCCTGGATGGTCGAGTCGCCCATCATCATGATGCTCTCGGCTTCGAACGCCCTCGTCAGGGACGGCGTGGCCTACCGGAAGCTGAGGCGCTTTTCGAACGTGCTCAACGGCGCCGTCACCGCGGTCATGATCGTCCTGGTGATGCCTCCGGTCTTCGATTTCGTGGCCCGCGGCATCATGGGCCTCACGCCGGACCTCGCCCGCCTGGCCGGCCGGTCGATGATCTTCCTCGTCCTCTGGCCGGGCGCCATCGGGTTCCGCCGCTTCTATCAGGGCATCCTCATCAGCGACGGACGGCCGCAGGCCGTGACCTGGGGGACCGTCATCCGGCTCTCGACCATGGCGGCGACCGGGATCCTTTTTGCATTGGCCTTCCGCATGCCCGGCGCGAGCGTCGGCGCGGGCGCGCTCGGAGCGGGCGTCATCGCCGAGGCGGCGGCAAGCTGGTTCATGGCCCGGCCGACCCTGCGACGCCTGCGGCGCCAGGAGGAGGCGGAATGCGCGTACGGCCGCTCGCTGACGGCGGGCAAGGTCGTGCGCTTCTATGCCCCTCTCGCCCTGACCTCGTTCCTGTCGTTCTTCATCAATCCGCTGACGACCTTTTTCCTCGCCCGCGGCCGCATGCCCCTGGAGTCGCTGGCCGCGCTGCCGGTCATCGTCGGCCTCGCTTTCGTCTTCCGCACGGCCGGCATCGCCATGCAGGAGGTCGTCATCGCCCTCGTCGGGGACGGCGGCGAGAACCGCCGGATCCTCGGCCGGTTCACGTTCCGGGTCGGCGCCGCGTCGACGATCGGCCTGGCCGCGGTCGTCTTCACTCCTCTCGCCACCGTCTGGTACGGGACCGTTTCGGGCCTGTCGCCGGACCTGGCGGCCTTCTCCCTCCTGCCGGGGGCGCTTCTCGTCCTCATCCCGTTCATCGAAGCGATCCTGTCCTATCAGCGCGGCGTCCTGGTCAAATCGCATCGCACCGGCCCGATCAGCGTAGCCGTGGGGGTCCAGCTGGGCGTGACGACCGCGGTGTTCGCCGTGATGGTCCTCGTCCTGAAGATCGTGGGCGCCGTGACCGTCGGGCCCGCCCTGACCGCGGGCTATGCGGCCGGGGTCGCCGTTCTCCTGGTCGTGGGACACGGGGCCAGCGCGAAAGACGCCTCCTCCGACTCGCCTTCGCGCCCCTAAGCCTCGGCATTCTTCCCTAGGTCGTTCACGCGAATCCGCTCCCTGGGGGGCATGGGAGGACGGAAAGAAAAGTCCGGACCGCTTATTTCTGCCTGATTTTCGCTTGAATTTGCGCCGAAATTCGGCTTGACTTTCTTGCCCCGAATATTTACTATCAGGGTGCCGCAACTGGAAAGGCGGGAGGGGTTATCAGCAGCCAACACGCTTGGGGGAAGCGTCCGTTTCTGTTCCGATCCATCCGTTACGGGTCCAGACAAACTCCACTAAGACAAATAAGTTAGCTTTTTTTTGTCTTAGCCCGCCTTCCTGAGCCGGAGCAGCAAAAGGGAGGGTCCGATGTCAATCCGTCGCCTGTCGTCGTCTGTATTCTTTGTTCTTCTTGCCTTGGCATTGATCTGGGTCGTCGCCGGTTCGAGGCTCTCGAGCCAGGCCGTCCCCCAGGCTCCAACCGTCATCTCGGGCCGGAACGTCAATATGGTCTCGGGCACGACCCTTCCGGGAGGCGACCCCTGGCTCCAGAGGCAGAACGAGCCGTCGATCGCCGTATCGTCCCGGAATGCCCTCCATCTGCTCGCCGGAGCGAACGACTATCGGACGGTCGACATGCCGACGTCCGAAGGTGAGCTCCCGGGCAAGCAGCCGACCGCCGCGGTCGGCGATGCGTGGCTCGGCGTCTACATGTCCTACGACGGCGGCGAGTCGTGGACGAGCACCATGCTGCCGGGCTTTCCGCAAGCTGCAGGCAGCAACCCCCTCAAAGGTTATCGCGCGGCCGCCGACCCTGTCGTACGCTCGGGCCCCAACGGGCTCTTTTATTACAGCGGCATCGCCTTCAACCGGGACACCAACCTCGGCGTCGTCTTCGTGGCCCGCTTCATCGACGACAACAACAAGGAAAGCGGCGGCACCATCCGCTATATCGACACCAAGATCATCGCCAAGGGCACTGCGACGAAGTTCCTGGACAAGCCCTGGATCTCGGTCGACCAGCCCCGGTTCCCCTTGACGAATATCACGATAAGCGGTCAGACCTTCCCCCGGCATAACGTTTATGTCGCCTACAGCTCATTCTCGGGGACGACGACCCTGCTCGGCGACATCATGTTTGCCCGTTCGACCGACTGCGGCACGAGCTGGGCAGCTCCGATCAAAATTAGCTCCGGCAGCTACGCGCATCAAGGCGCGACGATTGCCATCAAGCCGGTCATTGGCGAGGTCCTCGTCGCCTGGCGCCGTTTTGGTGTTTCGGGCAGGACCCCGGACACCATTTACGTCGCCCAGTCGTTCAGCCGCGGCTCAAAATTCCAGGCTCCGGTCAAGGTCGCCGACGTCGCCCCGTTCGACCAACCGACGACCGACGAAACGCAATCCCTGCCAAACACCGCGGCTGGCCCCGCGTTCCGGACCAACAGCTATCCCACGATAGCCGTGGACAAGAGCGGCCACGTCTATCTCGCCTGGTCACAGCGCGGCCTGGGCCCCACCGGGGACGCCCGGATCGTGCTCTCGACATCCCACCTCGGCTCCAATTGGTCAATTCCCCAACCGGTGGCTAACGTCGACGAGAACGGGCTCCCCTTTCTCGGCAATCAGATCATGCCGGCGATGACCTTCGCGGCCGGGAAGCTGGCCCTCGTCTGGGTCGATCAGCGGCGCGACGTTTCGGCGACCGAGTATGGGTTCAACCAATGGATCATCGACAGCCTTCCCTACCGTCACACTATGGACGTATGGGCCGCCGAGGCGGAGACCTCGACCTTCCCGAACCTGGCCTGGAGATCCAGCCAAGTCTCGCGATACCTTCACGCCCTCCTGAGGGACCAGTTCGGCGAGATCGTCTACGAGAACGGCCAACCCGTCATCTTTCCCGTCCAATTCAACTGCGTCAACTATCCCCTGTTCAAGGGCGGACATAATCCGTTCAACGGCGACTACATCGACATCGCTGCCTCCCCCACTTTCCGACAAGACACTTGGAGGAACTGGATCTTCAACGCGGACGACGAACGGGATCCCGTCTTCCATGTGGCTTGGGCCGACAACCGGGACGTCCGGCCTCCGCTCGACGGGAACTGGACCGTCTACACGCCGCCGGCCTCCGATCAGGCCTCGGCCTATATCAGCCCCGAGCATCCATCGTGCAACCCGAATGGCAGCGGCAACGAGCCAGGAATGCGGAACCAGAACATCTACACGTCGCGCCTCACGTGGGGCGTCGACGCAGGCGCCCCGGTCAACGACAAGCCCTTGAACCTGGCCGACGGCGTGGCCCGCGCCTTCGTCGTCTATGTCAAGAACAATACCGAGTTGCTCAGGAGCTTCCGGCTCTCGATCGCCGCCCAGCCTGCGGGAGGACAGGCGTCGTTCGACCAGTTCGGCCTGCTCACGTCCCTCGACGTCAATATCGCCCCGTTTTCGACGATCGCCCGCACCGTTTTTATCGGCTCGTCGGACATCAACGCCACGGTAACCGTCAACATCAACGAGACGGACTCGAGCGGGACGATCATCTCCGACGGCCTCACGAGCTTCATCGACATCAACAGCGATACCTCGAATCCGCAGATGTCGGGCACCCAGGAGACGCACAATCCGAACATTGTCAACTCGGCCAATCCGAACATCGTCAATTGGTTCGTCAATCCGAATATCGTCAACCCCAACATTGTTAACCCCAACATTGTTAACCCCAACATCGTCAACCCCAACATTGTCAACCCGAACATCGTCAATCCCAACATCGTCAACCCCAACATTGTTAACCCCAACATTGTTAACCCGAACATCGTCAACCCCAATATCGTCAATCCGAATATCGTCAACGCCAATCCCGACGATGTAACAGCCACGGACGTCGAGTGGACGGTCAGGAACGACGGCACGGCGACCACATCGTACAGCCTGAAGACACTGGCCAAGAAAGCCCCGCCGCAGGGCGTCTATGTCCAGCTTCTCGTCTACCGCGTCCACTACACGCCGGCGGTCTCCGGCGCCGAGCTCAAGGCGGAGGGGGTGGAAGCCTGTACGTTGAAGCAGGAACCACACCACGAGCTGGTCCTGAACGTCGTCAATCCCAATATCGTCAATCCGAATATCGTCAACCCCAATATCGTCAACCCCAATATCGTCAACGCCGACATCGAGAACGCGACATTCTCGGTGGCTCCCGGCGAAGAGGTCGTGGTCGACCTCCGCGTTCTCGACTCCGGCGAGGCCGGCGGAACCACCATACAGACCGCGCCTCAGATGGCCATCGCCGCGGGAGCGGCGAGCGCTCCCGCCCAGGCCCTGACGGTCGATGAGTTCATCCAATCCCTCGGATTCGCCGTGACCTCCCACGCGGTCAACTCCGCGGACGTGGCCATGGGCAGCGAGATACCTCCCGCAGATGCGACCGATCTGGTGATCGGCACATCCTCTCTGCCCGACGGAGTCGCAGGTTATTCCTATGATGCTCCGCTTAGCGCGTTCGGCGGGCTCGGAAGCTACGTATGGAGCCTGAACGCCGGCGAGCTTCCCCCCGGACTATCGGTCGCATCCGGAGGGGCCATCATCGGAATGCCGACACAACGAGGGACCTATCAGTTCATCATCCGGGTGGATTCCGGAGGCCAGTTCGACACGCAGCAATATGTCATCAACATCGATTCCGATACGGCCCCGGATACCCTGACCATCACCACGACGTCGATCCCGAGCGGTGTCCAGGGAGTCTGGTACGGCGCCACCCTTCAGGCGGTGGGCGGGGTCTGGCCCCGCTCCTGGAGTCTTGCGTCGGGTACGCTGCCCGGGGGAGTGAGCCTCGACAGCGGCGGCGTCATCAGCGGAACACCGACGGTGACCGGCTCCTTTGGCTTTACCGCACGCGTCGCCGACCGGAACGGGACGACCGACACTCAAGCGTTCACTCTGGTTGTCGCGTCCGAAACGACCACCTATTTTGACATTACGGGCGTCGTCTTCGACGAAGGCGGAGCCCCACTCGGCGGGGTCGTCCTCCGCGGGCTCCCCAACACGCCGGTTACGGCCGCCGACGGCACCTATGCGGATACGGTTCCGGCCGAGTGGTCGGGAACGGCCATCCCCTTCGCGGCGGGGCATTCGTTTACCCCCCCGAGCAGGGCCTACACGAGCCTGGCCTCGAGCCAGGGCAGCCAGAACTATAATACGGGAAGCGCTACACTCTCCATCTTTGCGACCGTAGCGCTATACGGCAGCGGGCCACTTTCCGGAGTCGTGATGACCGGGCTGCCTGGAAATCCCACGACCGATGCGTCCGGAAACTGCCTTGTCAGCGTCCCCTACGGATGGTCGGGGATAGTAACCCCCGTTCTTTCCGGCTATACCTTCGCTCCTCCGACCCTGTCATTCACCAACATCCCTTCGGACCAAACTGCACAATTCACAGCGACGCCGATCGTCGGACCTGCGAGCAAGCTTATCTTCACGCAGAGCCCGAGCGGCGGCATCGGCGGGGCCGTCTGGACTACGCAGCCCATTGTCGAAATCCAAGATGCGGCCGGGAACAGGGTCACTTCTGACAGCACGAGCGTCGTCACCGTCACCATCGAGAGCAATCCCGGCAGCGGGACGCTGTCCGGGGACACGACCATTCAAGCCGTTAATGGAGCCGCCTCTTTTGCCGACCTCTCCATCGAGAAGGGCGGCGGGGGCTATACCCTCCGAGCCACGACGTCCTGGGTCCTTATCCCCGCGACGTCAGGACCGTTCGGGATCGAGGGCTTTAGCGCCAGGGCCTCGATGAGCGTGGGCAGGCGCTTCCATACGGCGACATTCCTCAACACCGATAAGATCCTCATCGCCGGGGGCATGGACTCGCTGGGATATCTCAAATCGGCAGAACTATATGATCCAGCAAACAATAGCTTTGCGTCGCTCGTCGAGATGCTAGATTTCCGGGGCGAGCACACGGCGACGACGCTGCTCGACGGCAGGGTCCTGATCGCAGGAGGAGGAAATTTGGCCTCCTCCGCCGAGCTCTTCGATCCGGCGTCAGGCACGTTCATGCCGACCGGAAGCATGATCTATAACCGTCAGGCCCATGCCGCCACTCGTCTTCAGGACGGCCGCCTCCTTGTGACAGGGAGCTTTTCGGAAGACGGAGGCACCGCCGAGATCTATGACCCGGTCACGGGCACTTGGACCGAAACCGACCCGCTGAGCGAAGAACGGAGCGGGCATACATCGACCTGGCTGCCGAACGGGAAAGTCCTGATCGCGGGTGGACGGACGTGGAGCACTGTCGCCTATCTCGCGAGCGCAGAGATCTTCGATCCCGCAGCCGGGACATTCACGTCGGCCGGAGACATGGCCGGGGGTGGACGGGCCGACCACACCGCCACGCTCTTGGACGACGGGACTGTGCTCATCGCGGGCGGCCACAACCTGACCATCGAATTGAATACGGCTGAGATCTTCGATCCCGTGGCAAACACGTTTACGCCCGTCGGGCCGATGAACGGACCCCATAGCCAGCATGAAGCTGTCCTGTTGCGCGATGGCACGGTTCTTATAATCGGGGGTGGAAATCCAGAGATCTATGACCCCGAAACACGAGCATTCCGCCTGACAGGACCGGCCGCCGTCGCTTCCCTTAATGATATTGCGGCGGCTCCGACGGCGGAGGGACTGGTTTTCATATCCGGGGGATACGGCGAAAGCATCATATCCGGGACAGAAATGTGGAATCCGCTCGTTCCGTTCCCGACGCATGTCATCTCCGGCTATGTGACATATCTGGGGGCGGGCGTTCCGGGCGTGTTGATATCCGGCTTCCCCGGATTCCCGATCACCGATTCCGGCGGATACTATGAGGCCGTCGTCATGGAGGACTGGTCGGGGACGGTGATTCCCACTAAGGCGGGAGGTACGTTCACCCCGGCATCTGAGACCTATACGGCGCCAATCCTTGAGGACATCCCGGGCCAGAATTACACGGCCACTGCCCTAACCTATACCCTGACCTACATCGCCGGGGCGAATGGCTCGATCGTCGGCACGACGCCCCAGACGGTCAACCACGGCGAGAGCGGGACCACGGTCACCGCCACGTCCGACGCCAACTATCACTTTGCCTCCTGGTCCGACGGCATTCTGACAGCCGACCGGACGGATACGAATATCACGGCAGACCTCAATGTAACCGCTAACTTTGCGATCGATACTGCTGACCTGGTGGTGGACAGCCTAATCCTGGATCCCGCGAATCCGACGACAGCCGACGACATCACGTTCACGGCCATCGTCAAGAACCTGGGAACCGGGCCGGCAGAGTCTTCAACCTTGAAGTTTTGGGTGACTGGCGTTGGGGAGTTGTACTACCCGGTCACGGCACTCGAGCCCGGCGCCTCCTCTGCCCCTATCACTCGGACGGTCAGCTCCGGGGCGCTGGACGTGGGTAGCAACTCTGCGATCGCCACGGCAGATGACAATGGCACGACGGGTGTCATAACCGAATCGGACGAAACGAACAATACAAGACAGACCGATTTTTCGGTGACGCCGGGACCGGTACAGTACACGCTCACGGCCACGTGCTCGCCCGAGATCGGGGGGACCCTTCAGATAAGTCCCGGCTCTCCGAATGGGAAGTACGATGCTGGCACGGACGTATTTATCACAGCGGTGGCCGCGTCTGGATATAGGTTCGAGTACTGGTCCGGAGACTTAGAGGAACCGCCTAGCAATATTGCCTACGTCAGGATGGATGCGGACAGGAACGTCACGGCACATTTCATGGCCAGGCCGGACCTGATCGTGGAAAGCCTGACACATGACCCGGTAAATCCGGGGCCGACGACGGAAATGATGGTTACCGCGGTTATCAAGAACATCGGAGCCGCGTCGGCAGGGGACTCGGTGCTTTGGCTTGAGCTCGATGGGGCTACCCCCGCTCTGACCAAGAATATCCCGGCGCTCGCCCCCGGCGCCTCGTCGACGGTAGGCCAAGTCTTTCAATATATTCCGGCTGGAGACCACACGATCACTGCGATTGCGGACGCCGGGACGTACGTGATCGAATCGATCGAAACCAACAATACCACGATCGACAGTTTCACGGTCGCGGCGCCCGAAACATATACGATCACGGCCTCGGCCGGCACCGGCGGGTCTATTTCGCCCTCCGGCGCGGTCACGGTCAACTACGGCGTCAGCCAGTCCTTCACCATCGCCCCCTCGGCCGGCTACCAAGTCGCCGATGTCCTCGTCGACGGCGCCTCCGTAGGCGCGGTTACGAGCTATGCCTTTACCAACGTCATAGCCGACCACACCATCGCCGCCTCCTTCTCCGTAATCGTCATCAGCCCAGAGATATGGCGTTCACCGATATCCATGACCTTTGCGGGCCAAGAAGGCGGGGCGAATCCCGCTATTCAGACTCTTCAGATAAAGAATATAGGCGGGGGAACCCTCGGCTACGACATAACCAGTAACGCGGCATGGCTCAGCGTCTCACCGGCGAATGGGAACTCGACGGAGGAAACCGATATCGTCAGCCATTCCGTGCTGGCAAATATCCAAGGACGCCCGGCAGGAACGTACAACGCCGTACTGACCATCGCCGCAACAGGAGCTTCGAACACGCCGCAAGCGGTGTCAGTGACTTTGACGATCGCCCCACTGTCCACAAATGAATGGACAGCCAGGCATGATTTTGCTTCTGTACACGGGATAGACACTCCGACCGACGTGGCGGTCGACGCCTCTGGAAACGTCATCGTCGTGGGAGAAAGCCAGGGAGCAACCCTTGACTTTTTGATCATCAAGTACAGCAACTCGGGCACGAAGCTATGGGAGCAACGATACGACAGCCTCTTCGATGATCGCGCCGAAGCCGTTGCCGTCGATTCCGCGGGGGACGTCTATGTCACGGGTAACGGCGGAAATGCGGGATTGCCCCCAGACAACATCGATTACGTGACGGTCAAATACAGGGGCACGGACGGCGGCCTGATTTGGCAACAGCGCTATAACGGGACAGGAGACGGAGCCGATCACGCTAAGGCTCTGTCCGTGGACCCTGCCGGCGACTATGTTTATGTGACGGGTACGAGTGCAGGGACCGGCGGGAACACCGATTATGCCACGATCAAGTACGCCGGCAGCGATGGCAGCTATCGGTGGAACTTTCCCGGCCCCACTTACGCTACGCGTTACGATGGAGGAGCAAATGACACCGCCGTATCCGTCGCTGCGGACTCCTCGGGGAACGTCTATGTGACGGGGTCCAGCGATCAAGGATACACAAAAATCGTGACGCTAAGATACGACGCAAACGGGACGCAAGCCTGGGTGCAGAGCTATTTTTCGTATGCGAGCGCCTATGCAACAACTGTAACCCTCGATAATTCCGGACATCTCTTGGTCGCGGGCCAGAGTTATGCCGACCCGGCAAACGGTTTGGATCTTGTCGTTTTGAAGTACGATCGTGCGGACGGCAATATGGTCTCGCCATTCCCCGTATACTTCAACGACAACGGCGCCGACAATTCCGCCCAGGTGTCCAGCGCCCTGGTCGTGGATCCCGGAGATCACATCTATGTGGTCGGTTCGACCGAAATCTCTTATGACACCGGGAATATACGCCAATCTCTGGCCATAAAACTCAACAGCGCAGGAGATCGGCTTTGGGCCCGGAAATATATCGGTCCGTCGATGAATTCAACCGAGGCTCTGGCCGTGGCCGTGGACGGTGTCGGTAGTGTCTATGCTGCGGGATATGATCTCGTCAGCGAAACTGAGGGCATCCCGGACTTCATCACGATCAAGTATGACGCGGCTGGGAACGAACTGTGGACTCGACGATATGATGGCCCTGTCCACGCCGGTGATCAAGCCGTTGCTATGGCCCTCGATTCGGCAGGCCATGTCTTTGTCATAGGACCCAGCGAGGGTCTCGAGACGTCCCGCGATTTCTGCACGATCCGATACGACCCGCTCGGACCGCCCATCAACTCCGTGGCCGGCTCCGCAGATGTGGGCTACTCTGGCGATGGTGGCCTTGCGACTCTGGCCTTGTTGAATCAGCCGACGAGCGTGGTGTTTGACGCTTCCGGCAACATGCTCATAGCAGACTACGTCAACAATTGTATTCGAGAAGTTAACCAGGAAACCGGAATAATTACCACTATCGCCGGCACGGGCACCGCGGGATACAATGGAGATAGCCGCCTGGCTACCGAGGCTAACTTAAATCGCCCTTGTGATATTGCGCTCGAGGCTTCTGACAATATCTATATCGCAGATGTCGCGAATCATCGCATCCGCAAGATTACTAAATCCACGGGCATGATTACCACAATAGCTGGCACCGGCACCCAAGGTTTTAACGGTGACGGCATCCTGGCCATCAATGCTAATTTAAATAATCCGTCCAGCATAGCGCTGGATTCTGAGGGGAATCTTGTCTTTACTGATAAGTATAATCAACGCGTTCGGAAGGTGGATTTCACGACTGGAATGATCTCGACAATCGCAGGAAATGGCACTGCGGGCTTTCTTGGCGACGGCACTCCTGCTTCCGGTGGCGGAGTACAGCTAAACAGCCCGATATTCGTGAGATTCGATGCTTCATGGAATATGTATATCGCCGATATGCTTAACGATCGCATCCGCAGAGTCGATGGACTGACGGGGATTATCACCACCGTGGCGGGCAACGGGACTCGTACGTATGCAGGCGACCTTGGCCTTGCCACTGCCGCATCACTCTACGGGCCGCATGGAATCGCGTTTGACCATGCGGGTCATATGTATATCGGTGACAGATTTAATGGACGCGTCCGCAAGGTCGATGCAGTCACTGGCATGATCATCACGATTGCCGGAGGGCAGACAGTGGCATTCCCAGGCCTTGGTGATGGAGGGCCGGCCCCCGCCGCATGCCTCGATGGCCTTTGGGGACTAGCGTTTGATTCTAAAGGAAACCTTTATATCGCCAATTTCCAATACTGCCGGATTCGCAAGGTGGGAGATTAGAGGGGACTAAAAAGACCTGATTCGCTTCCGGGCGTCCGCGATCATTGCCTGGCCGGGATCTGCGTTCGCCTTTATTTTCAAGAACTTCTGGTAGACTGCCCGGGCCGCTTCTCTCTTCCCCTGCCCTTCGAGCGTCCGGCCGGCATAATAATCGAGCGAGTCGAGCGCGCGCATCGTCGGCAGGTCGTTGAGGTAGACGGTCAGCGCCTCGCCCCGCCTCTGGGCGCACTTCTCGAATTCCGCCTCGGCCTCGGTGAAGGCCTTGGCGGCAAGATAGGCTCTGCCCAGGGCGAACCTCCCTTGCCACGTGTCCACCAACCCCTGCGCTTCCTCGAAAAGCTTCAGGCCGTTGGCGGTATCTCCCCTCTCGATCGATAGATATCCCCCGACGAGCTTGCCGTAGGACAGGTGAAGGTCCTGGACCTTTTTTCCCAACTCTCCGGCGACCACCCGGGCCTTGTCCTCCTTGCCGGCCTCGAGATAGATCAAGCCGGCCGCAAAGAGCGTCTCCTCGCCCCTGTATAAGGCCAGCGCCTGGTCGGCCGCTTTGTCCGCCGCGTCGTTCTTGCCCTGCCCGAGATAGGCTTGGGCAAGTATCAGGGACTTGTCCGCGGCCCGGAACGAGGATTTGTTGTCCTTATCGGAAGCGATCCCTTTTTCGAGGATCCCGACGGCATCCGCGAGCCGCCCTTCATACATCGCCAGGTCCGCCAGTCCCGTCGCCGCGAACGACGCCGCACGGGATCCCATACCCTGAGCCTTCTCGTACGATCGGATCGCGCCGTCCGGACGGCCCTGGGCGAGGTCGACGAGCGCCAGGACGACGAACGCTTTCGCGTATTGAGGATCGATCCCGAGCGTCTTGTTCGCTTCCTCCCGGGCGTTGTCGAAATCGCCGGCGGCGAGCGCGTAAACGCTCTGGTTGAATCGGTAATCGAGGTTCTCCGGGTCTAGCTCGACGGCCAGGAGCCCGATCTGGGAAGCCTCCCGCATCTTGCAGCTCAGGAAATAGGCGAAGGCCAGGTTGGTATAGCCGGCTTGGTCTTTCGGGTATTCCTGGACGAGAGCGCTGTATTCTTCGATCGCCCTCTTGAAGTTCGACATGAAGAGGTAATAGCCGCCCCGGGTCCTGTGCTTCTCCCGCTCGGTCATCTGGTCGATGCGGGAGAGGGCGTCCTTGTAGTATTTGGCCGCCAGCTGCCGCTCCCCCTGCGCATAATAGGCGACCGCCAGCCCCGCATAGGCCCGGCCGAATTCCGGGTCGTGATCGATAGCTCGAAGGTAGGCCTCGATGGCTTCCTTCTCTTTTCCGAGCGAATCCAGCCGCTGCGCTTCGGTGTAGGCCTTCATGGCCTCGAGGGACGACGTCGTGAAAGTCTCCTTGATCAGGGCCTCCGACGAGTCGGCGGAGATGACGCCCAAGCCCGCCCGGAGCTTGGCCGATAGAAAATCAGGGGTCTTCAGGATCTCCTTCTTATCCTTGATCGGCTGCTCGGCCTGGACGATCGTTTTGCCGCTGACGGCGTCGACGGCCCGGGCCTTGACCAGATAGCCGTTTTTCGCCGATTCGATCGAGGAATTGATGACGGCGTTGATCCCTTCCCGGCGCGAGAGGAGCAGGGCTCTCTCGCCGGTCAGTCGACCCTCGGCGGCGGGATCGAGCTTAATGATGAGGCCGGCCGCCTGCTTGCGCTCGAAGACCGCGATACCTTCGGCGCTGCCCAGGCTGAAAGCCAGCAATTGCTCCAGGACGCCATCGAACATGGGATCGCCCGTGGTATTGGCCACATCGGCGATGAGGACGGAAACCGTCTTCGGTCCTGTCGCCTCGGCCGGCGCGGCCGGCCGCCGCACGATCCTATCGATGAGGAAGCCTCCGAGCGCGACGCCGAGTATGCCCCCCCCCACCACCATCGCCCGTCGTGAGAAAAGCCGTCCTCCTCCCCCGCCGACTTCACGATAGGCTTTCTGCAGATCGCCGACGAAGTCCCCGATCTTCAGATATCTCTCGTCCGCGCTTTTGGCCAACGCCTTATGGACGATGGGATTGAGGAGAGGATTGACGGATTTCGGGGTGACGTGGGTGGCCGGGGCCTCGTCCCGCAGGATCGACGTCAGCGTCTCGATGGGCGAGGGCTTGGAGAAGGGGTTGCCGCCCGTGATCATCTCATAGAGGATGATGCCCAGCGAGAAGATGTCGCTCCGGCCATCCAGCTTGCCGCCCTTGGCCTGTTCGGGTGACATATAGGCGATGGTGCCGGCGATGGCGCCATGAGCCGTCAGCGACTGCTGGGTTACGGTCCGCGATATCCCCGACGCGTCCGTCCCCGGCAGGACGTGCTTGGCCAGGCCGAAATCCATGACCTTGGTGTGGCCCTGCGAGCTCAACATGATGTTGGCCGGCTTGAGGTCGCGATGGACGATACCCGCCTTGTGGGCGTTCTCGAGGGCCTCCCCGATCTCGAGGGCGATGCGGACGGCCTCCTTCAGGGACACCCGCTCCCGTGACATTCGGTCCTGAAGCGTCTCGCCCTCGACGTACTCCATCGCGATGTAGCCCTTGCCCTGGTACGACCCCGTCTCGTAGATCTTGCAGATGAAGGGATGGTCGAGGGCCGCGGCCGATTTGGCCTCCCGGATGAATCGCTCCTTCATTTGGGGGTCGTCCTCGAGCTCGTCAGGGAGGAACTTCAGCGCAACGTTCCGCTCGAGGGCGGTGTCCCGGGCCAGATAGACCTCGCCCATGCCGCCCTTCCCGAGGAGCCGGACGATCCCGTAGTGCCGAATCCTATCGCCGGGGTTCACCATGGACAGAGCTCCGGCGCGAATGGAGAAAAGAAGATTCTCAAAACCCCCAACCCGGTCATCACCTCTCCCCCGATCTCGAGGATGACCTTTATGCCGGCTTTATAGCATGAGGATGCGGGCAAGTCAACAGGGACCGGCCCGCAAGAGAGGTCAGCGACGGGATTTCTTATAGGCGCCGGACTCGATGTAGGGCTTGAAGCGTTCGATGATGAAGTGCTTCCAGACGTTCTCGACGATGCCGGGGACCTTGTCGTCCATCTCGCCGGAGCCGTGGACGGAGACGGTGAGCATCGTCGCGGTCTTGCCCGAGGGGACAAGCTCGTAAGTCGTCACCATCGAGATCGCCCGCCCCGATAGTCCGAGCGGACCCTCGAAGACGAGCTTTTTCCCCCGTTCGGCGAAGATGACCGTGGCATGCCGGGCGCCATCACCGTTCGGTCCGAAGATCTCATAAAATCCCCCGCCGGGCCTGGCCTCGATGAACAGGCGGCAGGGCTTTTCAGCGAAGCTATGGTCCCACCAACCGGTGACATCCCCGGTCAGGGCGCCGTAGATGTCATCCGGCGGGGCCGGCAGCGTGACGTCGAACGAAAAGGAGAAAACCGAGGCCGGCGCGAGCTGCGTCGTGGTCTGACTCCAAGCCGCACTCACCGCGGCGCACAGGGCGACGGCGAGGACCATCCTTCCTGGGTTCGGGCTCATCAGGGCATCTCCGCTCGAGACCTATTGACCTTCTAAGATTATACCCTGAAAGGCGATTCCCTTGAAACGCCGCGGGTTATCTGGTACTTAACGGAATGCCGGATACAGGTATGGAAGTCGGAAGGAGGACCCATGAACGACCGTGAACGGAAAGGTCTCACGCGGCGCGATTTCCTGAAGGCCGCGGCCGTCGGCGCAGGCGTCGGCCTGGCGGGCCTGGAGGGGGTCGGCGCACTCGCGCCCCGGATCGCCTCCCCCATGAAAAAGATCCCTGTCGGCGTCCAACTCTACTCTGTCCGCGAACAGGCGGCCAAGGACCTGCCGGCAGTCCTCGAGGCCATCGGCAAGATGGGCTACAGGGGGGTCGAGTTCGCGGGTTACTATGGCTGGGAGAGCAAGCCCAAGGAGCTGCGGCGGCTTCTCGACGGGAACGGCCTCAACTGCTGCGGCA
>Ga0105095_10000746_pt1 | contig 16309 bp, 16 predicted proteins | sample PPLLak2March2015_2_FD_79180 | JGI IMG/M metagenome (GOLD analysis project Ga0105095, IMG submission 79180) | Freshwater sediment microbial communities from Prairie Pothole Lake near Jamestown, North Dakota, USA - PPLs Lake P8 Core (3) Depth... | ecosystem: Environmental > Aquatic > Freshwater >...
AAACCAGGTTGTAGGAACCGTCGGTAACTTTTTCAAGTGCAAATTTGCCTTCCAGGTCCGTAACCGTTCCTTTGGTTGTTCCTTGTATGATGATGCTGGCGCCTATAAGGCCTTCGCCGGTAGCAGCATCTTCAATTTTACCTTTGATGGTCCCGGTCTGGGCCATCAGATCTCCAAAAGCCATGAAGCCATACAGCATAATGGCCGGATAAAACTTTTTACATTTGGGTTTTTTCCATCCGATAGTTTTCGTCATAGCAGTTTGATATATTAAACTGCCGCAAAATTAGGATGGAAATATTATCTGAAAATTACGAATAGGTAAAATGAAAGTGAAGTATATATTACGCAATTGTTAAGATGAACCTTCATACCCTGGAAATCATTTTTGCAGAAGGGTAATTGATATTGCGTATATTCTGCGCAGACCGGGGGCGTTTCTATCAGTACACCGGCATATTAATACTGACAATAGGGTTGAAAAAATCAGCTTGCTAGGTTTTTGCCCAGTGAAAATAAAAACTCCAGGCCCCCTTCTTTCCTATTTTTCACTGATATATCCCCCTGGTGGAAAAGAATTGCATTTTTTACAATGGACAGACCTAATCCTGTGCCTCCGTATTTGCGATCTCTTCCTTTGTCAACCCGGTAAAAACGTTCAAAAAGCCTGGGGATGTCCTGATCTGGAACACCATATCCGTTATCGGAAAAAGAGAAATAATAAAGCTTCTGATCTTCCATATATTTGTCAATACTCACCGTAATATTGCTGCCGGCATGATGGATAGTATTCTCCAGTAAATTCCGGAAGGCTGAATATAATAATACGGAATTCCCCTGAATTTCAATATCCCCTGAAATATTCATCCTGATTTCTATTTTGTTTTCCCGGCACTTGTCCTTCAATTCGTCAATCGCTGAATTTATCACCTGGCTCAGGTTAACCTTCTCGATCGGATATAAATGACCGGCTTCTTCTATTTTTGTCAGCAGGGATATATCATTTATAAGGTCGGCCAGGCGGCATGTTTGCGAATAAGCCCTGTTGATATATTCCATGAGTTTCGAACGGTCGGGTTTGTTGCTCAGGATCGTTTCAAGAAATCCCTTGATAGAACTCACCGGGGTTTTCAGTTCATGCGCTATATTTTCCGTTATCTGTTGCTTCAGCAGTTTACGTTTGGCCGGTTTTGTAATATCCTGCAGGATGATCTCGAAACTGCTATCCTGAAAAACAATGCACTTTACGGCATAATGTTTTCCATTTTTTGTAACATAAACCTCGTATGACGGCTGTAATGTCTTGTCGGAATTTCCCAAAGAAATTTGTGAATCAATAAAACTGATAATAGGTGAAAACTCCGGTATGCTAAAAAAATTCTCTGCAGAATAGATCAGCTTGTCACTGATATGATTAATGTATTGAATAAAGTTGCTGTTGCTCGCTACCACCTTTTTGTGTTGTGTAAAGATGGCAATCCCCTCCTCAAGGATGGTAAGATGGTGGACCAGTTTTTCTTTTTCTGATTTTAGTTCCTGTGTTGTGGAATTCAGCTTCTGATAGATTTCTACAATATCCTGACCGATGTTTCCCAGCTCGGTTTTCGGAAATGCCACCGTATTGTCAATGGATTTGTTTTCCGAGGCCTGCAGGGTGAATTTCTTTAATGCCGAAATGGATTTTCCGAAGCGTGAGGTTAACAATACAAGGGAAAGAGAAGTAAGTATGAAAAGCAGCAGAATAAACAACAGTGAATTTCTGTCTGGTTCAATCAGATAACGTGCCTCACTATCATAAACAACGGACAACCGGATAAAATAATCAGGAAAGCGCCGGGCGAAATAGTAATATTTGACACCGGTGCTGGCCGATATCCTGATATCGGTGCCAACACTGTCCGTTTGAGCCTGCTGGATCTCGGGACGAAGGAAATGACTTTTAAGGCTGGTGCTGTTGCTGATTTCTGAATCAAAAAGCACTTTACCGTCCATATCAATAACGCTGATCCGGATATTTTTATTGGGCAATATACGGATAATGGAATCAAGTCCTTGCACGGAATCGTTTTCATAAGAAGAATGCAGGAAAATGTAATTATGGATCAGTTGTGCATAACCGTTTAATTCCTTGTTAAGCACTTTAATATGGTACCTCTTTTCGAGCTGGTATTCCGAATATAGCACAATAAGCGTAAATGACGCAAAAACAATGAACAGAAACAGTAATTGTTTCCGGTTAAACCGTGAAATAGATTTCATAATTCATTATTCAATTTCAAAACAATAACCGTGTCCTGAACGGCTGATAATATATTTTCCGTAGTCACCGAGCTTTTTCCGCAACCGGGTAATATGAACATCAACCGTGCGTTCCAGCACATTGATGTTTTCTCTCCAGGCGTAATTCAGGATTTCTTCCCGGGTAAATACCTTACCGGTGTTGGTTAACAACAGCATCATGATGTAATATTCATGGGGCGTCAGATCAACTTTTGATCCGTCTAAAAAAAGTTTCTTTTTCTCCTGGTCGAGTTCAAGGCCCCCGATCTTCAGGTTGATCTGTTCAGCAATTTCCTTTGGATTAGGACGGCGCATTACCGCTTTCACCCTGGCAACCAGTTCACGCACTGAAAAGGGCTTGGTGATATAATCGTCGGCGCCAAGAGAAAATCCGGTGAGTTTATCATTTTCTGTGTTTTTCGCTGTGAGAAAAACAACAGGGGTCATGAGCTTCTTTTTATTGCGTATCTCATCAGCTAGTTTAAACCCTGACATGCCCTTCATCATGATGTCAAGGATAAGAAGATGAAATTTTGTCAGCGGTTTTTTAAGCGCCTCCTCTGCTGAGTTTGCCGTGTCAACCCGGAAACCTTCCGATTCGAGGTTGAACTTAATGATCTCGCATATATCCTCTTCATCGTCAACGACTAAAATAAAAGGGGGATCTGTGGTTCTCATGATGGATTAATTTTTACCGTCACTATGTTAAGGTATCCTGTCCGATGATAATGTGCAAAATAACAACATATCCGTTACAGTATCATTTCATTCTTATTAAAAAATTGTTACAGCCAGCCCGAAAAATGATTGTAACATGAATGTAACAATAATGTAACTATGATGTAATCCAATCGAAACCGTGTTGAAATATTAAGTCCTGACTTTTGTACCCGTGATGTAACATTATGGTAACACAGGTGCAACAATCTTATAATATGAATGAAACAAGGTCTTAATATCCGGCAGCCAATTTTGCATCGAGAAAACTATATACTATTTAAATTAATTCCGATGAAAAAAATTATCACCATGTTTTTAATTGCTGCCGGCAGTCTTTATGGATACTCGCAGGTGCATGTTGATTCGCTTCAGGAGCAGATCAGCATTCATGAAGGTAAAATCAATGCTCTTGATGAACGTGTTCTTCTGAATGAAGGAGACCTGGAAAAACTCAGGAAAATAAAAGTTTCAGGGTACGTTCAGGCACAATTCGAAAATTACCAGGAGGGTACGGACCCACAGAATACATTTTCCATCCGCAGGGCAAGGGTTAAATTCACCTATGAAGCGACCGACGGGGTAAAATTTGTTGTCCAGCCTGATTTCAGCACAGGCAATCTTTCCCTTAAAGATGCCTATGCGGTTGTAAACATTCCGAAGCTGACCGGTTTAACCATTTGGGCAGGGCAGTTCAACCGGCCCAATTATGAAGTGGAATATTCATCCAGTCAGCGCGAAGTGCTTGAACGTTCCAGGGTGATCAGGTCGATCTATCCGGGTGAAAGAGAGATTGGTGTCAAATTGGAATATATGCCCAATACCGTACCATTGAAGTTGCAGCTGGCCGTGCTGAATGGCAACTTTACCGGCAAGGAAGCCAGGGATGTCGATAAGAAAAAGGATATCATGGCCCGTGCCACTTACACTTTCAGTTTTCCGGGGGCCGGCATAGGAGTTGACCTGGGTGCCCATGGCTATTTCGGTTCACTCGTGTCAAAAACGATATATGTATCGGATTATGAAGCCCGGCTCGACAGCATAAGTGCCAACCTGGGTTCTTTTTACGACAAGCAATGGTTTGGCGGGGAAGTGCAGGTGTTTTTTGATATCCTGGGAGGTATGTCGATTAAGGGCGAATATATACAGGGAAAGAACGCCACCGCCGGGGATTCAAAATCGAATCCTTTCAAAACAAGAAATTTCTCAGGTTATTATGCCTATTTCATTAAAAATGTCGGAAAGAAGAACCAGTTTGTAGCCCGCTATGACTACTATGACCCGAATACCGGGCTCTCCGGGGATGATGCTAAAAAGGAAGTAAGCTACAGCACTGTCACCCTTGCATGGCAATACTACCTCAATGATAATATCCGCCTGAGCCTGAACTATGATATTCCAAAGAATGAAACGAATACGACGGTAGCGGATGATCTGAAGGATAATGTGCTGGGGGTGAGGGTGCAGGCGAAATTCTAAGGGACAAGAGACGAGGGACAAACCTGCCTGCCGGCAGGCAGGTGACAAGTGGGAGAAAAAGACAGGAGAAGAAATCGAAAATCAAATAGAACCAAGAACCAGGAGCCAAGAACCCTGCCTACCGGCAGGCAGGCAGGAAACAAGACAAAAGAACAAAGAATAAAGATCAAGGAAAAAGCGTATAAAGACCTTCCAGCGTGCGAAAGTCCTGGAAGGGTCGGACAAAGAAAACAAATATTGAATTAACCATTAAAAAAGACGAATATGAAAAAGACTAGAATATCAATCATCATCGCGCTTGCAATAGTGTTTTTTGCCGGTGCGGCATTCATGCAGCAAAAAAAGATCACCATCAAGGGTTCGGATACCATGGTCATCCTGTCCCAGCGATGGGCAGAGATCTATATGAAAAGCAATCCCGAAACTTCGATCCAGGTCACCGGAGGCGGATCGGGAGTTGGCCTTGCAGCATTGATCAACGGAACCACGGATATTGCCAATTCGAGCCGTCCGATCAAGAAAACGGAAATTGAAAAGCTGAAGAGCCGTTACAATACGCTGGGCGTTGAGATCCCCTGTGCAAAGGACGGAATTACGGTATTTCTCCATGCATCCAATCCGGTAAAAGAACTTTCGCTGAAACAGCTCAGCGACATTTACACGGCCAACATTACCAACTGGAAAGAGGTGGGAGGCCCCGATGCAAAGATCACCCTTTACGGCCGTGAAAACAGTTCGGGAACCTATGTTTACTTTAAGGAAGCCGTGGTTAAAGCTGATTATGCAGCCAGTTGCCAGACGTTACCCGGTACCGCAGCCGTTGTAAATGCAGTGAAAAAGGACAAGAACGGCATTGGTTACGGTGGTGCAGCCTATGCCGAGGGCGTAGAACACTGCGGGGTAAAAAAGGATGAGAACAGCACCGCTTACCTCCCAACGGCAGAAAATGTCGCAAAAAACCTTTATCCTGTCACCCGTTACCTGTATATGTATATGCGGAACAGGCCGACCGGCGACCTGAAGAAATTTGTAGATTGGATACTAAGTGCCGAAGGCCAGAAAGTGGTGACGGGGGTTGGATACTTCCCGGTGAAATAAGGTTGAAATCAAGAATAAAAGCATTAATATGAATATCGAACAAGGAATGCTGAATGATGAATTTCGAAGATAATGTATATTCTGTATTATCTTCAGCGCCTGCCTGGCCGGCAGGCAGGTTCGACATTCGGTGTTCCTTGTTCAGCGTTTTATTTAATAATCGGACTGAACTGCAAAAAGTAATAAATGAACAGGGATCTTCCCGATACCAAAAAGCAGGAGTTTGAGAAAAAGACTGCTCTAAGCCTTTCCATCAGGGAAAAGCAATTCCGTTTCTCTGACTGGTTTGCAGAGAAACTGATAAAAGCGGTTTCTTTCTTCTCTATTGCCTTTGTCATTCTTATCTTTCTTTTTGTTTTCAGGGAGACACTGCCTTTATTCAGCGGAAAGTCCGGCCATGACAAAATTGAAAATTCAGGGATAAGCGATGAAAATGCAAACGGGCTGAAACCTGAAAGTTATGTTGCAGGCGAAGATGATCAGGCCGGAGATGAGCTTAAGCCAGAGGTCTACTCACCGGATGAGGAATTAAAGCCGCAAGTCTATTACCCTGATGCAGAAACGCAGGATGCCGGTGAATTGAAACCGGAAACATACGGTGATGTGATCCCGGAAACCGGTTCTTCTGATGATATTTCTTACGCAAATGAAGGATCGGGAGATAGTTATGAAATAGGGGATGAGGCTGAATATCCTGTTAAAACTCTTTTTTCGGGAGACTGGCAGCCGGTTTCGGACAAGCCCCGGTATGGTTTGCTTCCCCTTTTCGTGGGTACGCTGAAGGTCACCCTGATGGCCATTCTTTTTGCCGCTCCGCTGGCTATAATGGCAGCTCTATACACCGCTATGTTTGCCCCTCCGAGATTAAAGGAGATCATTAAACCGGTCATTGAGCTGTTAGCCGGCTTCCCGTCCGTGGTTATCGGATTTTTTGCTCTCACCGTGCTGGCTACTTTCTTTCAGCAGATCTTTGGCTATGCGAGCCGGCTTAACGCTTTTGTCGGGGCCATAGCCATGGGTCTGGCTGCGATTCCGATCATCTACACGCTTACCGAAGATGCGCTGAATGCAGTGCCCCGGACATACACGGAAGCAAGCCTTGCGCTGGGAGCCAGCATCCGGCAAACGGCATTTTCAGTGATACTGCCGGCTGCCACACCGGGAATATTTGCCGCTGTAATTTTGGGCATCGGAAGGGTATTTGGCGAAACCATGATAGCCCTGATGGCAACCGGTAATGCAGCACTGATCTCCGCCAACCCTTTTGATTCCATACGCACATTATCAGCCACCATCGGCGCTGAAATGGCAGAAGTGGTTTTCGGCGACACCCATTACAGCGTATTGTTCCTCATCGGTTCCCTGTTATTTATTTTCACTTTTGCATTGAACGCCATTGCCGAATTTTATTTCAAAAATAAAGTTATTAGACGTATCCAGGGGAAATGATCAATGCCTATGCAACCAAAAAGGAAAATACCGATACCGGGCAGGGTTTTTAAGGATGTGATGGTCAAATCGCTTACGGGCCTTACCGTGGTGCTGATCATCGGTATTATTGTTGCTATCCTTGTAATCACGATTGCCGGCGGCTGGAAAAACCTTACCTGGGAATTCCTGACCCAATTCCCGAAAGACGGGATGACCCGGGGAGGCATATTCCCTGCCCTGGTGGGAACAGCATTGATGACCCTCATCATGACCATTGCTGCAGTCCCGTTTGGCGTGATAACAGCAATATATCTGTCAGAGTATGCTTCCGAACAGTCGGTTTTTGCCAAAACCATCCGCTTTGCGGTAAAAACCCTCGCAGTAGTGCCTTCTATAATTTTTGGCTTATTCGGACTCGGATTTTTTATAAAATTTATAGGATTTAATATTGACAATGCATTCAATGGGGGCGAACTGAGATGGGGACAACCCAACATTCTTTGGGCAAGTCTTACCATGGCTTTGCTGACGCTGCCTGTGGTGATAGTATCCGTTGAAGAGGCCATTAAAACCATACCAAGGGATATGCGTGAAGCCAGTCTTGCCCTGGGTGCCACCCAATGGCAGACCATAAAAAATGTGGTGCTGCCCGGTTCGCTGACCGGAATTCTTACGGGGACCATTCTTGCCATCAGCCGCGGTGCCGGTGAAGTTGCCCCGATCTTATTTACCGGCGCAGCCTATTACGTGGCGGAATTGCCCACATCACTCAATCAGCAGTTCATGTCGCTCGGATACCATATATACATCATGTCAACACAGTCTACCAATGTAGATGAAACCCTTCCGATACAGTATGCCACTACACTGGTATTGCTGCTGCTGACATTTTCACTGAGTCTGATTGCAGTCATCCTAAGGTACAGGATCAGAAAGAAAGCTATATAATTACCATGAAAGAAAGTAAAGTTGACGTCAGAAATCTCTCCTTTTATTACGGGACTAATATAGCGCTGAAGGACATCAGCATGATTATTCCTGAGAATAAGGTTACCGCTTTTATCGGCCCTTCAGGTTGCGGCAAATCAACCTTTCTGAGGACACTAAACCGGATGAATGACCTTATTGATAATACGCGCGTGGAAGGTGATGTATTGATTGATGATGTGAATATTTATGAGAAAAATATCGATGTGGTTAACCTGCGGAAAAAAGTAGGCATGATATTTCAGAAATCAAATCCTTTTGCCAAATCCATATATGATAATATTGCTTACGGTCCCAGGATTAACGGAATGAAGGACAAGGAGGAACTGGATGAGATCGTTGAAGTATCGCTTAAACAGGCAGCCATATGGGATGAAGTGAAAGACCGGTTGCACATGTCGGCATTGAGCCTTTCCGGAGGCCAGCAGCAACGCATTTGCATTGCACGGACATTGGCCGTAAATCCGGAAATAATCCTGATGGACGAACCGGCAAGTGCACTTGATCCGATTTCCACCTCCAAGATCGAAGAGCTGATACACGAGCTGAAGAAAGTGTATACCATCATTATAGTGACGCATAACATGCAACAGGCAGCACGCACCAGTGACTTCACCGCTTTTTTTTACCTGGGTGAACTGGTGGAAATGGATAAAACGAAGACTATCTTTACCAATCCCGGCAAGAAGCAAACAGAGGATTATATATCGGGGAGGTTTGGGTAGGAAGAAGTAGCTGGAAGATAGAAGTTAGAATTTAGAATTTAGAAGTTAGAATATGGAAGTTAGAAGTTAGTAGAGAACCAATGTTTTTTGTCTTCTCTACTAAATACTAAATTCTAATTTCTAACTACTTTAAAATCAACATTAATTATGCAAACCTATTTTGAATCTGAACTGGCCAAATTGCGTAAACGGATAACGAAAATGCTGAGCCTGGCATCAAGCCAGGTTGACAGATCATTTCAGGTGCTGCTGAGCGGCGACATGGAAATGATGGCCCGGATCCATCATGATGAAAACAAGGTGGACAAACTGGATATCAAGATTGATAAATTATGTCAGCGTATCTTTGCACTGGCCCAGCCTGTTGCAGGAGACCTGCGTTTCATCATGGCCTCCCTGAGGATCGGGAATGAGATGGAAAGGATAAGCGATATGGCTTATGAAATAACAAAACGTTCGGAATCGGTGAGTCAGTATCCCGAGATCCTCAGCCGGTATGAGATACCCGGCCTCCTTGACCAGATCCGCAAGCTGTTCGTACAGCTGAATGAATCGTTCAGCAACAATAATTCCATGCTGGCCTATGAGATCATTGCCCGCTGCAAAGAAAGGGAGGAGGACTGCAAATCGGTATTCAGGGAAATTGTGGGACAGATGACAGAAAAGTCCAATGTTATCGTTATTGCCACGGATCTCATCCTGATCATACGCAACCTGGAACGGATCATCGGTCATATCGAGAACATATCCGAATCGATCATTTTCATTGTGGATGCAAAAATTGTCAGGCATCCCCGGCTGAGTGAGGACAAACACAAAACAGATAAGGAAAATACAGAAGAACCGGAGTCTGCAGGATAAGAATATGTAATGATTTCTCGCTAAGACGCAGAGACGCAAAGAAAGGCGACAAATAGATTAAGAATCTTTACGACTTAGCGGCTTTGCGAGAAAACCTTTCTAATCGTCTTTGCGTGAAACTCTTTTCTTAATAATTATCCTCTTTCAGCTCAAAGAATGACCTGGGATGCTGGCAGGCAGGGCAGATCTCTGGTGCCTTTTCCCCTTCATACACAAAACCGCAGTTGCGGCATTTCCACAATACCTTGCCCTTTTTTATAAATACCGCATCTTCTGAGATATTTTGCAGCAGTTTCATAAATCGTTTTTCATGTTCTGCCTCAATTTTTGCGATCAGCTTAAAAGCGGTAGACACCTCGGGAAATCCTTCTTCCTTTGCCATCTCCGCAAACTTTAAGTAAAGCATTGTCCATTCCTCATGTTCACCTTCAGCCGCAGCTTTAAGGTTCTCTTTTGTTGTTCCTATGATCCCGGCAGGATAAGAGGCTGTTATTTCAACCATTCCGCCTTCGAGGAATTTGAAAAAGCGCTTTGCATGCTCTTTCTCCTGGTTGGCGGTTTCCTGAAATATGCTCCCAATCTGCTCGTATCCTTCCTTGGAGGCAACCTTGGCGAAAAATTCATAGCGGTTTCTGGCCTGCGATTCACCTGCAAATGCTTTTAGCAGATTCTGTTCTGTTTTTGTTCCTTTTAATGATGATGACATAATATTGTTTTTAAAGTTAAATTTCTATAAAATCTTCTTTGGCTGTTCCGCAAACCGGACAAACCCAGTCCGATGGAAGTTCAGTAAATTTTTTCCCTTCCTTTTCCTCATCATATATATATCCGCAGGCGGTGCACTTGTATTTCTTAAAGACTGATCCATCGGCTTTTTGTTGCAGTTTGGATTGGTCAACATATGTTGGTGCATTTTTGGGGGCAACACCTTTTTTCACCTGCCGGTAATACTGGTAAGTAATTGGTTCACGGGTATTATCCAATAGCTGGGCTTGTATCAATTCTCCGATAAACAGGAGATGGGTGCCCACGTCGAATGTCTGCACTAACTTACATTCAAAAAATGCAATGGCTTCATTCAATACTATGGGAACACCCGTTTCGCCATAACGTATATCCATTCCCTCCATCTTATTGAAATCCTTTCCGCTTTTATAGCCAAACCGGCCAAAAATATCGGGTGAAGTGTCTTTATGCAGGACTGAGACCGAAAAGGATCCTGTTTTCTGAATAAACTGAGCCGTATGGTTGTTTTTGTTGCAGCATGCCGCAAAACGGGCGGGCTCGGCCGTTACCTGGAATATCGTGTTGGATATGAATCCGTTACCCTTGTTTTTATCTCCTGAACATACGATATAAAGGCCGTAGGATATTTTAAACAAAGCCTCGTAATCTATCATAGTATTAGTTTTAATACAATGTAAGTTTTTTCCCTGACATCTTCAAGTTGGTTGCTTAATGCATAAAATACGCCAGCAATCCCAGGACGATTAATGTTATTCCCGTTATTTTACGCATATGGTGTTCCAGGAAATGCCAGTTGAATTTATTCAGGCCTTTTGTGCCAACGTATACCAGCATCAACATGAGAGAAGGTGTAACCAGTGCATAAACAACCGAGACAACAAGGATACCGATCCACCCCAGCGTTCCTGCCTGGAAATAATAAGCTTCCAGTTCAATACAGGGAGAGAGGAACATGGCCAGGCTCAGGGATGCAAGGATGGCAAAACGCGATTTGGCATTCTTGCTCACTGAAAGATGAGCATGTTCATGATGATGTGCACGGCGCAAATCGGTTATGATGTAAATAAGACCAAGGAGGACCAGCACCAGCGGGGCGATAATGGATGAAACCAGCTCAAAGGCACCGGATAATTTGTACCCGATGAATCCGACCACAATCCCAATGATAATGGTACTGGCGATATGGGCCAGTGCTGTAATCAGGGTGGCCGACAGGGTTTCACGCTCCGACCACTGTTCTGTTTTTCCTATGGCGATCAGCGGCAGCCAGTGATTGGGTATCAGGGCATGGATGATGCTGAGAACGATGCTTCCGATGAATATCTGCCACATGGTGGATTACATAAATAATAAGTGCTTAAAAGTAGTCAAATTTAGAAAAGGATGATACCGGGTAACACATTAATTACAGCAATCAAGTCCCCCCCGGGGGATTTAGGGGGCTTCCCTTTCATACACCAATCCGATCTCCCTTCTTATAGCATCCAGCGTATCGATAAGCAGCAGGCTGAAATCCCAGCTCATCAGGTCACTTTGAATTTTTTCCATTTCAAGGCATTGAATTACTTCTGCTGCTTCGTAGTTATAACCGTTGCCGACGGATTCGGCGGGGATAGTTATTTTCCTGCCATCATGGGCTCTCATTTTTACAGGCACGGGCATATACCATCCGGTATCGAAAATTATGGTACCCCTGTCACCATAAACAGCTGCCGTAATGTCTGTTTGCGCAATCGCGGAAGAATAAAGTACAGCCAGCGTTTCATCCTCATATCCTAGGGTAAAGCTGCAATTATAGTCCACTCCGGTGGCTCCGATACCGGCAATTGCCTTGATGGTCTTTGGCTTCCCCAGCATCAGCAACGCTAAAAACAACGGATATATGCCCAGATCAAGCAATGATCCGCCGATGAGTTTTTTATTGAATAAACGGTGGCCGGGATCAAAGGGGACATTGATCCCGAAATCAGCTTTCAGCAGCCTGATCTTTCCGATCTGACCCTCATCAATCATCTCTTTGGCCTTGATGAGCCCGGGCAAAAACCGGGTCCACAAGGCTTCCATCAGGAACCGGTTCTTTTCTCCGGCCTTATCGATCATGTTGCGCACTTCAAGGCCGTTAACGGCAAAAGGTTTTTCACACAGCACATGTTTGCCGTGGTCAAGGCACATGATGGTATTCTCACCATGCAGGTTATGCGGTGTGGCAATATAAACAATATCCACATCGGGATCCGCGGCCAATTCCTCATAGCTACCATAGGCTTTTTCTGCCCTAAACTGGCTGGCAAACTCCCTGGCGGTATTCAAGTTTCGTGACCCAACGGCATAAAGCTTTGAATGAGGCACAAAGAGAAGTGCCTCAGCCATTTTCCGGGCAATGAAGCCGGTACCGATTATTCCCCAGTTGTAATGTTTCATGATTTGATGATTTGTTGACCTGCCTGACCGGCAGGCAGGTTTGATGATTTAAAATATAGTCTTGCGGTCATGCGGTCGTGCAGCCTGCCTGCCGGCCAGGCAGGTTCACTGTTTACCAGTTACTGCCTAATGCTGCTCCCCGCTCTTCTCGATCCTCCACTCTTCTCCCGACACCCACACAATTTGTCCCTTGTCCCTTTTTCACTTCTTATCCCTTCTTCCCCCTTGCCAGTGAAGCAAACACACCTAAAAAGCACAACAAACTGAATAGAAGGAATATAATTTTCACGCTGCGGAGGAAGAGGTGATGATTTTCCGGTGTGATGCTGGCCTCCCCGATAAAAATATGGAGCACCATGGTAGCAATGCCCATACTCATCATCTGTCCCGTTAATCTCATAGTACCAATAGTTGCAGAGGCAACACCCAGGTATTTCTTTTCCACGGCACTCATCACCGAATTCGTGTTTGGGGAGGAGAATAAGCCAAAACCGGCTCCCAGGACAATCAGGCTGATGATGATATACCCGTTGCCGGTAGTATCGCCAAGGAATGCCAGCATGGCCAGTCCGATCACAATGATCACCATGCCCAGGGAGGCCAGGATACGGGAATCATATTGGTCGGAAAGCCTCCCGGAAAAGGTTGCCATCAGCATCATAACCAGCGGTTGTGTGACCAGGATGGAGCCGGCTTCCAGTGGTTGCATCCCTTTGTTGTACTGAAGGTAAAGGCTCAGTACAAATGACACGGCAAAGGTTGCTGCATAGTTGATGAGGGCGGCAAGGTTGGAAAAAGCAAAGACGCGGTTGTTTTTAAACAGCTGAATATTCAGCACCGGATAGGTCTTGAGCAATTCCACCCGGATGAACACAGCCAATCCGGCCAAACCCGAAAATGTCAACATAAAAGCATGCGCTTCCGGCAGTTTTGAAAAACCATACATCAGGGCTGAAATTGCAATCATATATAAAAGAGAGCCAGTATAGTCGAATTTCTCATTCTTTGCCTCGGCCCATTCGGTTTTTATAACCAAAATGATCAGTATGATGACCAGCAGGGCAAAGGGCAGGGTGGCCAGGAAAAGGCTTCTCCACCCCAGGGTCTGCGTGAGCATGCCACCCAGAAAGGGAGCAATGGACAATCCCAGATAAACCGCTGAAACGTTGATACCGATAGCTTTGCCGCGTTCATGCGGGGGGAAGGCGGAAGTGATGATGGCCATTCCTGTTGCGAAGGTCATGGCGCTTCCGATACCCTGAACTACGCGGAAGATAATAAGCATGGTTCCTGATGTCGACAGGGCACATAACAGAGAGGAAATGGCAACCAGGATGTTCCCGTATAAAAAGATCTTCTTTCGGCCCAGGATATCGGCCGCCTTCCCAAGGGGTACCAGGAAAATGGCAGAGGACAGCAGGAAAGACATGGCCACCCAGCTCATGGAGATGGTATTCATGGAAAACTCCTGACCGATCTTTGGCAAGGCTATGTTAACGGCTGCGCCCAGAAAGGGATTGACAACCGAGGTAAGAATAACGACCAGCAACAAGGTGTTTTTATTATAACCGGAAGGATTCGTATCCTTATGCATGAGCGGGAATTAATATGTTATGATAATAAAAGTGCAGACCAGAAAAACAGGTTCAGGGCAGTAAAGGTAAAAGGAAGTTGGGAATTTTATAGAGAGCCCTCTCTAAAAAGTCGAAAAATATGTTAATGCCATTATGCGCTAGAATCCAATACTTAGTTTCATCCCCACTACAACCATTGCATCATGGTTACCGGTAACATCAGGCCTGATGCTCATCGTCAGGTCATCCGATACGTCAAATGCCGAAAATTCGGCATCGACCATAGCGTCGATGATATTTAATAAATATATGCCGGCAAGACTGAAAAAGCTTATATCACGAAAACGATGGTAATGATCCCTGTAATTACTTAAAAATCTGTATTCAATGTTTCTTCCGTGAAAATAAAAAGTCAACGGGTCATCATCTTCATCAATGAATTTCATGATCTGTTTATACCCGGTTTGAAAGTAATGCAATGAATAAAAGGCTGCCCCTCCCGCCCCATAAACAAGGGGGACCTTCCAGTATTTGCGGTTATAAACCTGGCCCAGACCGGGCATAACAGCGGAAAATATGATGGCGGTCCTTGGATTGCGCATGATATGGGTGGCAGAGTCCCCGGGGCCTGATGGTTGACGGGCAAATGATATTCTGTCGGATAAAAGTGACAACATGCAGATTATGAAAAACACAAAGGTTTTCATTTTGTCAAAGCAGAATTAACTAATTTTATAATAACATATCTTATAAGGGTAACCGGTATTATTAATATAACGGATTCATAAGCAATTTATTATGAACAAAGCAAAAAAGGAAATAGCAAAGCAAGGGACTGCAAGGAATAATGCTGAAGTCAATGAGGCTGGGCCTCCTGAGAGCCGACATCAAAAGGGGAAGAAATTAAAAAAGAAAAAATACAATCGCGAGCTAGCCAGGCTTCAGATTGAGCTGGTGAAATTCCATGAATGGATCAAGAACAAAGGGCTCAAGGTGGTCGTTATTTTTGAGGGACGTGACGCTGCCGGGAAAGGGGGCGTGATCAAAAGGATAACCCAGCGCCTGAATCCCAGGATATGCCGGGTGGTTGCGCTGGGAACACCCACGGAACGCGAAAAAACACAATGGTATTTTCAGCGGTATATTCCGCATCTCCCGGCAGCCGGGGAGATGGTGCTATTTGACCGCAGCTGGTATAACCGTGCCGGGGTGGAACATGTGATGAATTTTTGCACCGACGAGGAATATCGTGAATTCCTGCGCACCTGTCCCGAGTTTGAGCGTATGCTGATGCGTTCGGGGATCATCCTGATCAAATACTGGTTCTCGGTTTCCGATGAGGAACAGGAAGCCAGGTTCCGTGCCAGGATAGAAGATCCTACCAAGCGTTGGAAGCTGAGTCCGATGGACCTGGCCTCGCGTGAAAAATGGGTGGAGTATTCCGAGGCCAAGGATGAAATGTTCAAATATACCGACATCAAGCAATCTCCCTGGTATGTGGTGCAGGCCGACAACAAAAAGAAAGCCAGGTTGAATAGCATTGCACATTTATTAAGTCTGATCCGATACAAAGACCTCACTCCCGACCCCATGAAACTGCCGCCCCGCAAGCCCCGCAAGGCTTATGTGAGGCCTCCCATCACCGACCAGACCTTCGTGCCGGAGGTATATTAAAACAGGATACCCTGACAGGGCGGTTGAAGAATCAGAAACAGAATGAGAAACAGAATGAGAATGAGGAAGACGGAATTCAACCTCCTCACTCATTCTCATTTTCATTCTGCATTAGGGCTGCCCGTTTAGTATGCTGGAATATCTCAAAAATCCCCGGATTTTTTTGTATCTTTTTTTCATTTCTGAGTTATGATTATAAACGAATCACATGAAAAGTAGAACCGTCCTTTTATTTTTTACCCTGACCCTGGCATTGGCTGATGGTTTAGCCCAGCTACCTCCACAGACAGTCGTTTTTACAGTCCGGAAAAATCA
>Ga0105095_10000749_pt1 | contig 16296 bp, 14 predicted proteins | sample PPLLak2March2015_2_FD_79180 | JGI IMG/M metagenome (GOLD analysis project Ga0105095, IMG submission 79180) | Freshwater sediment microbial communities from Prairie Pothole Lake near Jamestown, North Dakota, USA - PPLs Lake P8 Core (3) Depth... | ecosystem: Environmental > Aquatic > Freshwater >...
CAAAACGAGAAGTTTTCAGTGGACAATGCGGAGATGAAAGCCAAACTCAGGTCACTTGATGAGGAAATTAATTCATTGAGCGCTGAATCAGATATTGCAAAAAAAACATACGACCAGTTATCAGAAGATTTCAATGATCTGAACAGACGCTATGAGGATCTTCAAAAAACTCAGGATGCAGTTCTCTCAGGTCATAGCAGAGAAACACAACGATTATTGACTGAACTGCAGAAGACACAGGAAGACATGCAGATTAAAGAGGACAGGCTAAGGGATCTCGAAAAAAGTATCAATGATAGAATGACTGAAGCTGAAAAACTTCGTTTGCAGCTGGATGATCGGAATAGAAAATTGATCGAGCTTGAAAGGATCCTTAATACACAGGATTCGATAATGAGGGCTTTAAAAAATACTATAGCTGATGCATTATTTGGATTCCAGCAGGATGGCCTTTCAGTTAGTATCAGAGATGGTAAAGTGTATGTTTCGATGGAGGAAAAACTGTTGTTTCAAACTGGAAGCATAGTTGTTGATCCTAAAGGGGTAAGCGCTTTAAAAAAATTAGGCCAGACAATAGAAGATATACCGGATATCTTTATAACAATCGAAGGACACACTGACGATGTTCCTGTCAGGACAAATCCCTCCTATCATGATAACTGGGATTTAAGCGTAAAAAGAGCTACATCTATTGTCAGAATCCTTTTGGATAATTCCTCCATTGACCCGGAAAGACTTATTGCTTCAGGAAGAAGTGAATACCTGCCTGTTGATCCGAGACAAACACCAGATGCAAGGCAGAAAAACAGGAGAACTGAAATAATTATTACCCCGAGGCTGGACGAACTTTACAGGCTGCTGGAATCGAAGTAGAAAATTGATCATTGAAAAAATATCTGAATTATTTTAAGATCCTTACATTCAAGAAGTATTGGAATTTTATTCAAATTGAAACTTCAAGAATTTTATCATTGATCTTAAAAAAATCTTATGTCTGGGGAGTCCCGTATACAATAAGCATCGAACCTGCCTGTCTTTGTAATCTGAGATGTCCTGAATGTCCGACTGGTTCAGGGATGGTTAGAAGAGAAAATTCATATCTGGACAGAAATATATACCGGAAATTCATTGATGAAATAAAAACCACCACACTGCACTTATTGCTTTATTTTCAGGGTGAGCCATTTATGAATACTGATATTTTCGGGATGATAAAATATGCATCAGAAAGAAGATTGTATACAGTTATATCTTCAAATGGACAATTCCTGGATAATGAAACAGCAGGGAAGATAATTGAATCAGGTCTGGACAGGCTTATTATCTCAGTTGATGGAACAGATCAGTCAACTTATGCGCAATACCGGGAAGGAGGAGATCTTAACATAATTCTGGAGGGAACAAAATATCTGAATGCTTTAAAAAAAGAAACCAGGAAATCTAAGCCGGAAATTATTTTCCAGATCCTGGTGTTCAGGCATAATGAAAACCAGGTGAAGGATTTTAAAGTATTTGCAATGAAAAATGGTGCAGACCGGAGCTGGATAAAATCCGCACAGGTGATCAATCCGGACAGGTTGATTGATATAATTCCCCGCAATGATCATTTCAGCAGGTATATTCCTGATCCTGAGGGTAGATTAATTACGAAGGCCAGAATCAGGAACCAATGCAGACGACTTTGGAGAACTTGTGTGGTAACAACAGATGGGAATATCGTACCATGCTGTTTTGATAAAGAAGCTGAATATATCATGGGATCATTAAAGGATACAAGGTTTTCGGAAATCTGGAAGAATGAAAAATATACTGAATTCAGGGAAAGTATTTTACACAACAGAAGCCGGACAGATATTTGCAATAATTGCAGTGAAGGAATAGAAGTCTACCTCAGACGGTCATTATATCTTTTTCTTTAGCCGCGAATATTTTGTCGATTTTTTCGATATAATCATCCGTTAATTGCTGGACTTCAGTCTGGGCTTTTTTCTCTTCATCTTCGGGAAGTCCATCTTTTTTCAAAATTTTTAATTCTTCATTTGCATCTCTCCGGACACTACGAATACCAACTCTTGTATCTTCACATTCGATTCTGACCTGTTTTACCAGATCTTTTCTGCGTTCTTCGGTAAGGGGAGGGACATTAATCCTTATTATCTCTCCGTTGTTGGCAGGATTAAGTCCGATATTAGCCTGCATAATTGCTTTTTCGATAGTTTCTATCATTGACCGGTCCCATGGCTGAATTGAAAGGGTCCTTGGATCTGGTGTGCCGATATTGGATACCTGGTTTAAGGGAGTCTGAACACCATAATAATTGACTATGATACCATCAAGCATATGCGGATTGGCTTTACCGGCGCGTATCTTCATAAGCTCGCTTTCAAGGTGCTTTATGGACTTCTCCATATTGCTTCGGGTATCATCCAGTAATAATTCAACTAATTCATCCATAGAACATTTGTTGCTTAAGGTCTTTGGATTGGTAAAGATATTTAATTTTTGACTACTGTGCCAATTTTATCACCAGTCACAATCCGTTTAAGATTCCCTGCCGTGTTCATATCAAAGACCATAATAGGCAGGTCGTTTTCCCTGCAAAGTGTGATTGCTGTAAGGTCCATTACCTGCAATTGTCTTTCAAGAACTTCATTGAAAGTTATTTCTTCAAATTTTACTGCTTCAGGAACTTTTTCGGGATCAGCCGAATACACGCCATCAACCCTTGTTCCTTTGAGCAAAATCCCGGCCCGGATCTGAATTGCTCTTAAAGCTGCCGCCGTATCGGTAGTAAAAAACGGATTGCCGGTACCGAAAGAAAATATTGCAATTTCTTTATTTTGCAGCGCATTTAAGGCAACTGATTCTGAGAAATGTTCACCAACCGGTTCCATTGAAATGGCGGTAAAAAGGCGCGTTCTGACACCGGAATGCTCCAGTGCTGATTGCATTGCCAATCCGTTGATCACAGTTGCCAGCATGCCCATATAATCACCCTTTATCCTGTCATATCCTTTATTTGCTCCTGATAAGCCTCTGAAAATATTTCCCCCGCCGATAACAATTCCTGTTTCTACACCTAATTCATGTATTTCCACGATCTGCCGTGAATAACTGTTTAATATCTCTTCATCGATCCCATAACATTTTTTCCCGGAGAGGGATTCTCCGCTGAGTTTAAGCAAAATTCTATTATAAGCAAGCATATATTTTTAAGGTAATTGGGTTATTGAATCTGACTATAGACCATAAAGTTAATTAATACAAATAAAAAGGGCTGTATTAAATCAAAATTTAAACGCAAAAACTTAATTGTTTAAAGATTAATTTAATACAACCCTTTAAAAAATCCGTATCAATCCTTTAAACCGTACCTGATAAAACCAGTAACGGTTAATTCTTTATCATTCTCCTGCAGGTACTGGAGGATAGTTTTTTTATTGTCCTTTATAAATTCCTGGTTAAGAAGAGTTTTTTCCTTATAAAACTTATTAAGTTTTCCAAGGGCAATTTTTTCAACAATTTCCTCAGGTTTACCTTCCCTCCGGGCCTGGTCTTTACCAATCTCAATTTCCTTATCAATAATATTCCTGGGAACCTGGTTTTTATCAACAGCTACAGGATCCATTGCGGCTATCTGCATTGCAATATCTTTCCCAATTTGCATAGATGACACTGCTTTATTCAGTCCTACCAGGCTTGCCAATTTATTTCCGGGGTGAATATATGCGACTACCTGGGCAGCAGTAACTTTTTCATAGAATGACAGATCGATCTTTTCACCTATAACTCCGACTTGCTGCATAACAGCATCTCCAACTGTTCTGTTCCCAAGACTCAATTTTTTCAGGTCATCAAGAGCAGAAGGCAATTTTGCCAGTGCGAGGTCAAGAACAGATTCCGAGAAACTTATGAAACTCTGGTTTTTAGCTACAAAATCAGTTTCACAGTTAATTACAATCATAACTCCGGTCTTCATGTCGGATGATACTTTTGCCAGTACCACTCCTTCATTTGCCTCACGGTCAGCCCTTTTGCTTGCAACGAGCTGACCTTTTTTTCTTATTATCTCTACAGCTTTTTCAAAATCTCCGTTTGCCTCCTGCAAGGCCTTTTTGCAGTCCATCATGCCTGCACCGGTAGATTTTCTGAGTTTTACAACATCTGCACTATTGATGTCAGCCATATTTATTTTTTTTAAGTAATATTATTTATCAAGCCCGGAAGTTTTCTTTGCAACTGCTTTTCGGGCTGAAGATTTTTTCATTTCTATTATTTCTTCCGATATTTCTTTGGTAGTATCTTCAAACTCTTCTTCAGTGGCAATTTTAGATTCATCTATCACTTCTTCTGCTTCCTCTTCTTCTTCTTCCTCCTCCTCAGGTTCTTCATGTTCTTCTTCATGTATTTCTTCTTTATCCATCTTCTTATCCTTTGAAACCGTTTCTTTTTCCCTTTCAAGTTTACGTTCATTCAATCCTTCTGCAATGGAATCACACAGAATATTTATGATCAGAGAAATGGATTTTGAAGCGTCATCATTAGCAGGGATAGGGAAATCGACTAAATTGGGATCTGAATTGGTATCAACCATCGCAAAAACCGGGATACTCAGACGGATGGCCTCCCTGACAGCAATATATTCTTTTCCCACATCGACTACAAAAAGTGCAGCAGGCAACCTGGTCAGATCTGAAATACTGCCCAGGTTCTTTTCGAGTTTTGCCCTTTGCCTTGTTACCTGGAGCCGTTCTCTTTTGGATAAGTTGGTAAATGTTCCGTCTGTCGCCATTTTATCAATAGATGACATTTTTTTGACCGCTTTACGGATTGTGGGGAAATTAGTCAGCATACCTCCTGGCCAGCGTTCAGTAACATAAGGCATATTGATCTGTTTAACCCTCTCGGAAACAATATCTTTTGCCTGTTTTTTGGTTGCAACAAAAAGGATCTTGCGGCCTGATTTTGCTATCTGTTTCATTGCAGATGCGGCTTCATCAAGCTTTACAATTGTTTTATGAAGATCGATAATATGAATTCCATTCTTCTCCATAAAAATATATGGAGCCATATGAGGATTCCATTTCCGTTTAAGGTGCCCAAAATGAACACCTGCTTCAAGAAGCTGTTCAAATGTTGTACTTTGCATTGGATTATTTATTGGTTGTTTACATTCTGATTTATCAACCGGCAAGTAGTTCCTGCAGGAAGTCTTTCCGGTTTAGATACTAAACAATCTTCCAGTTACCGTTTACTGAACTGGAATCGTTTTCTTGCTTTTGGCTGTCCTGGTTTCTTACGTTCGACCTCACGGGGATCTCTGGTAAGCAAACCATTTGCCTTCAGTAAGGGTTTTTTCTCGGGATCTATTTTGATAAGTGCTCTTGAAATAGCGTGCCGGAGAGCTTCAGCCTGACCGGTTAAACCACCACCATCAAGATTGGCTTTAATATCATATTTCCCAGCTGATTCAGACAGCTTTAATGGTTGTTCAACGATACCGCGCAGCTGGTGAGTCGTAAAATAATCTTTATAGTCCCTTTCATTCACTATTATCTGCCCCTTGCCTTCATTAACGTAAATACGTGCAACTGCAGATTTCCTTCTTCCGGTAGTATTAACTCCCTCCATACTTTATTTAATTGAAGTTATGTCAATTTGTTTTGGTTGCTGGCCTTCATGGGGATGTTCAGGACCGGCATATACATACAGATTATTGAATAATTGCCGGCCCAGCCTGTTCTTAGGCAGCATTCCTCTTACTGCATTTTCAACCAGGGCTGCAGGTTTGGTCGCTAAAATGATAGCAGGCGTTTTAAACTTTTGCCCCCCGGGATACCCGGTATGTGTTATAAGTTTCTTGTCTGTTAATTTTTTCCCTGTAAGTTTTACCTGGGCTGCATTGATTAATATTACATTATCTCCACAATCAACATGAGGTGTAAAGTTTCTTTTATGCTTTCCTCGTATTAATTTTGCAGCAACTGAAGCCAACCTGCCCAGAATCTGATCTTTTGCATCAATAAGTAACCATTCTTTTTGAACAGTTGCCTTGTTGGCTGAAACCGTTTTGTAACTTAATGTATCCACTTTTTCTTATTTTTCCAGTTATTCTTTTGAAGCCCGAATTTGTGGTTCGCAAAAATACAATTATTTTTATTAAATCAATAAAATTGACACTATTTTATTCGGTTGGTGCACTATCCGCCCGATTTATTAATAAAATGTGATATAAAAACCAGCAAGTACGAACAAAAAATTATACCTGAAATATCAGATGAATACAAGGATCAAAAGAGTTTATAATTCCATAATACCTGAGGGGAAATTGCCCCACAGAACTATTTATATTTTTGGAATTGCTGTTCTTGCAGCCAGCTTACCACTTTCAAAATTCACCACCAGCCTTGCTGAAATAATTCTGGTTGCAAACTGGCTCATCGAGCTTAAATTCAAAGAAAAGTGGCATATAATTCAAAGCAGGAAAAGTCTGCTTCTTATCGGATCAATATACCTCGTTCATTTAATATGGCTGATAAATACAACTGATTTTAATTATGCATTTCATGACCTGAAAATAAAATTGCCATTACTTGTACTGCCTCTTATTATTGGCACATCTGAAGCTTTAGAGCGTATTCAGCTTAAATGGATACTCGTTTTTTTTACATATGCTGTCCTGGCCGGATCCCTAATAAGTGCTTCGGTACTATTCAACATTGTTCCATACCAATTTACTGATGTTCGTGAAATATCCTTATTTGTTGACCATATCAGGTTTTCCTTACTGATTAATATTGCAATTTATTCACTATTATATATTATTATTTCAGGTGAGTTCAGATTAATGAGATGGGAATATTTCGCCTATTCTATAACTATAGTGTGGCTGATACTGTTTTTAATAATGCTTCAGGCACTTACAGGATTGTTGGTTTTATTAATAACAGGTTTTCTGCTGTTCTGGATCTATCTCCGGAATATTAAGCACATGGTTCTCAAATGGTTTCTTGCAGTAATGATAATTAGTGCAACTTTCGTAGCAATATCTTATCTGACACACGCAATATCCCGTTTTTATACTGTTGAAGAGATAAACAAGGATCAGATTGATAATCTTACTGCCAATGGCAATCATTATTATCACGATTTTAATAAGAAACAATTCGAGAACGGAAAATATGTCTGGTTATATGTTTGTGAAAAGGAACTGCAAAATGAATGGAATAAAAGAAGCCGGATCGCTTATGAAGGAAAAGACCTGAAAGGCCATGAGATCAGGTACACTATTATCAGGTACATGACATCAAAAGGATTACGAAAGGATTCATTAGGAATTTCCAGGCTGTCTGATGAAGATATCAGGCTCATTGAAAATGGAACAGCAAACTATATTTATGGAAGGAAATTATCCTTGTATCCAAAAATATATGAAGTTCTCTGGCAGATAGATGTGTACAGGAGAGGAGAAAATCCTTCCGGTCATTCAGTCACACAGAGAATTCTTTATCTTCAGGCCGGTACAGGTATTATCAGGCAAAATTTCTGGTTTGGAACCGGGACCGGAGATGTGGCAGATGCCTTCAGCAAATACTATGAAGAAACAGGAAGCAAACTTGATAAGAAATGGCAATTAAGGGCTCATAATCAATATATTACTTTCTTTCTGACTTTTGGGATATTCGGATTTTTATGGATTATGCTGTCTTTGATTTATCCTGCTTTTCTTGAGAAAAAGTGGAAAGATTACTTTTTCGTTATGTTTTTCATAATCGGTTTTCTTTCCATGTTAAATGAAGATACACTTGAAACGCATATCGGCAATTCATTTTTCTCATTCTTTTATGCATTATTCCTCCTGGGAGTGAATAATAGAAGAGAAAGTAATGATGAATTACAGAGCATATTATGAAGTTGGAGAAATTAGATTATGATTTCTATCACCAGGATGTTTTGCATGTGGCTCCCGGATTAATAGGTAAATATCTTGTCAGGAGGTTTGAGGATGGTCAGATCCTAAGAAGCATTATAACTGAAGTTGAGGCATACAGGGGCGAGGAAGATCTGGGTTGTCATGCAAGCAAGGGGAGAACTCCAAGAACTGAAATCATGTATCATGCCGGGGGAGTTATTTATGTTTACCTGATCTATGGAATGCACTGGATGCTGAATTTTGTTTCAGGACAGGAAAATATTCCGCAGGCGGTTTTAATAAGAGGTCTGGAAGATATCTGGGGCCCTGGAAAGATTACCCGACATTTGAAAATTGACGGATCGTTTTACGGGAGCAGCCTGGTTAATTCCGGTAAGATATGGGTTGAAGATAACGGCATTATGACGGAACACATTGCAAAAACCAGAATAGGCATCGATTATGCAGGAGAAATTTGGAAGAACAAGATGTGGCGTTTCATTCTGAAATAAATAGTTAAATTTTCTTAAAATATCCTTCCAATTAATTAAAAATCTGTTTCTTTGTCGAAATTTTTTGAAATCCACAGGGATGAAGAGATACCAACTTTTTAACAATATCATCGGATGGATGGTATTTCTGATTGCTTCAGTCGTTTATATTGCCACTATTGAGCCTACTGCAAGTTTTTGGGATTGCGGTGAATTCATTGCGGCCTCTTTCAGGCTTGAAGTGGGGCATCCTCCAGGCGCACCTTTCTTTCTGTTACTTGGACGATTCTTTTCACTTTTTGCCGGCGGGAACCTTGAGAATGTCGCCAAAATGATAAATATCCTCTCCGCCCTGGCAAGTTCCTTTACCATTCTTTTCCTCTTCTGGACAATTACTCATTTGGCTAAAAAGATGATCCACAGGGAGGGAGAAATGACCACCGGAGATATGATAAGTATTTTTGGGAGCGGGATAGTGGGGGCACTGGCGTACACTTTTTCGGATACTTTTTGGTTTTCAGCAGTTGAAGGAGAAGTATATGGTACATCGAGTCTTTTCACTGCCCTTGTATTCTGGGCGATACTGAAATGGGAAAATGTTGCGGATGAAAGACATGCCAACAGATGGATCATTCTGATCGCATACCTGATGGGAATTTCAATCGGGGTGCACCTTCTTAACCTTCTTGCCGTACCTGCAATTGTATTTGTTTATTATTTCAGGAAATATGAGGTTACCAGGAAAGGCGTAATTATTTCAATCCTGATCTCCGTTCTACTGCTGGCTTTGATGCTTTATGTCGTAATTCCCGGAGTGGTCAAGCTGGCAACGATTTTTGAATTGATATTTGTTAACGGTATCGGCCTTCCATATCATTCAGGGGCGATCATTTATTTACTGATATTACTGGCAGGAATTGGATACCTCATCTACTGGTCACACAAGAACAACAAATTAATCTTAAATCAAGCTATTCTTGCATTTGGCGTTATCGTGATAGGTATTTTATCCTATACTACGGTACTTATAAGATCGGCGGCTGATCCTCCAATGGATCAGAATAATCCGGAGAATGTTTTCTCCCTTCTATCCTATCTGAACAGGGAACAATATGGCCAGAATCCTCTCTTCCATGGACAGTATTACAATGCTCCGATATTAAGTGCCAGTGCAGGCAAGAAAATATATGCTATGAAGGATGGGAAATATGAGAGTATATATAACAGGCCGGACATAGAATATGATAAACGTTTTACAACTATTTTCCCAAGAATGTGGAGCTCCGAACCCGACCATATTAAGGAGTACGAAAAATGGGGAAAAGTAAAAGGAGTGGCAATAAATGTATCGAACCGGTCGGGAGAACCTGAAATAAGAAGAAAACCAACCTTTGGGGAAAATCTGAGATTCTTTTTCCGGTATCAGGTTGGCCATATGTACCTGAGGTATTTTATGTGGAATTTTGTCGGCCGTCAAAATGACCTCCAGAGTTATGGTGAATATTATAAAGGTAATTGGCTGAGCGGAATTAATTTTATTGATGAACCACGTTTAGGGCCGCAGGATGAACTTCCAGCCTTTCTGAAAGATAATAAGGCAAGGAACAAATATTATTTTTTACCGCTTATACTTGGTATTATTGGTCTGATAAGTCAGTTTGTAAAAAGCAGGAAGGATTTCTGGGTAGTTTTACTGCTGTTTATAATGACGGGTTTCGCAGTAGTCGTATATCTGAATCAGTATCCCTTGCAGCCACGCGAGCGCGACTATGCTTATGCTGCATCCTTTTATGCATTTACAATCTGGATCGGCCTAGGTGTGGTCGGACTGGCTGATTTTCTACAAAAGAAAATCCCGGGGATCCTGTCAGGAATTCTGGTTTTGCTGATTACTTTTCTGGCAGTACCGATACTTATGGCCCGGGAAAACCGGGATGACCATAATCGTTCAGGACGTTATACAGCAAGGGATTTCGCAAGCAATTACCTTAATTCATGCGAACCAAACGCTGTTTTATTTACAAACGGAGATAACGATACTTTTCCCCTCTGGTATATACAGGAAGTTGAAGGTATAAGGATTGATATCAGGGTGTGTAACCTGAGTTACCTAGGCGCTGACTGGTACATCGACCAGATGGCAAGGAAGGCGTATGATTCAGATCCGCTGCCTTTTGGGATGAACCGGGATCAGTACATGCTGGGAAAAAGAGACCTTGTCTATCTGGTTGACAGGATTAATGAACCTGTTAGTCTGAAAGATGCGATGGATTTCATAAGAAGTGAAGATCCAAGGACAAAAACTTTCGGAAATATACGTGACAGGATAGATTATATACCGTCTAAAAAATTCAAGCTTAAAATAGATACATCCAGGATTTTTGATACAAAAACACTTCCTGAAAATATTTCAGCAAAGATAGTTGATGAAATGCACTGGGAATTAAAGGAAGAAGCAATTCATAAGAATGGTTTGATGATATTTGATCTTATCGAGCATAATGACTGGGAGAGGCCGGTATACTTCGCAGTTACAGTAGCAAGGGAGCTCTACATGAATCTTCAGACCTATTTTCAGCTCGAAGGGCTTGCATACAGACTTGTTCCAGTATATAAGCCGGTCCAGATGGGACAGATCGGAAGTATCAATTCTGATATTATGTTTGATAATATGATCAACAAATTTCGCTGGGGCGGTGTACAGGATAGCACTGTTTTTCTGGATGAAAATAATCTGAGGATGCTGGGTAACTTTCGCAATAATTTTGGCCGGCTTGCAGAAACACTTATTAATGAGGGCAAAATGGATTCAGCCAGGGTGGTCCTTGACCGTTGTATGGAAATTATGCCTCATAAAAGGGTACCCTTTGATTATTTCATGCTTCAGATAATTGAAAATTATTACAGGCTTGGAAACAATGAAATAGCCTCTCAATGCGTTATACAATTATCTGATGTTACAAGCAAGGAATTGAGATATTTCCTTGGGTCTGACGGGGCATTCAGAGAAAGCCTGGATTACGAGTTGCAGTTAAGGATGCACATTATGCAGGAGCTTGTCAGCATAACGGAGAGATATGGACAAAAAGAGATTAATGAAAAGCAATTGGAGATATTCCAGGAATTTGTAAATTTGTATTCTTTAAATAGTTAGCATAGCAAGAAATGTTTTTTGTCAGAACACCACTTCTTTTGATGAAAGTTTTTCCTGAGCTGATCTGGAGATTTAAGGCTAAAGAGAGGGAGGAAAGCAATCATGTCTACCTGACATTTGATGATGGCCCCACACCAGGTGTTACGACCTGGGTGCTGGATCAGCTGCGTCAGTTTGAAGCAAAAGGCACTTTTTTCTGCCTGGGTAAAAATGTAGAAAAAAATCCTGATCTCTATAAAAAGATCATAGAGGATGGACATGCTGTTGGAAATCACACTTACAGTCATCTTAAAGGATGGCAGATGGACAATACAGAGTATTTTAATGACGTGGATCTTGCAAGCAATTTTATAGACAGCAATCTTTTCAGGCCGCCTTACGGAAAATTTACAGGTTCCCAGATAAAATATCTGTCAGATAATTATCAGGTTGTAATGTGGGATATTCTGAGTCAGGATTACAGTCAGAACATCACACGTGAGAAAGTATTATCAAATGTGCTTGATAACATCAGGGGAGGATCTATTGTCGTCTTTCATGATTCGGTTAAGGCGGAGCCAAATCTAACTTATGCATTACCCCGTGTTCTTGAAAGTTTAAGCGGGGAATATGAGTTCAGGAAGATAAGCTAGAGTACTTTAAAAAGAGCTTCATATTTGTCAGTGACATCATCCCACTGATAATTCTTTTCGATGACTTTCCGGTTTTCTTCGATAAACGATTCTTTTTTGCCTATCCAGTCTTTTTCAGAGTGTAAAATATTGGAGATATCGGTTTCATTATTGAAATACAGTGCATTGTCATTCAAAATTATCCGGTTAAACCTGTTGTCGTGAGCGATGATTAAAGAACCGGCGGCCATAGCTTCGAGAAGCGAGGGATTGGTACCTCCGACAGAATGTCCATGGAAATATGCATTTGAATAATGACGAAGATTATCAAGGATATTCTGATCAAAGATTTCTTTTGTAAAAAGTATATTTGATGAATCTGAGAAGTCTTTAAATAATTTTCTTCCGAAATTATTTAAAGGATTACCGACAACCAGTAATTTTTTCCTGCATCGTGAATCAATAAAGCCTTGTATAATTGCACGGAGGTTATTTTCAGGCTCAAACCTTGCTATGACGAGGAAATATTGAAACGGCAAAATGTTAAAAGCTTTTAATATTTGTTCATCAGGATTTTTAAAAATTTCAGCGCCGTAAGGAATATAGTGTGAATCACGGTTATATATTTCTTTATAATACCTGACCAGTTCAGGACTGTCACAAACCAATTTATGTTTCTTTTTGGCAACAGATTTTTCGGCTATGCGGATAATCTTTCGGATGACCGGATTCCATTTCGGTCTTTGCCATTCCATACCATCGGGATTAATGAGCAATCCTGTTTTTCTGAAATTCAAAATTCTGAATGCAGGAGCAGCTGTCGCATATCCGCATTCAAGGATAACATCAGCTTTTCTGATAATCGCATCCCTAAGGCAAATGAAATCATAAAGGTAATTGGCTGCCGGTCCGATAAATTTCTCAGGATTGAATTTGGGGATTATCTTTACCTTATTGAACTCATTGCCGGGGACAGAGTGGAATGATGGATTATACACCCAGACATCATGTCCGCGTTGTGCCAGACGGATTGACAGCTGTTCCGCAAACTGTTCAAATCCGCCATACCGGTTGGGGATCCCTCTGGTACCAGTTATGGCGATTTTCATAGGTACGAAGATAGTGATCTTTGTGTCGTCCAGTTTAAGATGAAAAAATTTAAATTTCCAGAATTGTTAATTTTGGGAAAACGGAGAGAATTGAAACAGCGTAGAAAGAAAATAAGTTTTTTACTTGTTGTCCCCTATACTATTCCTGAGTATTCCGGCAGCGGAATGAATGCTTTTAATTTTGCAAGGTTTCTTACAATAGAAGGGATAAAAGTCACCCTTTTGACTTTTAACAGGAATATGAAGTACTTGAGAAAGGAATGGATAGATAATTTCCTTATTAGAAGAATTCTGTATTTTAATTTAAACCTGGTTTCTAAAATTCTATCCCTTGTTTTTATAATTCCCGTGTATATATTTTATGTTGCGAGGAATAAAATTATTCTGATTTATGGCGGCCATATAATTGGTTATGAATTAATTCTTCTTTTCGCCAGATGGTTTGGCAGAAAAACAATTTTTCAGTCTTTATTGATTGATGCTGATGATATTGAGACAATAATATTGAGCAAACCAGAATTTCTTAAGAAATTTTATAAAAAATTGTTTAGCAGAGTTGATATTTATCATTCGATAAATTCAAATTTTTCATCCCGATTTGGGAATGTGCTCAGGAAGACAGACTCAATACTTGAAATGCCTCAGGGTGTTGATATCAGGGTCTTTAATCCCGCTTCAGATGATATAAGGAATTTTACAAGAGATCAGCTTGGTATTCCTGTTAAAAGCTGGGTCATGCTTTCGGTTGGATTTATGATACCAAGGAAAGGATTTTCAGGGATATTCGATGTATTGAAGGATCTTGATATTCCATATACCTATATAATTGCAGGTGAATTTGATTTCCCAAAAGGTCATTTTCTTCATCCGTATGAAAGATCATCATCTGAACTGATTCAGAAAGGTAAAGAGCTGTTGGGAGACAAACTAATTCTTGCCGGACCGGTGAGAGATATTCAGAAATATTATCAGATTGCAGATATTGTGCTGTTCAATTCTCTTCAGGAGGGCCTTCCAAATTCTTTGCTGGAAGCAATGTCATGCGGTATTCCCGTTGTAACGAGAAATATTCCGGGACTGGAGGGATTTATTCTGAATAATAATAGAAATTGCTTTATATTTAATGATGAGATTGAATTAAAGGATCGAATTCACTATTTGTATAAAAACAAGAGTAAAGCCAGTAAAATAAGTTCCACATCCATACAAGAAATCCAACAAAAAGCATCATTCCAGAATGTCCTGTCGGCTTATTATCAACGATTATTCACAACAGGAATTGAACCAGAAAAAACAGCTTAAAATATTATATTTTGTACAGTTGCCTCCTCCTGTGCACGGCGTAAGTGTCATTAATAAATTGATTTATACAAGTCAGATTATAAACCTGGGAATTGACACTTACCTTCTGGAAATCCGGTTCTCAAACAGAATTGATCAGTTAAGAAAACTCAACGTCAGAAAGATTTATCAGTTTATCAGACTTGCTCTCAGATTGATCAGCTCAATAAGATTTATCCGGCCTGATATCATTTATTTCTCAATAATGCCTGTCGGAAAAGGATTATTGAGGGATTTGTTTTTCGTATTAATTATTAAATGGTTTAAGGTCAAGCCTGTTTATCATTTGCATAATAAGGGCATAGAGCGCAATTCAAAAATATGGATTATAAGACAGTTGTATCAATACATATTTCGTAATTCATATATTATTCATTTATCGAGGACCCTTTATGATCATGAAATGAGCAAGCTTAAACTTAGTAATGCCAAATACAGGATAATTCATAATGGGATATCATTGCTCAAGCCAGTTGAACCAATGAAGAAACTGAGCGTAATAAATCTTCTTTATCTGTCAAATTTATTCCCGCAAAAAGGCATCTTTAATCTTATAGAAATTTTTAAAATTCTGGAAAGCAAATATCCGGACGCTATACTGTCAATTGTCGGAGGATTTCCATACAGGAAAACTCATGAACAGGTTTTAAAACTGATAAAAAAGTATGATCTGGAAAAGAAAATTCTGTTGAAAGGACCGAAATACGGTAAACATAAAACTCAGGAATATAACCAGGCAGATATTTTTGTGTACCCGACATCTTTCAGGCAGGAATGTTTTCCCCTGGTAATTCTTGAAGCAATGCAATCAGGATTGCCAATTATTACAACTGATGAAGGTGCTATATCAGAGATCATTGATAATGGTACTAACGGGATAGTACTTAAAAACTGGACTGCTGAATCTTTTGCGGAAGAACTTGCTTTACTTATACGGAATTCAGATTTGAGATCAAAACTAGGAGAGAATGCAAAAAAGAAATTCAGGGAATATTACACAATAAATAACCTTGAAAGGAATATACGGGATTTCCTTGAAGAAGAATTTTTAAATTAATCTGTTGGAGATGATATTTCTGACATATATTAACCGTTCAGGTTCTACTTACCTGGCGCAAATTCTGAGCGTTTCAGAAGAAATACTGGTATGTCCTGAAGCAGAGATATTAGTTGAAAAATTTCTTGAGGCGCCTGAGAAGAATTTTATCCTGACAGATACATTAAGAAATGAACTTATTCAACAAATAAACAATGACTGGAAACTTAGGCACTGGGGTTTAAGACCGGAGGATCTGGAATCGCTTTCTAAAGCTTCAAACAATTTTGAAGCATTCTTTTTATTATTGTGCATATACAGAGACAGAATCAAGCCAGCGGCGACAAAGATCCTGTTTAAGGCAGAGAGGATTTTACATTTATGGGAAAAATTAGAAAAGTTATATCGTGGAGATAATTTATTGCATCTGATAGCTGTAGTCCGCGATCCAAGAGGCATTTATGCTTCCCAGAAAAATACCAGATGGCCGGGTTCGGAAAAACCATTTTCTGACAATCCGGTCCATAGTTGCTTATTATGGAGAAGGTATGTCAAAGAGGTTCAACGGCTGCTTATTTTACATTCTGAAATTTCAATTATCAGATATGAAGATCTCTTGAATAAACCTGAAGAAACGCTTAA
>Ga0105095_10000751_pt1 | contig 16292 bp, 11 predicted proteins | sample PPLLak2March2015_2_FD_79180 | JGI IMG/M metagenome (GOLD analysis project Ga0105095, IMG submission 79180) | Freshwater sediment microbial communities from Prairie Pothole Lake near Jamestown, North Dakota, USA - PPLs Lake P8 Core (3) Depth... | ecosystem: Environmental > Aquatic > Freshwater >...
AAGACGGTCGGCACCGAGTGGGTGGTCGCGGTGAGGGGAGAAGTGATAGCCCGGGCTCCCTCGACGGTGAATGCCGGGATCTCGACGGGCGAAATCGAGGTGCGCGCCCGGGAAATCCGCGTGCTCTCGGAGTCGAAGACCCCGCCGTTCGAGCTCACCGACCAGACCCGCGCGAGCGAGGACCTGCGGCTGAAGTACCGGTATCTCGACATCCGGCGAGGGGAGATGCGCCGGCGGCTCGAGATCCGGAGCCGTCTGACGTTCGCCGTGCGCCGATACCTGATGGAGCAGGGGTTCCACGAGATCGAGACCCCCTACCTCACGAAGTCTACTCCCGAGGGGGCGCGGGACTATCTCGTCCCCAGCCGGGTGCACAAGGGCTCTTTCTACGCGCTCCCGCAGTCGCCGCAGCTCTTCAAGCAGCTCCTGATGATCGCCGGCATGGAGCGCTACTTCCAGATCGTGCGCTGCTTCCGCGACGAGGACCTGCGGGCGGACCGCCAGCCGGAGTTCACCCAGATCGACATCGAGATGTCCTTCGTCGATCGCGAGGACATCTTCGCGCTGGTCGAAGGCATGTTCGTCCAGATGCTGGGCTCGGTCGGGATCGAGGTCCGGGCCCCGTTCCGGCGAATGACGTACGACGAGGCGATGAGCCACTATGGCTCCGACAAGCCCGACCTTCGCTTCGGGCTCGAGATTTCGGATGTCTCCGACGCCGTGCGCGGCTCGGGGTACGGGATTTTCGAGAAGACTCTCGCGGCGGGGGGAGCGGTCAGGGCAATTGCCGTCCCGGGCCTCGCGTCGGCCTCGCGCAAAGAGGTCGACGACCTCGAAGCGCAGGCGAAAACCCTCGGCGCCGCCGGCCTGGGATGGGCTCAGTTCAAGGACGGCGAGCTGAAGTCCCCGCTCCTCCGCCACCTGGGCGAGGACCGGCTGAAGAAGGCGCTCGAGCTCGCATCCGGCGGGCCCGGGGACCTGCTTCTGGTCGTCGCCGGCGACGGCCTGCTTGCCTCCACCGTGCTCGGAGCTCTCCGGCTTTCGATCGCCCGCAAGGAAGGGCTCATCCCCAAGGGCAGGGATTTCGCGCTGACCTGGGTCACGGACTTCCCGTACTTCGAGTACTCCGAGACCGAGGGGCGCTGGAACGCGATGCACCACCCCTTCACCTCGCCTTTCGAGGAGGACCTGGGAAAGCTCGAGACGGACCAGGGCACCGTGCGGGCGCTCGCTTACGACCTGGTGGCGAACGGTTTCGAGCTCGGAGGGGGCAGCATCCGGATCCATCGAAACGACGTCCAGGCCAAGGTGTTCCGGGCGCTGGGGATGACCGACCAGGAGGCAGCCGACAAGTTCGGGTTCTTCCTCGAGGCGCTCCAGTACGGGGCCCCGCCCCACGGCGGAATCGCCTTCGGGGTCGACCGAATCAGCATGCTGGCGGCGGGCGGCACGAGCCTCCGGGACGTGATCGCCTTCCCCAAGACGACCTCCGCCTTCGATCTGATGACCGGCTCACCCTCCGCGGTCTCGGACGCCCAGCTCGCGGAGCTCGGAATCCGCATTGCCGGGGAGGCTCCGCGGCGCGACCGGTAGCCTGGTTTGACGCCCCCGGGGGGGTGTGCTACCGTCGACTGGAATCATGAACCTTGGGGGTCGCTTTTCTCGGGTGAATACCCGACCCGCGGGTTTCCCGCCCACGACGTCCTCTCCAACGCACAATTGAATACCAGGCCACAGGCGATGCGTTCGCAGGATTGTCTGCATTTCGACGGCGGGTTGTCTCTGGAGGTAAAGACTCTCTCTACATGAAGAAGATCTCGGTCCCGGAAGAGGGCGCGCGGGCCCTCTTCGGAATCCACGACGAGAACCTGAAGTCCATAGAGAAAGCTCTGGGAGTTCAGATCGTTAGCCGCGGCGACGAGCTGCTGGTCGAAGGGGATCCGGCGCAGGTCCAGAAGCTCGAGAACATATTTCAGCAGTTCTCGGAGCTCGTCGAGGGCGGATACCAGGTGAGCGCCGGCGACCTCCGGGTCGCGCTCCGGCTCGTCCGGCAGGACCCGAACGTTTCCCTCAAGGACTTCTTCGTCCACGCCGTCCTCCAGCCGTCCCGCAGCAAGCGGGTGATGCCGAGGAGCCTCCACCAGCTCTCCTACATCAAGGCCATCGAGGCCAGCGACATCGTGCTCGGTATCGGGCCCGCGGGGACGGGCAAGACCTACCTCGCCGTGGCGATGGCCGTGGCCGCCTTCCACCAGAAGAAGGTCAACCGAATCATCCTCGCCCGGCCCGCGGTGGAAGCGGGCGAGAAGCTGGGGTTCCTCCCCGGGGACCTCCAGGAGAAGATCAATCCCTATCTGCGGCCGCTCTACGACGCCCTCTACGACATGATGGAGCCGGAAAAAGTGGTGCAGCTGATCGAGCGGGGCTCGATCGAGATCGCGCCGATCGCCTTCATGCGGGGGCGCACCCTGAACGACAGCTTCGTCATCATGGACGAGGCCCAGAACACCACCACCGAGCAGATGAAGATGTTCCTGACGCGCATCGGCTTCGGCTCGAAGGCCGTCGTCACCGGCGACATCACCCAGATCGACCTTCCTCCGGGCAAGATGAGCGGCCTGGTGGAAGCCATCGATCTGCTTTCCGACATCAACGGCATCGACTTCGTGTACTTCGACGAGACCGACGTAGTGCGCCATCCGCTGGTGCAGTCGATCATCCGCGCGTACGACCGCGCCAGGGAGCGGAAGGCGACCGCGACCGAGGCGGCGTCCAAGAACCCCGCGAGCTCAGCCGCGGGCGCCTGACTCAGGGCAAATCGGGGAAGGAACGCAAAGACGCAAAGAAAGGGCGCAATGAAGAAAAGCAGGAGAACGGGGAGATGACTCGGGACCTATCGCGATTTTCCTTCTCGTCCCCGCATTTTCCCTGGATTGCTTTTCCTTCTCCGCGCCCTCGCGTTTTCCTGCGCCTTTGCGTTCTTTCCGATTCGTCAGCGTAGTCAGGGGAGCGGCGTACTCAGTAATGGACTCCGACGGAGAACCGAAGAAGGAAAGGCTGGAATCGGGCCGCCGGAAGTCCCGGGGGCGACGTCTGCGGGACTTCTTCGATCTCGCCTACGCTTCGCCGTGGCCCTGGGCGGCATTCTTCGTCCTCGCGCTCACCGTGCTGCTGACGCCGTTTCTGAGCTTTCGGGTGCAGCCGTACGAGCTCGGGCAGATTGCGCCCACGACGGTCTACGCCCCCTACGATTTCAGCTACGAGGACGAGGTGGGAACGGCGGCGCGGAGGGAAGAAGCCGCCGGGGAGGTCCTCGAAGTCTACAACTTCGACGACGCCGCCGCTCCCGAAGCGGCAAAACGCATCGCCGCGGCCTTCGAGCTCGGACGCGCCGAGGTCGACGCAAGCGATCCGGGGGGGAAGAACGCGTCGGAAGATCTCGCCGCCGGGATCGGCAACCGGCTCGGGGTGCAGCTTCGGAAGGAGGATCTGGCGCTGCTGCTCCAGAAGGGGTTCTCGCCGGACCTCGAGCAGGTTCTCACGCGGGCGGTCGGAACCGTTCTTTCGAGGGATATCATCGACAGCAAGGAGCGGCTTCTCGCGCACGGGCAGCCGATTCGGCGGCGCGAGCAGGTCTCGAAATCGAGCCAGGTGCGCCGGGATTTCGGCAGCGTCCTGTCGCTCGACGAGGCGAAGGACCTTCTCGCCGTCCGGATCGGGAGCCTCTCCGACCTCCGACAGGCGGAGCGTCGCCGGCTCATCGAGCTCGGCTCGAGGTTCCTCGAGCCCACGCTCTCGTTCGATCAGGCCGAGACCGAGCGCAGGCGCGTCGCGGCGCGCGAGGCGGTGGAGCCGGTCTACTTCCAGGTCCGCAGGGGCAAGACGATCGTGCGCGCCGGCGACGAGATCACGGCGAGCGCCCTCCGGCAGCTCGATATCCTGTCGAGCGAGAACCGACGGTGGGGCTTCGCCGGGGCGCTGGGAGCGTTCCTCCTCGCGGGCGTTCTCTTGACCATCCAATGGCACCTGGCGAGGCCCGCGCGCGCGAGTGAGGCCTGGCGGCGGCAGAGCTTCGCCATGACGGGAATCGTCATCGTGGGACACCTCGCGCTCGCGCGTTTCTCGTTCTTCGTGGCGCGTCTGTTCTCGGAGCAGCTGGTGCAGGCGCCGTTCAACAACACCGGCTCCTACTCCTATGCCGTTCCTTTCGCCGGCGTCGCGGTGATGCTTCTTCTCCTGGAGAACGCGCCCACGGCGATTCTCGGCTCGACGCTCTTCAGCGTCGCCGTCGGCATCATGACCGGGAACCTGCAGCTCGCGGTCTTCGCGCTCCTGTCGAGCCTGGCGGCGGTCCTGGGCCTCTTTCAATACAAGCGGAGGACAGCCCTGATCAAGGTCGGGCTCCTGGTGGGAGCGGTGAACGTCGCCGCGGTTCTCGCCATCGATCTCCTGAGCGGCCGCCACTTTCCGCCGAGCAACTTCGGGTTCGACCTCGCCTGCGCCTTCGCCGGAGGCGCCGGGGTGGCGGTGGTGGTCTCGGCGCTTCTTCCCCTCTTCGAGACCGTCTTCCACCGCACGACCGACATCCGGCTGCTGGAGCTCGCGAACAGCAACGTTCCGATCTTACGAAGGCTCGCTCTCGAAGCGCCGGGGACCTACCATCACAGTATGGTGGTGGGCTCGCTCGCCGAGGCTGCGGCCGAGGCGGTCGGCGCGAACCCGGTCTTCTGCCGCACCGCGGCCATGTACCACGACATCGGAAAGCTCATCAAGATCAACTATTTCGTCGAGAACCAGACCGGAGCGAACCGCCACGACCAGCTCTCTCCGCGCATGAGCGCTCTGGTCATCGCGAGCCACGTGAAAGAAGGGATCGAGCTCGCGAAGGAAATGAACCTCCCCCAGGAGCTCATCGATATCATCCCGCAGCACCACGGGACCAAGCTCATCACGTACTTCTACGAGAAGGCGAAGTTGAGCCACGACCCGGAGCTGGGGGAGTTGAACGAGGACGAGTATCGCTACCCCGGTCCGAAGCCCCAGACGAAGGAAGCGGGGATCATCATGATCGCCGACGCCGTCGAAGCCGCCTCGCGCACGCTCGACGATCCGAGCCCGGCGCGGCTGAAAGGGTTGATCCGGAGAATCATCGACTATATCTTTCTCGACGGTCAGCTCAATGAGTGCGACCTGACGCTCCGGGATCTCGAGAAAATAGCCCAGAGCTTCCAGCGCGTGCTCATGGGGATTCACCACCAGCGGGTGAGCTACCCCGGCTTCGACTTCGAGAAACATGTGGAGCCGCTGGTCGTGCAGGATAGCCGATGACCACCGAACCTCCGGCAGCTGCCCTTCCGCCTTCGCCCTTCCGCCTCCGCCCTTCGGGCTTCGGCGGGACCTCGCAGAAGCGCTTCGCGCGAAGGCGGGTCGGGCTTCGGCGGGACCTCGCCGTAGCGCTTCGCGCGAAGGCGGGTTGGGCTTCGGCGGGGCTCGCCGAAGCTTCGCGGAGGCGGCCGGAACGTCTTGGACATCCTGGAACTCCCGAACGGGCCCGTCTTTCCGTCCGGAACCTGCAGCGCCGGATTCCGATCGACTCCGGACGGCTTCGGGCCTTCCTCCGGATCGTCGCTCCCGCCGCCGGCGCCCCGTCGAGCTCGGCCACGGTCGCGCTCGTGACCGACGGGCGCATGCGGACTCTGAACCGGGATTTTCGCGGTCTCGACAAGCCGACGGACGTGCTCTCCTTCCGGACGAGCCGGAAAGGCGCGTCCACGGGGTATCTCGGGGACATCGTCATCTCGGTGGAGACGGCCGAGCGCCAGGCGCGCCGCCTCCGATCGACGCTCCCGCGGGAGCTCGAGATCCTCGCCCTGCACGGCTTCCTCCATCTGCTGGGCTACGACCACGAGACGGATGACGGCGAGATGCGGCGCATCGAGTACCGGCTCCGGCGGCGGCTCCGCATCACTCGCGCCAGGCGCGCGAGGCGCACGAGGCGGGCCGGATGATCTCGATACAGCTCGCGGGGATCGCCATCCTGCTCCTCCTCGGGCTCGCTCTTTTTCTCTCGCTCATCGACGTCGCCTTCGACTATTTCAGCAAGATTTCCATGCGGGCCTACGAGGAGGGAGGGTGGAAGACCGGCTATCTCACCCGGGCGCTCGAGGATCCGATGGAGCTTCTGCTTCCCCTTCGAATCGGCCTCCAGGGATCGTTCATCGCCATCACCGTGCTGGTGACGATGCTGTATCTGGCGATGGAGGTTCCTCAGCCGCTCCTCGTGGCCTTCGTCACCATGGTGTTCTGCTTCCTGTTCTTCCGCGAGGTCATCCCCAACATCGTCGCCCGGAAGAACCCCGAGAAGGTCCTCGTCCTTCTCCTCCCCGCGTTCCGGATCTACGCCCGCATCGTGAACCCCGTGAGCCGCCCGCTGGCGCGGCTGGTCTCGTACTTCGTTTCGAACGGCGACAAGCCGGAAGAGAAGGCTACCGAAGAGGAGGTCCAGGCTTTCCTCGATGCGGGCAAAGAGGAGGGGATCCTGGAGGGCGACAAGGAGCGGATGGTGCAATCCATCCTCTATCTCGGAGACAAGGTGGTGCGGGAGGTGATGACTCCACGCACCGAGATCGTGGCCATCCCCGAGAACGCGACCGTGGGAGAGCTCCGGGCGCTCTTCACCGAGCAGAAGTACTCGCGGGTCCCCGTCTATCGCGAAGACCTGGATCACGTGGTGGGCCTGGTCTACGTCATCGACCTCATTGCCGCTCACGAATCGCCGCCCGATGCTTCCTTCCGGACGATGATCCGCGAAGTCAGCTTCGTCCCCGAAAGCAAGAAGCTGGGCGACCTCCTGCGCGAGCTCCAGCGCGCGCGAGAGACGCTGGCGATGGTGGTCGACGAGTACGGCGGAGTCTGCGGTCTCGTCACCGTCGAGGACATCCTGGAGGAGATCGTGGGCGAGATCCACGACGAGTTCGACGAGGTGGATCCGGAGATCGTCCAGGAAAAAGAGGGAGTCTTCCTGGTGAGCGGCAGGGCGGACATCGACGACCTGAAGGAGCTCCTCCATCTCGACGTGAACGGGTCGGGTTTCGAGACTGTTTCCGGCTACGTCCTCGATGCCGCGGGGAGGATTCCGCGGTCGGGAGACGTGATCGATCACGAAGGCGTGCGCATCGAAGTGGTGGACGCGGACGGCCAGCGCATCAACAAGGTGCGTTTCCGGCTTCCCGCTCCCGGGACCACGGCCTAAACCCCTTGCGCGCCGGGTTCGTCACTATCGTCGGCCGCCCCAACGTGGGTAAGTCGACACTTCTCAACCGCATCGTGGGCCAGAAGGTCGCCATCGTCACCGAGAAGCCCCAGACCACGAGGAACCGGATCCTGGCCATCACCAACACCGCCTCGGCGCAGATCGTGTTCTTCGACACCCCGGGGATTCACAAGCCGAAGCACGAGATGAATCGCCGCATGGTGGATCTCGCGCTCCGGAGCCTGAAGACTGTGGACCTGGCGCTCCTCCTCGTCGACGTGACCGAGGCGTTCGGCGGCGGCGACGAGTTCGTGCTCGAGCGGGTGCGCCAGGCGAGAGTCCCCGTGGTGCTCGCGCTCAACAAGGTCGATCGGATCAAGAAGCCCGAGATCCTGACGATCATCGACGACTATCGCCGCCGCCACGAGTTCACGGACATCGTCCCCATCTCGGCCCTCACCGGAGAGAACGTCGATGCCCTGGTTTCCGTGCTGGAGCGGCAGCTCCCGGAGGGCGAGCCTCTCTATCCGCCGGACACCCTGACCGATCTCCCCGAGCGATTCTTCGTCTCGGAGATCGTGCGCGAGAAGATCCTGGGGGCGACCCGCGAGGAGATCCCGTACTCGACCGCGGTCGTCATCGACTCGTGGGAGGAAGGCGAGAAGCTCACCCGCATCGAAGCCTCGATCCTGGTGGAGCGCGACTCCCAGAAGGGAATCGTCGTGGGGAAGGGCGGAAGCATGCTGAAAGGAATCGGAACCGCGGCTCGGCGGGACATCGAGGCGTTTCTCGGAGTCAAGGTGTTCCTCGGCCTCCACGTAAGAGTGCGCTCCGAGTGGAGGGAGAACCGGCGCTTCCTGTCGGAGCTAGGGATCGAGTGAGCTCGACGGCGACCGTCGGCGCTATCTTCCGCCCCGAAGAAGCTTTCCCTTTTCGACCCAGGTCTCGCCGTTCACGATCACAGTGGCGTCGGTGAAGAAGTTCCAGCGCACGTAACCGCCGGTTACCTTTCCTCCGAGCTCGCTGTTGTCGCCGAGAGACAGCCGCACGACTCCGGCGCCGTAGCCGTAGTAGGGAATCCACGGCCGATCGTCGGGAACCGCGAGGAGCGGGTTCAAGCCGAGAGCGAACTCCCGGAACGATCGACCCGCCTCTCCCGCGCCGTCGATCTCCCGCTCGGCCCACTCTTTGCCTTCGCTCGCCTCGATCGACGTCACCTTCCCGGCGGTGATCCCGAGCCGTAAACCCTGAACCGGCCGCCCCGACCACTGAGAGGGCGGAAAGACGATCGTTCCCTCGACCGTCTCTTCGAGGGGCGCCACGCGAATCGCTCCCGCGGGAAGCTCGATCTCGCGGTCGATCAGCACCACCCCTTTGGCGGCCCGCGCCCCCGAGGCGTCCCCGTCCTGAAAGTTCACGACGCGGGAGCCGATGCGGAACCGGAGATCCGTTCCCGCGGGTGTCGTGACGCGAACCTCGCCGGCGCGCATCGCCGAATCGAGATTCCGTTGAAGCGCCGCGAGCGCCCCGTAGTCGGTCTCGAGGAGCGCGCGCTGGTACACCGACTCGATCTCGTGCCGCGGCGGAATCGGCTGTCCCGGAAGCGGGAACGCGGAGTTGTTGTCGAGCCAATGAAAGTGAACCGTTCGCCCTTTTCCCTCCCGCAGGAGGTCCTGGATCGCGGCATAGACGGGCTGGCCCGGATTGGCGCCGGGGAGCATGATCGAAGCATCGACATCCTCGAGCATCGCTTTCAGCTCGACCCGCGCCTTGCGGCCTCCTTCGAGGAGAATCGACTCGTTCCACCGGGAAGGCGCCGGGGCTCCGAGAACGTCGACGACGCCCAGGTCGACGGCGCCGGCCCTCATTACCTCGTATCGAAGGTGAGGGATGAGCTGGTCGAACGTCCCGGGGTGAGCGACGGCGAGAAAAGTCTCGCCGGGCTCGAGCGCGAGCTGCTGCACGATCCGCTTCGCCATCGCCTCCCAATCGAGCGTCAGTCGGGGAGGCGGGGTCTGGCTCCACCCGGAGGAGGCCAGAAGGACGGACAGCGCGACGACTAGGGTTCTCATGATTCGGGATTCCTCCGGGCCAGAAGCCAGCCGATGACGAAGAGCGCGAGCCCGCCGCCGGTCATCGCCAGCATCGGGCGCATCGCCCTCGAGCCGAAGAACAGGAACATCGACCAGGTGACGACGAGGAGTCCCGCGAGCTCCAGAGCGCGGCCCACGTAGTAGATAGTCCACCGGCCCCAGCGGACGTCCTTTTTCCTGGGCATCTCTTAGTGCTCGCCTCGCTCTTCGCTCAATGCGGTGGGGCCCCACCCCCACCGCTCTGGGCTGAGGGCTCCGCTCGGCTCGCTCCCCGCGCTCGTCGCGCGGGGAGGACGGCCGGATTCCCGCGGCCAAGTTTCAAAAGCAGCGGCCGCTTCCTCCCGGCCGGGCTCGCTCCGCTCGCACAGGCTGCGGATGTTCATACAGCAGCCTGTCAGATTCTTCCGAAGCCCCGCTCGATCTGTTCTCTTCCGATGCGGAGCGTCGTGGGTCGCCCGTGGGGGCAGACGGTGGGCTGCCGCGCGCGCCAGAGCTCGCGCACCAGCCAGCGCATCTTCTCGGGCGCGAGCTCGAAGTTCACCTTGATCGCCGCGTGGCAGGCGATGCGGGCCGCGATCCGGCTCCCCGCTTCCCTCACCGTCGAGCTCCGGCAGTCCCTCTCCCGCTCGGAGAGAGCGGAGCGCACCAGGCGAATGGGGTCGAATCCGCTCAAGCTCGCGGGCACCGCCCGCAGGAGAAAGTCGCCCTGTCCGAAGGGCTCGATGTCGTAGCCGAAAGACGCGAGATCGGAGAGCTCCTCTTCCAGGGTGACGCGCTCCGGAGCGGTGAGCTCGAGCGGGAGTGGTGTCAGGAGGAGCTGCTGTCCCATCTGGGAGACTCCGCGCTCGACGAGATCCTCGTACAGGATTCTCTCGTGCGCCGCGTGTTGATCGATGAGCCAGACCGTGTCCCCGTCCACGGCGACGATGTAGCTCGCGCGGAGCTGACCCAAACACGTCGGAGGCTCCTCGGCGAGCTCGGAGAACGTGGGCGTGACCTCGGGCACGGGGGTCGAAAAGAGAGACTCGGCGATGGCGACCCCGTCGGCCGAGCCCGGCATCGAGGGCTCGGAAACCCGCGGCTCATAGGCATCGCGAACCAGCAGCACCTCGGGAGCGAGGCGCTGGCCCTGGAGTGCGTTCCGTACGGCGGAGAAGACCGCCTTGTGCACGAACTGCTGGTCCACGAACCGCACCTCGGCCTTCGCCGGATGGACGTTGACGTCCACCTTGTCGGGCGCGAGCTCGAGGAAGAGGTAGACCAGAGGGGTCCCGGAACGCGACGATACCTGCCGGTAGGCTTCCATCACCGCGTGATGCAGGATGCGGTCCTTCACCGGCCTTCCGTTGACGAAGAGGTGCAGGCGGCTCGCGGCGCCTCGAGCTTCCGGAGGCGGCGCGAGCCAGGCCTCGATCGCGATGCCGCCGATCTCGTCCTCGAGCACGACCGCGCTCTCGACCCAGCTCTTCTCGAGCTGATAGAGGCGCTCGCGCCGCGAGCCGACCGATGGAGCCTCGAGGACCGATCGTTTTCCGTGCTCGAGCTGAAATCCCACGTCGGGATAGGCGGCGGCGAGGCTCGCGACCGAGGCGGCGATGTGAGAGGCCTCGGTCACGTCGGCGCGGAGGAACTTGCGCCGCGCGGGCACGTTGAAGAACAACCGCTCCACTTCGACGATCGTCCCCGGAGGAACCCCGACGGGAGCTTCGCGGACGATCTGCCCGCCCTCGATCGACACTTCGTGGCCGGCATCGGCCCCGTGCTCCCGCGTCCTGAGAGTGAAGCGCGAAACCGAGGCGATGGAAGGAAGGGCCTCGCCGCGAAAGCCGAGAGACGAGATGTTCGAAAGATCGGATACGTCGAAGAGTTTGCTCGTCGCGTGCCTGGAGAGAGCTAACCGCGCGTCCTCGGCCGACATGCCGATGCCGTCGTCCGCCACGCGGATGCGGTCCTTCCCGCTCCCCTCGATGGCGATGGCGATCGAGCGCGAGCCGGCGTCGAGCGAGTTTTCGACGAGCTCCTTCACGACCGAAGCCGGCCGCTCGACGACTTCGCCCGCCGCGATCTGGTTCGCGAGGGCGTCCGGCATGAGTCGTATCCTTCCCATCCGCGGAACCTCAGCTCTGACCGGGGACGAGCTGCGACAAATCGGCGACCCGCGAGAAGAGGCTCTGGAGCCGCTTCAGGAGCGCGAGGCGGTTGTCGCGCAGCTTGTGATCCTCGGCCATCACCAGCACCTCGTCGAAGAATCGATCCACGGCCCCCCGAAGAGTCGAAAGCTCCTGGAGCGCTTCGCGGTAGCGACCCGAGGCGACGAGCTCTTCCGCCCGGGGGCGGAGTCTCTCGAGCTCTTCGAAGAGCTTCTTCTCGTCGTCCTCGAAGAAGAACTCCGGGTCCACGTCTCCCGGCTTCTGGCCCGCGAGGATGTTCCCCACGCGCTTGAACGCGAGCGAAAGGGCCTGGAAATCCTCCGAGCTGCGGAAGAGGGAGAGCGCTTCGAGCCTCTTCGCGAGGTCGGAGACGGGCCGATCGAGCCCGGCGGCGGCGAAGACTGCGTTCAGCTCGTCGTACCGGTATGCCCGGGAGAAAAGGAACCGCAGGCGCTCGGTGAAAAACTCCACGAGCGCCGGTTCGGCTTTGCCATCGCTTCCCGCAAGCCCGGGCTGCTGCTCGCGAACGACGCGAAGCGCCTCGCGGAGGAGCTCGGCGGGAGGGATATCGAGGGGAAACGAGAGCACGTCGGCGCTCTCCGACAGAAGGCGCACGGCACCCAGGGCCGCACGCCTCAGGGCGAACGGATCGCGGGAGCCCGTGGGAATGGCCCCGGCGAGGAACATGGCCGCGAGGCTGTCGATCTTGTCCGCGAGCGAAACCACGGCGCCCTCGCGGTTCGCGGGAAAGCCGTCGTCCTCGCCGATCCCCGAGGGCAGGTAGTGGGAATAGACCCCCTTCCACACGGGCTCCGGCTCCCCCTGCTCGCGTGCGTAGAGGCCTCCCATGATTCCCTGGAGCTCGGGGAACTCGCCGACCATGCCCGTCGTCAAGTCGCACTTCGCGAGCTGCGCCGCCCGCCGCACCGGCGTTTCCCGGGCACCGCTCTTCGCAGCAATCCAGGCGGCGAGGTTCTCGATTCGTTCGCTCTTGAGCCGGTAGCTCCCGAGTTTTTCCTGGAACAGGACGCCGTCGAGGGCGGCCGTCCGATCCCGGAGAGGGGTCTTCAGATCCTCGCCCCAGAAGAACTTCGCGTCGCGGAGCCGAGCGACCACGACCCGCTCCGTTCCCCGCTGAATGTGGCCCTTCGGATCCTTCGCCATGTTGGTCACGGCGATGAACCCGGGCTTGCCCTCGAGCGGGAAGTAGTGCTGGTGGTGGATGAGGACCGTGTGGCGCACCTCCTCGGGGAGGCTCGAGAACTCCTCGGGGTAGGCGCCGAGCACGGCCCCGGGCCACTCCACCAGGTCCGCCACGAGGTCGCGCGAGAGGCCGGGCGCGCATCGGGCTCGCGCCTTCTTCTCGAGCTTCGCGATCTCGCTCGCGAGGAGCTCCCGCCGCTCTTTCGGATCGAGCACCACGTAGCGCTTCCGGAGACCGCGGGCGAGCTTCTGGAAGGAATCCACTCCGAACGGCTGCCCCGGCTTCTCCCCTTTGGGTCCGAGAAACCGATGTCCCCGCGTCTTTCTCCCGCTCCGCACCGGGGGAGAGCCGACGACTCGAATCTCGAAGGGCACGACGTTCCCTCCGAAGAGCGCCACCATCCAGCGGATGGGTCTCCCGAAGGCAAAGGCCCCCTTCCCGTCCTCGAGGGTCGCGTCCCAGTTCATGAACTTGGGGAAGCTCAAGCTCCGGAGAGTCGAGGCCATGATGACGGGAAGAAGCTTCAGAGTCTTCCCGCCCTTGATCTTCCTTTCGAATCCGATGTACTCGCCCTTCTCCGTCGAGAGCAGCTTCAGATTCGAGGGCTCGATCCCGTTCTTGGAAGCGAAGCCGAGGGCCGCTTTGGTCCAGGCGCCCGAGTCGTCGCGGGCGATTTTCAGCGGCGGCCCGGAAACTTGTTCGACGCGGTCCTGCTGCTTTTCCGGAAGCCCGGTCGCATGGAGCACCAACCGCCGGAGCGTCCCGTACGATTCCACCTGCTTCGGCTCGAGGGCGAGCGACGCCAGCTCTTTCTCGAAGCGCTCCTTCAGCTCCTCCACCAGCTTCGGGAGCCACGACGCTGGGATCTCCTCGCACCCGATCTCCCACAGGAAGGGAAGCTTCTTCACGCGGAGGCCTCCTTCCCGGCGAGAGACTCGACGTAGGTCCGGGCGACACCGCAGGCGAGCTCGCGGACCTTCAGGATCGAAAGAGCCCGCTCGCTCACCGAGACCGCGCCCCTCGCGTCCAGGGTATTGAAGAGATGCGAGCTCTTCAGGACCTGCTCGTAGGCGGGAATGACGAGGCCTTCGGTCAGAAGGCGCTTACCCTCCCGAAGCGCCTCTTCGAACTGGCGGCGGGCGAGATCCACGTTCGCTGCCTCGAAGAAGTACCGCGATCCCTCGACCTCGTCCCGATGGCGGACTTGCCGGTAGGTGACCCCTTTGGACCACTCCAGGTCATAGACGTCGTCGACGTTCTGGAGGTACATGTCGAGACGCTCGAGACCGTAGGTGATCTCGGCCGAGATCGGCGAGAGCTCGATTCCGCCCGCCTGCTGGAAATAGGTGAACTGGGTGATCTCGAGCCCGTCGAGGAGCACCTGCCAGCCGATGCCCCAGGCGCCGAGGGTGGGCGACTCCCAGTTGTCCTCTTCGAAGCGGATGTCGTGGACCCGGGGCTCGATCCCGCAGGCACGGAGGCTCTCGAGGTACAGCTCCTGGATGTCGGCGGGCGCCGGTTTCAGGATCAACTGGAGTTGATGGTGCTTGTAGAGCCGGTTCGGGTTCTCGCCGTAGCGCCCGTCCGCCGGACGGCGCGAAGGCTGGACGTAGACCACCTTCCAGGGGTCGGGCCCGAGCACCCGAAGAAACGTCTCGGGATGCATCGTTCCCGCTCCCATCTCCAGATCGTAGGGCTGGTGAACGAGAACCCCGCGGTCCGACCAGAACTTCGTGAGGTTGAAGACGAGCTCCTGGAGGATCATCGGGCCCTCCCCCGGGTCTCGCGAAGCATTTCCTCCAGCACGTGGTGCGATTTCAAGTCTTTCTCCAGATGTTCCTGCATGAGGCGGTAGTGGAACTCGCGGAGCTCCGAGAGAACTCTGGGGCCGGCGGGGTCGATCTTGTCCGGAGGCAGGCGCCACACCTCCTCGAGAAACAGCAGGGACGAAGGCGAGAGGGGAAAGCCCCGGGGGACCTCTTCGCGGCACTTGCGGCAGGTGAAGTGACGTTCGTCGAACGAGAACCAAGCGCCCAGAGCCTGTAGAGCCTTCCCGCAGGACGGGCAGGTCCGCCTCAGCGGGTAGACGCCGGAAAGGCGCAGAAGCCAGGCCTCGAAGTAGCGCGCTCCGGTCTCCGCGGTGTCGGGAGAGGAAAGCGCTCCGATAGCGGCCCGCAGCAGCCGGTAGATGCGCTTGTTGGTCTCCCTTTCGGGAAGGAAGGCGTCCGCGAGATCGGTGATATACCCGAGGGTCGTCGCCAGAATGGGGTCCCCTAACTGCGAAAATCTGGAGCGGACTATATCACAGCGGTCGACGCTCGAAAGCTCGCGGCCTTCCTTCTCGAAGAACGTGAGCTCGATCTCGGTCCCGATCTCGAGGCTCCCTCCGAATCGGGAGCGCGCTCTCCGGGCGCCCTTGGCGATTCCGCGGACTTTTCCCATCTCCAGGGTGAAGAACACCACGATCTTGTCGGCTTCGCCGACGCGATAGGTTCGCAGAACGATCGCGGCAACGGAACGAACGGGCATCGAGCCGAGAGCTTACTGGAATCTCGCCAAAAATGCGGCCCCGAGCCCGAGAAACAGCAGGAACCCGGCGACGTCGGTGGCAGTGGTCACGAAAACCGAGGAAGCGAGCGCGGGGTCGATTTTCATCCGCCGGAGAAATAGAGGCACGAGGGTTCCGGCAACGGCTGCGATCACCAGGTTTCCCACCATGGCGAGACCGAGCGCCGCCCCGAGCCAGGGGCTCGCCTTCCAGAGGAACGCGATGAGGCCGGCGAGAAGCCCGGTCGCGAGACCGTTCACGGCGCCGACCAGGACCTCCTTCAGGAGCGCCTTGCGGCTGTTGGCCCAGGTCAGCTCGCCGAGAGCGATTCCGCGCACCATGACCGTGAGCGCCTGATTGCCGGCGTTTCCTCCCATGGAGGGCACGATGGGCATGAAGACCGCGAGCACCGCGAACTGCGCGATGGCGCCCTCGAACCGGCTCACCACCACCGCGGCCAGAAACGCGGTCGCGAGGTTCACGACGAGCCACGGAATCCGCTTCCGGACCGACGTGCGCGGCGGATTGAACACCCGCTCATCGGTGTCGACTCCCGCGAGGCGGAAAATGTCCTCGGTCGCCTCGTCCTTGATGACGTCGATGACGTCGTCGACGGTGATGACCCCCACCAGATTGTTCTGCTGGTCCACCACCGGCACCGCGAGGAGGTTGTAGGAGGCGACGAGCTGGGCGACTTCCTCCTGGTCGGTGTCGGCGGTGACCCGGATGACGTCGGTCTCCATGATGTCCTTGAGCCCGGTCTCGGGCCTTTTCAGGAGGAGCTGTCGAAGGGACAGAACTCCGGAGAGTTTTCCCCGGTCGTCGACCACGTAGATGTAGAAGACCATCTCCAGGTCGCCCGCGTCCTGGAGCTTGCGGATGGCGTCGCCGACGGTGGTCTCCTCGTTCAACGAGAAGACCTTCGGGCTCATGATCCGCCCGGCGGTCTCCTCGGGATACTGAAGAAGGTCCTCGACCTCCGAGGCCTCCTTCGTCCGCATCGCGCCCAGGATGACTTCCTGGATCTCCTGTGGCAGCCGCGCCA
>Ga0105095_10000753_pt1 | contig 16268 bp, 14 predicted proteins | sample PPLLak2March2015_2_FD_79180 | JGI IMG/M metagenome (GOLD analysis project Ga0105095, IMG submission 79180) | Freshwater sediment microbial communities from Prairie Pothole Lake near Jamestown, North Dakota, USA - PPLs Lake P8 Core (3) Depth... | ecosystem: Environmental > Aquatic > Freshwater >...
CTGCGGAGGCGATCGGAGCCGCCGGCGCGGTGGTCTACGCGATCGACATCGATCGGGAGCAGGGCGAGGATACGGTGAGCAGGGTCGAAGGAGCCACCTTCATCCACTGCGACCTGACTTCCGAGCCCGAGGTTGACGCGGCTGTGGCCGAGATCGACCAGCGATCCGGGCGCATCGACGTCCTGGTCAACAACGCGGGGGGCTTCGCCGAGGCGCAAGGGATCGAGGGCACATCTGCCACCGAGTGGCGCCGGGTCCTCGACGTCAACCTCACATCGGTGTTCCTGATGACCCGCGCATCGCTCCCCCTGATCCGCCGGTCGGATGCCGGCCGCATCATCAATCTCGGCTCCCTTGCCGGCCAGACCGCGGGCTGGCAGACGGCTCCGCCTTATGTTGCAGCGAAGGCAGGGGTCCACGGGCTCACCAGGGCGATGGCGGCCGAGCTCGCCGGGGAAGGGATAACGGTGAACGCACTTGCGCCTTCGGCAGTCCTCACCGAGCGCATCGAGCGACTCCGGGATGAGGCGGCACTGGCCGCCACCGCGGCCTCGATACCGCTCGGCCGTTACCAACAGCCCGAGGAAGTGGCGGCCTGGGTGTTGTTCCTGGCCTCGCGAGAGGCCGGGTTCATGACCGGTCAGACCGTTTCGGTCAACGGCGGTAGGTTCATGGCATGAGGGCGAGGGGGCCGGCATGGCGGAGCTGATCAGATTCGACGAGGCGGTCCCCGTGGCCCGCGGCGACGGGATCGAGAGTGTCCGTCTCACTCCCCACCCACTCGAGGGGCAGGGTTTCGTGATGGGAGTCACCAGCTTCCCGCCCGGGACGAGCATTCGCCTTCACAGCCACAACACCATCGAACAGGTCACCGTGATCGAGGGAGAGGGCTTGGCTGAGTTGAATGGCGAGCGACTTCCCGCCCGGCCGTACGACACGACCCAGATTGCCCCTGGTGAATGGCACCGGTTCATCAACACAGGGACGACGACGATGCGAATCCTTTGGGTCTACGGGAGCCCTCACGTGACCAGGACCTTCGCCGACACCGGGGAGACGGTCGAGCAGTTCGAGCAGTGAGATTCGCCGTCGAGCGTCTCGAGCGCTTCATCGTCGACGTGCTCACTGCCGTCGATGTCCTCCCGGTTCAGGCCGAAGTGACCGCCCGTCGTCTCCTCGAGGCCGACCTGCGGGGGAGGACTGGGCATGGGTTGATTCGCCTGCCCCAGTACGTGCCCCGGATCGAGGCCGGCGGGATCAATGTCAGACCCGACATCGTCCTGCGGAGGGAGACCCCTGTGAGTGCGCTGGTGGACGGCGACAACGGTCTCGGGCAGGTGGTCATGACCCTCGCCGTGGAGACGGCCATCGCAAAGGCGAGGGACTCCGGCCTTGCCTGGGTAGGGACCATGCATTCCAATCACGCCGGAGCCGCCGGGGTCTACACGTCGATGGCCCTCCAACACGAGCTGATCGCGATCTACCTCGCGGTGGCCAGCGCCAATGTGATGCCCCCCTGGGGTGGCCAGGAGCGGCTGCTCGGCACCAACCCCATCTCGATAGCGATCCCGGCAGGTCGGGAGACACCGTTCCAGCTCGACATCGCCACCACCGTGGCCTCGCACGGCACGATCAAGGTCCTTGCCCAGGCCGGCGAGTCGATGCCTGAGGGCTGGGTGGTCGATCTGGAGGGAAACTCGATCCTCGATCCGCACCGGGCAGACGAAGGGTTCCTGATGCCGATCGGCGGATACAAGGGCTCCGGTCTCAATATCGCCATCGGTCTTCTGGCTGGCGTGCTCAACGCCGCCGCCTTCGGCAGCGAGGTGATCGATCATCGTGTTGTGCCCGGGCAGGCAGCCAACACCGGTCAGTCGATCATGGTGCTGAGGCCGGATCTGTTCCGCGACCTGGAGGAGTTCAAGGAGGCGATGGACCATCATCTTCGAGCCCAGCGCGGCTCCGGTCCGGCCGGCGCGGTCCATCTTCCCGGTGAAGGAGCCGCCCGCATGGAGGCGGAGCAGCTGGTCGGCGGGATTGCCGTCGCCGACCAACTGCTCGCACAGCTCCGCGCTCTCGGCACCCGTTTCGGGCTCGCAGACGGGCTCGAAGGCTGATCGATCAGTCAGGCGAAGCGGGGGTCGTCCAGCGGACGTGGTCCGGGGTGATCTCGCTCACGTTGCGGCACCCGATGTTTGCCATCGTGTTGGCGATCTCGTCACGAAGTATCTCGAGGACCCGGGCAAAGCCCGCGGTCCCACCCACCGCAAGCCCCCAGCACTGGAGTCGGCCGATGCCGACAGCCCGGGCTCCCAGGGCCAGGGCCTTGCACACCTCCGCGCCCCGGGTGAATCCACCATCGACGGCGATGTCGGCCCGGCCCGCCACTGCCGTCACGATCTCCTCGAGCACCTCGATGGTGCTCAGGCTGTGGTCGACCACCCGCCCGCCATGGTTGGAGACGTAGATCCCGGATGCCCCGCATGCAAGCGACTCAACGGCATCAGCCGGGGTCATCACTCCCTTGACGATCACCGGCAGTCTGGTCTGCTCGCAGAGCCACCGCAGCTCGGCGCTGGTGAACCTGGACCGATAGGAATAGTCGAGACCGTGTCGTTCCAGGTTGGGCGGGCCTTCCGGCGGGACAAGCCATCTGTAGCCGCTCTCCATGCTCCGGTCACGTCTCCCGATGACCGGGGTGTCGACGGTGACACAGATGCCGGCGAATCCCGCCGACTCCACCCGCGCCACGACGTCGGCCATCCAGGCCCGGTCACCCAGCACGTAGAGCTGGAAGAAGTGCCGGTCGTGAGCCGTCGCGGCGACCTCTTCCCAGGGAGAGACGCACAGAATCCCGCAGAATGCCGAAGTGCCCAGCTGGGTCGCGGCCGTCGCCGCGGCGAGGGCGTCGCCGGGGTCGTAGAGCGCCAGGGCACCGACCGGTGCCGGCATCACCGGGACCGCCAGTGGCACCCCCAGGAAGGACGTGCCGATGTCGATGTCACCGACGTCGCGCAGGACCCGCGGAACCAGCGCCAACCGGTTGAGCATCGTAGTGTTCCTGGCGACGGTCACCCCCTGACCGGCGCCGGCGGCCGCCCAGGCGTACAAACCCGGATCGACGACCTCCCGGGCACGCCCGATCACCTGGTCGATCGTGTCGAGCCCGCTGAGGTCTGGAGTACCGGTCACGACCGTCAGTAGACGACTTCGACGAGACGGCGCTCCCGCACCGATCGATCGATGGCCGCGCAGATCTGGGCGCTGCGCAGGCCATCGAGACCGGATGCGTTCGGTTCCTCGTCGCGCAGGACGGCGCTGGTGAAGGCGGCGAGGGACAGTCGGTGCGCTTCGGATGCGGGGTATGCGGTCACGATCTCGCCGTCATCGGTCAGCACGGAGAGCTCGCCGTCAATTCGCGATCGGGTGAAGGACTTCCCGACGATGCGCCCGGCGCTGCCGTAGATGACGATGTCGTTGAGAGGGTCGCGGAGTCTCTCGTTTGCGTTGTACTGAACCAGGCTTCCATTGGAGAAACGCAATGTGAGGAGAGCCAGCATCTCCACCTCTCCGGTCTCCGGGCCCTTGTCGAACATCGCCATCACCTCGACCGGGTCGGAGTGGAGGAGGACTCGGAGGAAGTCGAGCCCATGGACACCGACGTTGTGGACGCTGCCGAGACCGGCGACCTGCGGGTCGGCTCGCCAGTTGTCGTAATGGCGCGGGCCCGAGCTCACCTGGACCTGGACGACCTCGACATCACCGATCGCGCCGCCTGCGATGAGGCGGCTCACATCGCGGACCCAGGGGAGGTGACGGTTGTGGAAGTTGATCCCGAGCTTGACCCCGGCGGCGGTGCACGCCTCGAGCGCAGCCCTCGCATCGGGGACGTTGTTCGCCAGAGGCTTGTCGCAGAGGATGTGCTTCCCGGCGGCAGCGGCGGCGATGACCTGTTCGGCGTGGAACGCGTTGGGGGTGGCGATGAACACTGCTTCCACGGCGGGGTTGGCCAGCATCTCGTCATAGTCTGTGTAGGCGAACCTGGCCCCGAATTCACGTGCGAACTCGTCGGCCCTGGCCCTGTCCCGGCTCACCGCGGCGACGAGGTCGCACTCGGGCTCGGCGGTCATCGCCGGCGCCATGGTGGTCTTGACGATGTTGCCGATCCCGATGACCCCCCAGCCGAGCCGGCTCATGGCGCCACTCCAGTCTCATCGGAACCGAGCAACTGCATCGGATTGGCGATGAGGATCGCCTCCTTCTCGGCAACGGTGAGCTGGGGCAGCCCGCGCACCCAGTGGACCGCATCGTTGAGATGCATCGGGGCTGGGTAGTCGGTGCCGAGGACGATGCGGTCGATGCCGACCGTGTCGATCAGATAGCGCAGGGCGGGCCCGCTATATGTGCAGCAGTCGTAGTAGAACCGGTCGAGATAGGCGCTCGGAGGGAGAGCCTGGGAGAAGCCGTCGCTCTGCCCGAACGGCGGGGCCATCTCGCCGGCAGGCCCGTCTTCGAGTGCCCCGGCGACCTTGTCCATGCGGGCGATCCCGAAAGCCGTGTACCCGCCGCCGTGGGCCAGGTAGGGCTTGAGGTCGGGACAGCGGTCCATGATGCCCCCGAAGATCAGCGTGGCGTAGACGAGGGCGCGCTCGGTCAGGTTCCCGACCGCATTGCCCAGCTTGTAGCGCCGGATTCGCTGGTTGACGATGGTGTCGCCGCCCTGGTGGAAGAAGAGGATCGCACCCAGGTCCTCGGCGGCCTGGAAGAACGGGAGGAACTCCGGTTCGTCGTACGTCCGCCCGGCGACGTGATCACTGATGATCGCCCCTTTCAAGCGGAGTGTCGACATCGCCCGATCCAGTTCGGCGATCGCGCTGGGAATGTGCTGCATCGGCAGGGTGGCCAGACCGGCAAAGCGGGCCGGGTGCTCTGAGACCATCTCACCGATCTCGTCGTTGCACTCCCGGGCGATCAGCTTGGTCAGATCGAGCTCGTTGCCATACTGATAGAAGCCGACGGTGGGGGTCACGAGTTGCATGTCCACGCCGAGGACGTCCATCTCGGCGAGTCGTTCCGGCAGGGACTTGTCGAACCCGCCGAGACCGAGCTCGCCGGGAGTGGCGTCGAGGCCGTGCCACTCACCCCGCTCCCGGATCGCCTCCTTGTAACGCTCCGGGGTCACATGGGCGTGCATGTCGATCACCGGCATCGGTATGGGCTCTCCTGGGTGCCGCGGTGGTCGATGATTGACCACTCAACAGCCTGCATCATACATTTTGCCTGAATGTCCGATCACGAGGAGTGAGATGGCCGAGTTGATGAAGACCCGTCTGCAACGCGGGGAGAGGTTGGTGGTGTTCGCGGTGGGGAGGATGTTCCACCACAACATGATCCATTTCCTCGGGATGCGGGGCGGCTTCGATGGTTTCTGGATCGACGTCGAGCACGGCGGTCTGACCACCCGCGACATCGAGATTGCCGCCACAGCCGGCATGGCCCACGATCTCGACTGCTTCGTCCGGGTGCCGCCCACCGACTACGCCACCGTGACCCGCTGCTTCGAGAGCGGCGCGACCGGGGTGATGGCTGCCCAGATCACATCGGCGGATCACGCCGAAGAGTTCGTCCGCTGGGCCAAGTTCGCTCCGAGAGGCAGACGGGGCCTGAACCCTCTCGGATACGACGGCGGTTATGGCACGGTCCCATTGGCCGAGTTCGCCGAGACATCCAACCGTGACACGTTCGTCGCCATCCAGATCGAGACCGCCCAGGCGGTCGAGGAGGCGGATGCGATCGCCGCCATCGACGGTGTCGACCTTCTGTTTGTCGGGCCTTCCGATCTCAGCCAGGCGGTGGGTGTGATCGGTGATTTCACCGGCGCGCCGTCCATGGAGGCGGTCGATCGTGTCGCCGCTGCATGTCGAAGCCACGACAAGCAGTGGGGGGCGGTGACCCCCACACCGGCATACGCAGCCACCCTGGCCGAGAAGGGCTGCACGCTCATCTCGCTCACGAATGACGTGAAGCTGGTCACTTCCGGGCTGGCCGCGGTCAAGTCCGACTTCGCCGCCTTCTGGGATTGAAGATAAGGGTCAGTCGGCCGGCTTGGCGTTCTCGAGCGGGAGGCTCACGTGGCCGCGTTGGATCTCCAACGCCCGATCCACGTCCCTCGCCTCGTAGGCCTCGAGCAGGGCGTAGTGGTCTGCGACGGCGCGTCTCCTGGTCTCGGGGTGGAGCCGTTGCGCGTGGGCGACGTAGACCCCCCCGGCTTCCTCCATGGTCTGGAGCATGCCGCCCAGACGTTTCGTGCCGGTTGCCCGATGGAAGATGGAGTGGAACTCGATGTTCTTTTGCACCCAGGTGCCCACATCCTCTTCCTCTGACAGCGCATCGGCCAGCACTCGGGCCTGATCGAGCTGCTTGCTGGTGATATTCGCCATGGCCCGTCGGATCGCCAACTCTTCGAGGGCCCGGCGGATCTCGACGATCTCGGCCATCTCCTCCCAATCCGGCTTCCGTACGGTGCCGATTCGATGGCTGTCCAACGTGATCAGACCCTCGCTGGCCAGGTCCCGCATCGCCTCTCTCACCGGGGTGGTGCTGACGTCCAGCTGCGCAGCGATGTCGGTCTGCACCAGACGCGAGCCACCGGGGAGGTCCCCACGCAGGATGGCGGTCCGCAGCACGTCTCGGACCAGGTCGACGGCCGTGATCCGGCGTGACGTCGACGCGTCGAGACGAATGCTGTCTTCCGTTGTCATCAGGCCCCCAACGGTCAGAACGGAGTGAGCGGTCTTGGCGGTCCCGACCGCGTTATGTACTATACCTAATATAGAGAGCATAAGGACGGTTTCCCGTACCGTCATGCACCAGGAGACCATCATCAGCAGGTACGCCAAGGGTCCGTATGCCGTGGATTGGGAGGATCGGTACGACTTCGCCGAGCTCCGCCGCCAACGTGTCGACAAAGCCCGCGCCGCCCTGGAGGCTTCCGAGGCGGACGCGGTGCTGGTGTGGAAGGACGAGAACGTCCGTTATCTCACCTCTCTTCGCGCCCAGCTGATCGCGGGCAAGACCACCTCGCTCAACGGGGCCCTTCTCACCGCCGACTCCGACCCGATCCTGCTCGGCTCCGGCGGCGAGATCGACAAGGCCCGGTTCGGGATGAGCTGGGTTGGCGAGGCCCACGCCGTCCCGATCATGGAACAGCGGGAGCTGGTGGACGGGTTCGTGAGGGACATCCTGACCCCGCTTCTCGAGGGAAGGGGCCTCACGTCGGGGAAGCTCGCAGTGGACCAGGCCAACATCTCGTTCATCCGGTCGATGGCCTCACATTTCCCCGATCTCGAGCTCGTCGACGGCGACACCGTGATGCAGCAAGCACGCTGGATCAAGACCGATCTCGAGGTGGCGGTGATCGAGGAAGCCTGCGCCATCGGTGATTCGGTGACCCAGCGCGCCCTCGATGAGACCCGAGCCGGGCGGCGCGAGCTCGATGTCGCGGCCGACGCCATGCAGACGCTGTTTCAACTGGGCGGTGAGATGGCACACGTCATCACCCCGTTCGTGGCTTCGGGCGAGCACATGTCGCCGCCCCATCGCCTTGCCACCGACAAGATCATCCGCAACCAAGATCTGTGTTTCATCGACATCGGGGCCATGTGGAACGGCTACTTCGCCGACATTGGGCGGACGACGATCGTTGGGCGGCCGTCAAAGGACCAACAGAAGATCTACACCGCCGTTTACGAGGCTCAGATGGCGGGTTTCGACAAGATGCGGCCGGGCAATACCAACCAGGACTGCGCCGATGCGATCATCGCCAAGGTCGGCGAGCATGGGCTCGAGGATCACCTGTTCAGCCTCTTCATCGGTCATGGGATCGGGATGGGCGCCAACGAGCCGCCGTATATCGGAGAGACCCTCCCCGGAGCTACGACCTACGAGTTCCAGCCCAACATGGTGTTCGCAGTCGAGCCACTGGTCTGGGTCCCCAACGTGCGGGGTGGTGGCGGGGTCCGTCTCGAGGACATGGTCTTGATCACGGACGGAGACCCCCATCTCCTCTCCCGGGTGGAGTACGAAGAGCGACTGCTGCTCCAGTAGGCGGCCGTTGCCAACGCGGCCTGGAATCAGAGCCTGTCCAGCACTCGGGTGACGATCATCCGCGCTACCCGGTCGACCGACTCCTGGGTGTTGCCTGCAACGTGGGGGGTGAGGAGCAGGTTGGGCGCGTCGGCGAAGGTCCCGGCCGGGCCCGGGCCCAGCGGCTCCGACGCGAATACATCCAGAGCGGCGCCACCGATCGTGCCGTTGCGCAGCGCTGCAGCGAGGGCGGTTTCGTCGATGGTCCCACCACGTGAGGTGTTGATCACGATTGCCGTGGGCTTCATCAAAGCGATGGCAGAGGCGTCGATGAGGTTCCGCGTCTCATCCGTGAGCGGGGTGTGGACGCTGACGACATCGGAGACCGCCAGCAGTTCCTCGAAGCCCGCTCTCCGGGTGGTCTGCCAGACCGGGTCCGCCTCGGGGACATAGGGGTCATGTGCCGTGATCTCCATTTCGAGGGCAGCCGCGCGGCTGGCGACATGACGTGCAATCGACCCGAGCCCGAGGAGCCCGAGGGTCTTCCCGGAGAGCTCATGGCCGAAGGCGTGACCCTGACGGGGCCACTCCCCGGCGACCATCGACGAGGTCATCCCGTAAACACCACGGACCAACACCAGCATCGCGCCGATCACGTACTCGGCGACCGAGATGGCGTTGGCACCGACGGCCGGGATCACCTCGAGCCCGACCTGCTCACAGGAATCCATGTCGATGTTGTCGAGCCCGACCCCCAGCCGGCCAACCACCCGTAGCTGCCGGGCCGCCGTGATCAACTCCTGGTCGATCCTGGTGCGGTTCCGGATGAAGATCGCATCGGCGTCGGCCACCGCTTCGAGCAGACGCGGTCGATCGCCGTAGAGGTCGGGGTCGTAGACCACCTCACCCGCCCCGCGGAGCAGCTCGAGATAGTCGTCCTGTAAGTACTCCGACACCAACAGCTTGGTCATCGAGCAGTGTCCCTACTTGCCCGACCCGGATACGAGGCCGGCCACGACGTATTTCTCCACCCGGGTGTAAACAAGGACGAAGGGGAGGACGGTGAGCAGGGTGAAGGCCGCCTCGGCCGGGAAGTTGGCCAGACCCTCGATGCCCTGCATCAGGTAGAGCTCGTAGGGAAGGGTCCTCTTGCCCGGGGTGCTGGTGAGGACCAGGACCAGGGTGAACTCGTTCCAGGCCTCCCTGAAGGCGAGAACGCCGATGGTGATCATCGCTGGTGCCGCAAGGGGGGCGACTATGTAGCGGAGCCGGGTCCACAGGCTGGCACCGTCGACGTTCGCCGCCTCCTCGATTTCTTTCGGGATCTGTTGAAAGAAGCCGACCATCAACCACACCGCCAACGGCAGCAGCATCCCCGTGTAGACAATGATCAGGGTCATCCGCTTGTCGAGCAACCCGGCCGCCACTGCCAGCCGGTAGATCGGGACCATCAGCCCGAGGCTGGGCACCAGTCGCGGCAGAAGCGTGAACAAGAGCAACAGGTGACGGCCGCGAAACCTGAACCTGGCGAAGGCGTAGGCGGCAGGGACGCCGATAACCAGGGTGAGCACGGTGGTGCCGATCCCGACCACGACACTGTTGATGAACGAGGCGGTGAAGCTGTCGCTGGACAGCACTTCCCGATAGGCGTCGAGGGTGGGTTCGGTGGGGATGAGACTGGGCTCGGAGAACACGTCCGCCTTCTCCTTGAACGAGACCGACGTCGTGACCAGGAACGGCAGCACGGTCCAAAGTACGAGAGCGATGAGTGGTATCGCCAACAAGAACTGACGTGTGCCCCGGCGGATGCGGCCGCCGGCCGGCCGCTTCGGCTCTCTGGGTGGTCCCTCGACCGCCTCGGCGGCTGCCGCCGTCGACGAAGCGAGGAGAGGCTCTTCGGCCCGGTGGTCGGTCATTGCTCGTACTCGTAGCGCCGGGCAACACCGATGTAGGCCAGGGTCAGGAGCGCGTTCAGGACGAGGATGAAGGTGGCGATGGCCAGGCCCTGGTTGAACTCGAGGTTCCTGAAGGCGACGGTATACATCTCCATGGCCAGGGTCTGCGTCGCTTTGAGCGGGCCGCCGCCGGTCATCGCCAGTACCACGCCGAGACCGGTGAGAGTGGAGTAGCTGAGCCAGACAATGCTGATCACCAGTTGCGGTGTCAGCAGCGGGATGGTCAACCTCCGCGCCCGGGTCCATCCGGTCGCCCCATCGACCAGGGCAGCGTCGAGATATGACTTGTCGATCGTCATCAGACCGCCGAGGAGGACGAGGATGGTCAGGGGCAGATCGGTCCACACCTGGGTGACGATGACCACGAACATGGCGAGAGCCGGGTCGGCCAGCCACCCCAAGCCTTCGAATCCGAAGAGCTCGATGACCTGGTTGACCATCCCGAACTGGCTGTTGAACAGGAGCCGGAACATGACGGCTGCGGCCACGTTGGAGATGATGTAGGGGGCGACTGTCACCGCTCTGAGGAAGCGGAGCTTGCCGACCACCCGGAATAGGGCGAAGGCGAAGAAGAGCCCGAGCGCCGTTCCCAGGATGAGAGACCCGAAGACGAAGACGGCTGTCCTGTTCAGGGCGTGCCAGAACTCGGGGCCAGAGAACATTTCGACGTAGTTCTGGAAGCCGACGTACTCGAGAGGTGCCCCCAGACTCTCCGCCCGGAACAGGCTCTGCCACACCCCGTAGAGCACAGGGAAGCCGAGGATGGCCGCCACGAGGATGATCGATGGCAGGCTGAAGAGATACGGGATGGCCTTGTTGTGCCCGATCAGGGCATTGCTGCCACCGCCCGTGTCGGGTCGACGGAACCAACGTTTCGCTCTGGTGGCTGTGCCCGCGGTCATCGATCGTCCATTGAGTCCGGCCGGAGGATGGCACACCCACGCTCACCACTGGTGAGCGTGGGTGTGCTGATTGTGGACCGGTGCCCGGTTCGGCCTGGCACCGGTTGTCGGCTCAGGCGGTTGCGTCGAGCAGTGGCTGGTACTCAGCCGCCAACTCCTCGGCGGTCTTGTCGGTGCCGACCACGATCTCGCCGAACATCTGCTCGAGGATCCCTTCGACCTCGCCGGCGTTGGCCCCGGCCGGAGTCGGGGTGCTGCCCAGGTAAGCCGCCTTCAGGTCGTCGGTGAAGAAGGGCCAGATCTCGGTCAGTCGCGGGTCGTCGATCGCCTCGGTCTGCCGCATCGGGACAGAGCCGTTGCCGGCAGCCTCGATGAGGTTGTCGGTCTCCGCGATGTAGCGGAGGATCAGGGCGGCCTCTTCGGGATGTTCGGTCCCTTCGACGACGGCCCAGGTTCTGGCTGCGGACAACGCCACGCCATCGTCGCCGCCGCCAGACTGGGAGAGCGGGACCGGGGTCAGGTTCCACTGATCCGGGTAGACGAAGTCTCCGACCTCGTTGAAGTCCCCGGCTGTGGTGAACCCATCGAGGATTAGCCCCGCATCACCTGAGATGAACGCGCCCCGAGCCTCGTCCTCGCCCCAGGCGATGGCTTCCGGTGGGAGCAATTCCTCGGCTGCGGCCTGGAGGAACCAGTTGATCGTGTAGATCCCACCTTCGGAGTTGAGATCGGGCACCGCCCCGTCGAAGGGAGCGCCGGCGGCGGCGAGAACCGTCTTGAGGGTGGTGACCCCGTCACCGGCCCGTGCCTGGACGGTCAACGGGATGCCATCGGGGCGGGCCTGCTTCATGGCCCTCATCCCGTCGAGGACGTCGTCGAGTGAAGCGAAGGGCGTGGTGATCCCGGCTTCCTCGAACCAGTCCGTGTGGAAGTAGAGGATGTCGAAGTTCGCCGTGACCGACATGCCGTGCTTCACGCCGTCGATCGCTGTCTCATCCCAGACCAGGGGGAGGAGCGTGTCGTACTGCTCGGGGTTCTCCTCCTGCCATTGGGCGGCGATGTCGTCATGGGGCCCGACCAGACCGGCCTCCGCGTAATTGACGATCAGGAACGAATCCTCAGCCCCGAGGATGTCGGGCAAGGGTTGTCCAGCGTCGCGCATCCTGAGGAACTGCTGCAGGATGTCGTCATTCGACTGGACGTCGTAGGAGACGGTCACCCCGGGGTTGGCCGCTTCGAAGCTCGCGAAATCATCCGGTGGTACGTAGTACGGCCGGGTGACCCAGACCAGCAACTCGACGCCTTCGCCATCGCCTCCGGCGGCGGTGGTACCGGTGTCGCCTTCCGTTGTTGTCCCGGTGTCACCACCAGTGGTGGTGTCGGTGCCCTCCTCGCCGGCACAGGCCGCGAGGATCAGCCCGAGCACGAGCATGAGCGCAAGCCACTTTTGGCTTCCAGGTCGATTCTGTTTCCATGAACCGGATTCAGAGTGGCGTTTTCGTGTGAAGATCACTGACTCTTCTCCTCCCGTATCGAATGCCTGCGTTGGGTTCCCGAGATCCAGGGCAGGTGAGAAAATGCGGCTTGTCCTGCACTATGTAGAATACCGATTATCGGGATTCCGGTCAAACATCGAAGGGAATCAGCCGGACGCCGATCAGGTCAAGGAGATGAGCAGATGCAACCAGTGAGAGTGGCGTCAATCGGGCTTGGCTGGTGGGGCGGGACCCTGGCGGAGAAGGGGCGACAGGCCGGGCTCGACATCGTGGGCTGTTACGCCCGCAACCCGGAGCAGCGCGTCGAGTTCGCCGCCGTCCATGGGGGCAGGCCGGCTCAGTCATTCGAGGAGCTGCTCGACGACCCCGAGCTGGAGGCAGTCCTGATCGCCACCCCGCACTCCACTCATGCCGATCTCGTCATCGCCGCCGCCCAAGCCGGAAAGCACGTCTTCGTGGACAAGCCGTTCACCCTGACCGTCGCCGACGGCAAGCGTGCGATGAGGGCAGCCGAGACGGCCGGCGTCGTCCTCCAGGTCGGTCACAACCGAAGACGCCAGCCGGCGACACGGCGCCTGAAGCAGATGGTGGAGTCGGGTGATTTGGGGATGATCCACTACGCCGAGGCGAACCTCTCCTACCCGAAGGGTTTGAACCCGCGCACCGGGTGGCGGGGTGATCCCGCGGAGAGCCCGGCGGGGGGCATGGCCGGGCTCGGTGTCCACATGGCCGACAACCTCAACTATTTGCTCGGGCCTGCGACGCGGGTGGTGGCGTTCAGCAAGAAGATCATCGGAGTTGGCGCTCTCGACGACGCCACGACCGCGACCCTGGAGTACGAGAGCGGGCCGCTGGCGTTCCTCGGCACGACCATGGTCATCCCCGACATCGCCCGCACCGCGGTCTGGGGGACCGAGGCCGCGGCGTGGAACGAGTTGGATGGCGAGCGGTTCTACGTCCAGCAAACCGGGGAGAAGGATCGGGTCGAGCAAGCAGTGGAGACTCTGGACACAGTGGTCGACGAGTTGGAGGAGTTCGCCTCGAATGCCCGCACCGGTGCCCGCCCCGAGACGGGCGGCCCCGAGGCCCTCGAAGCCACCGCTGTGCTCGAGGGAATCGTCGAGAGTGCCGCCACCGGCAGGGTGGTCGATCTGGACGAGGTGAGGTCCCGGGAGTAGCACGGCCTAATGTCGACCACCCGACCCTGGAGAAGGAGGCTGATCTGGTTCGGAGTCATGGTGGCGACCGTGGTCCTGGCGCCATTTCTCCTGCCTCTTCCGCCCCTCGCGGGCACCGTTCCACCCAGGAGACTGGGCCGCTCCGGCGATCGCTTCATCGAGCTGAGCGGTGTCGAGGTGCGCTTTCGCATGACGGGAGCAGGGGATCAGGCCTTCCTTCTCCTGCACGGCTTCGGTTCCAATGTTGCGAGCTGGGAGCCGATCACCCGCGGTCTCGCTGACATCGGGATGGTCGTGGCCTTCGACCGGGTGGGCTTTGGTCTTACTGAGCGGCCGCTGGAGTGGACAGGTGAGAGTCCCTACAGCGGTCGGCACCAGGTCGACACTGCACTCGCATTGATGGACGAACTGGGGATCAGCGACGCGACGCTCGTGGGGCACTCTGCCGGGGCGGGGCTTGCCCTCACATTGGCCCTGGACCACCCGGGGCGGGTTGCCGCAGTGGTTCTGGAGGCGCCCAGTCTGCAGTCGAGTCGAAACGGCCTCTTACGTACTCTCCTTGCGACGCCGCAGGGCCAACGTGTCTTCCGGTTCGTCGCCCGTCGCGCTGTCGACAGGATGGATCAGCTACTCGAGTCTGCCTACCACGATCCGTACCGGATCACCGAGGAGATCAGGGAGAGCTACTTACTCCCCTCGATGGCGAGGGACTGGGATCGGGGTCTTGCGCTGTTCGCTGCCGCGCCCGGGCTCCCGATCCGAATGAGTCGACTGCCCGAGCTCGATGTGCCGGTCCTGGTGATCACAGGTGACGACGATGAATGGGTCGATCCAAAGCAGACGGTTGCTCTCGCCTCTGCGATCCCCGGTGCCAAGCTCGAGGTGATCGGGGAGTGCGGTCATCTGGTCCACGAGGAGTGCCCTGCCGCTCTTCTCGAAGTCGTTCAAGGGTGGCTGCGCCGACAACGCTGAGAGCACCTACCGGAGCGGGTTCGGGTGTGTCCACCAGTTGACCTGTTTGCTGTCCCTTTTGGGGGGTGGTGTGACCGGTGGCACGTTTGGGCTCGGGGTCCTGCCGGAGCGGGTTCGAGTGTGTCCACCATTAACCTGTTTGCTGTCCCTTTTGGGGGGTGGTGTAACCGGTAGCACAGCAGGTTTTGGTCCTGCCGGAGCGGGTTCGAGTCCTGCCCCCCCAGCGTCGAACACTGAGAGGTCCCGCTTGTCGATCCATGTCGTCGTACTCGCCGCAGGGCAGGGGAAGCGGATGATGTCCGACCTTCCCAAGGTCGCCCACATGGCGGCAGGGAGGACCTTGATCGGGTGGGTGCTCAAGGCGGTCCGCCCGCTTCATCCGAAGAGCACGGTGGTCGTCGTTGGTCACGGTGCGGAAAGAGTCGATCCGCACCTCCCCGAAGACGTTGTGGCGGCGGTGCAGGAGGAGCAACTGGGGACCGGGCATGCCACCCGGGTTGGCCTGGAGGCCCTGCGTGAAGTCGCCGCTGACGACACCATCCTGGTCCTCTACGGGGACATGCCGCTCCTCACCTCAGAACTGCTGACCCGTCTGGCTGACCGACCCCGCGACGTGGCGGCCCGGATGGTGACGGCCGAGTTCGACGATCCCACCGGTTATGGCCGGGTGGTGCGCAACGATGTCGGCATGGTGATCGAAGTCATCGAGGAGAGGGACTGCGACGACGCCAGCCGCGCGATCCGTGAGATCAACGCAGGGTCCTATGCATTCAAGGCCAAGGACTTGATCGATGCGCTCGGCGGCGTCTCGAACGAGAATGCGCAGGGCGAGTATTACCTGACCGATGTGATCGGGATCCTCGTCGGGCGAGGAGAGCGTTTGGAGCCGGTGACGGCGACACCCGAGGAGGTGATGGGCATCAACTCTCAGGATCAACTGGCCGAGGCGAGGAAGCTTCTACAGGTTCGCACCAACCGTGCCCTCATGGAGTCGGGGGTCTGGATGCTCGACCCGGATCGCACCTATATCGACGACACGGTGCAGGTTGCGCCCGGGGTGAAGATCTATCCCGGGGTGCATCTCGAAGGCACCACGACGGTGGGGCCGGGGGCCAGGGTCGGGCCCGATGTCTTTGCGCTGGACTCCCAGATCGGGCCGGGCTCGACCGTCTGGTATGCGGTGTTGCGCGGTGCCGAAGTGGGCGAGGGGTGCGAGGTCGGACCCTATGCATCTCTGCGACCGGGCACCGTGCTCGAGAAGGGGGCCAAGGTGGGCACCTTCGTCGAGACGAAGAACACGACGCTCGGTGAGGAGGCGAAGGCACCCCATCTCTCCTATCTCGGCGACGCAACCATCGTCGACGGCGCGCGCCCCGATGTCGCGGCGGCGTTCCCCACCATGCCGCGCAATACGCAGGCGGGCTTCGGCTACCTGCTGCTGACCAACATGCTGCCCAACGGCGGCAACGGCACCTTCGCGGTGCACGCGTATGCCGAAGACACCGATCGCAACGGCGTGCTGCTCGGCTCGCGGACCATCATCGCGAGCAACGCGTCGGCCATCACCCCCTTCGGCGCGATCGACACGCCCGGGCAGGGGGAGGTCATTTCCGGGCACGGCTACATCAACTTCGGATGGGCGCTGACGCCGCAGCCGAAGATGATCCCGTTCGACGGCTC
>Ga0105095_10000757_pt1 | contig 16240 bp, 12 predicted proteins | sample PPLLak2March2015_2_FD_79180 | JGI IMG/M metagenome (GOLD analysis project Ga0105095, IMG submission 79180) | Freshwater sediment microbial communities from Prairie Pothole Lake near Jamestown, North Dakota, USA - PPLs Lake P8 Core (3) Depth... | ecosystem: Environmental > Aquatic > Freshwater >...
ACCGAAATTGTTGCCGGGGAGGCGAGTTTCATAAAGATATCTCCTCCGTTCTCTATTATTACCTCCTCAAATCTGAATTTTGCAAGCAGATCGGTGCAGATAAATTCAGCTATAGTACCGGCAACTGCGCTCATTGGGCCCGTGCCTGCAGCCTGTGCTGCATCAATCATCGAGCTGATAAGAGGGTGAGCGCTGCCGGGGTTCATCACCGGAACCAAGGAATCCCTGAACTCCGGATTTTGCTCAATATACATCTCCAGGATATTCCTGTAATGTATTATGCGATCCAGAGTAAATGGTTCCGTTTCCTTATTAAATCTTCGGGAATCAACAGCCACCCACAGGTCGGTTTCGCGGAAGGCACTCGTGAAGCTCTGCCATCGCTCATTGCCCATAGATTCCATGTAGAAGCGCGGCTGATATGTTAGGTTCTTAGCCAAGATCGATGGAAAACAACTTAAGTGGACAAGCTTTCAGGCAGAGTTCGCACACAACGCATTTCTCCGGTTTGAATAAAAGCCCGGCAGACTTTCGTTCCATTGTAAGTGCGCCGGCAAAGCAAACAGCCGAACAGGCGCCGCAATGAATGCAGAGTTCATCGCGGCAGGTTATTTTCTTTTCAATAGGGTCGCACTCAACATTCTGCTGTCTGATATATTCCATTCCCTCTTTAAGAACTTTGGCAGGAGCTGTCATTTCCATTACAAGGTGCCCTATTTTCCCGGGAGAAACGTCAGCTTTTACAATATTGACCTTTATGTCGTATTTCTTTATCAAATTGTATGTTATAGGTTCACCCGTAGCTTCCGGAGAGAATGTCAGAACGAATCTTTTGCTTGTCATAGTTTCTTTGTTAAAGGTTTAAAATCAGAGCCTTACTTCAAGTTTATTCAACCCCGTTGTTTTCGGGAACAATTCAACAGGTTCGGTGAGATAAAACCGTCCGGCAGTAATATCCTTTTTAAGGAGTTCGGCAATTTCGCGAGCCACTTTAACACTTGAAAGAGGCGCTGTCCGGATTTTCTTCCCGTTAAGTGAGATCTCACCTGAAAAGAGTGAGTCGTAATTGATGCGTCCAAGGACCTCAAAATTTCCTGATCCGTAATCCACAATATTGGTTTCAATCTGTCTGTTCGTGACGGAGACCTTTTTCGCCAGATCTTCATCCAGTACAGGTACCGGTATACCTATTCCCACGAACATCGACACTCCGTATTTTTCGAAGTATGCCGCCCTGATAAACTTCGTGCTCATCTGTTTTGCATCTCCGATCACAGCAAGTGTTGCAGAATTGCCAACAGGAATACCATGCTCGTTAAGCGGTTTCCCTGTGTTGAACTGGGTACCATACCATGCCACATAACCAATTGTGCCACCGATAAAGATCCTCGTTCCTATGCCTATTGTGCGAAGGTCCGGATCGTTAAGAAGAGGGCTTAGTTCACCTGAGGTTGAGAAATTGGCATTCCCAAAGGCAGGCAGCAATGTGCCCATATATGTATATTTTATCTTCGAAGTGCTGTTAACGGCAACATTGTAATTCTGGTAGGCATTACGCGGATTGAACATTATGAACTCATTTATTGAGTTTTTATTGATCAGCGTTTTAACTTCCGTCCGCGGATAACAGTCGGTACCCTTCGCTGATGCCTGAAGCAGCACATCCTTACCTGCAATCAGCTCTTCTATCACATGAGCTCCTCCGTACTCATCATGAGGCATTGCGGTTTCGGTAGCGCCCAGGTATGCATCGACAGCTGCAACTCCGCCATAAGCCGGGACATTGTTCAGTGTGAGCCTCTCCATCCGCATAGGCGGTGTGGTATGACCGAAATTTATAAATACTCCCGACGAGCACATTGGCCCGAACGTGGCAGTGGTCACTACATCTACCCTGTCAAACACTTCGGAAGGGGTCATCTTCTCTCCCATCATTGAAACCTGTCCGGCAGTCAGAACAACCGCTTTACCGCTGCGGATCTTTTGATTTATCTCCTCAATGCTTCTTTTCTTAACCATTTTTATATTTTTGGAGTAAAATTTACGGAGGAACCTATTTTATGTATCCGAACAAATACAAGTGTGCAAAAATACTAAAATTAAATATAAACACACATGCTAAGGATTATCGAATTAAACATAAATGCTGATAATCAACTTATTACCACCCGGTTCTGGAATTTATGCTTTTAATCAGACTCTACATCAAACAAATACAGATTTTTCCCGTTTTCAGTGAAATGACCAGGATGGCCGGATTTCTGTCAGCAAAAGGAGATGTCATGAACCTGAAATGTAATTTCAGACCGATCCGGCATCTCATCCCTGCATGTACATCAGCACAGAGAATCAGGATATTCATATTATTAATATCCGGCTTGCTGATTTTAAATATCCCTGCATATTCACAAATCCGGGGACCTTACAAGACCCTGTTTGAAACAGATCTGGGATTCGGATTCCCCGAGTCAATATGCCTGAAACTTAAAATCGGTAATGAGATCCAGGTCGGTTTATCCCAGTCATTCGACACACATGGTTTTGGAACGACCGCTTTGGAGATCTTTTACCGCTTTGGTTATAAACCCAGACTTCTGGATTTGAAACCATGGTATGTTTTGGTTGGAATCGACGGTTATATTTTTGATGTAGATTATTTGAAAGAGTATAAATTATTAGTTTACCCCAGGATCGGAAGGTCATTGTTTTTCACAAAAAATACCGGGATCAATCTTGAAATTGGTCTGGGCTTTCCGCTAGGGCGAAGTTCGAACGGCAGTCACCTGATATCTCCGGTCGTTCCCACAGGGAATATGGGTCTTTTCTTCAGATTCTGAAATGTCTCAAACCCGACTGGTGATCCCTGCATGAAAAAAGGCGCCTTTTCCGGGACGCCTTCAGTTTAAAAGACAACAATACTAAATCAGTTGGCAGCTTTCTTATACCACATAAACCATGCGAGCTTATAATATCCTTCAGGCACAACTTCCGGCTGGGCCGGATCGACCTTGGGAAGGAAAGGTACGAGGACATCATCACCGGCACGCCAGTCTGCCGGAGTCATCAAATCCTTCTTATAAGTGGTCTGAAGAGCTGTGAGGGTTCTTAAAAGTTCATCGGTGCTTCTTCCGACCTGGTTGGGATAAAAATAGATGGCTCTGATAACATCATCAGGGTCAATAATAAATACACCCCGCACATCCTTTGTGGTGTTTGTCGGGGCATGGATCATTCCATACTTCATTGAAATTGCAAGCTTATCATCATCAATGATCGGGAACTTAATCTTTACCCCGGATCTGTCCTTGTATTCAATTTCTTCCATAGCTTTCTTCCACTGATGATGCATGTCGAGCGGATCCGTAGAGATCACTGCGAGCTTCACATTGAAATCCTTGAATTTTTCCTGCAGGTTTGCAAGTTCAAGTATTTCTGAAGTACAAACGGGCGTAAAATCCTGAGGATGGCTGAATAATACTTTCCAGCTCCTGCCGTAATCGGTTGGGAAATTTAGTGTCCCTTCGGTCGATTCTGCTGTAAATGATGGTGCTGTTTCCCCAAGGAGGGGAATTCGGAAAGTTCTTTTTGCTTCCTCCGATTGAGATTCCGGCGCAGGACGTAAATCCTGTGACCATAACTGGGTTACCATAAATACCAGTACAACTGATAACATTGCTTTTTTCATCGTGAGTTATTATTTTATTTTGCTTAATAAACAGAACAAAGTGAATTAAGTTCATTAAAATTTGCTGATTTCTTCCCTGAATGAAGCGTCCCCGGGAAATGGATCTGAGGGATAGATTTATCCTATTCTGTCGGGCTCTGGGCCTTATTTTTATTATATGGAATTGTAAAGTAAAATGCAGTTCCCACTCCGGGTGTTGAATTAAGCCAAATGCTTCCGCCAAGCAAACCGACAAAAGCCTTGCACAGCGAAAGGCCGAGTCCGGTACCCGTATACTGTCTTGAAACATTGCTGTCGACCTGATAGAATCTCTCAAAAACGAGCGAATGATATTCGGCCGGGATGCCGATTCCGGTATCTTTTACAAAAAACTCAATAAATCCATCATTAAGGCCGTATCCAAAATCAATTCTTCCCTTTTTGGTGAACTTGAATGCATTATTGATAAGGTTGGACAATATCTGAACCAGCCTCGTCCCATCGGTCATAATATCTGCTTCATTACCGGGCAGGGTGGTCTTGAGGTGCAAACTTACATGTTCTGACCTGGTTTTATACTTGTATTGTTCATTCAGGTCTTTCAGAACTGTGTTTATATTTATTTCCTTTATTGAAATCTTTATCTGGCCACTCTCAATCCCTGCAAGGTCAACGATATCATTAATTATTGACAGCAGCTGGTTTCCGCTCTGGAAGATTATATCAACATACTGGTTCCGGTCAGCCTCGGTAAGACCCGGCTCGCTAAGAAGGGATGAGAATCCCAGAATCGCATTCATCGGTGTCCTGATCTCATGTGAGACGTTATGAAGAAAAGCAGTTTTCAGCTTGTCGCTCTCTTCAGCTTTTTCCTTGGCAGCTATCAGTTCAGCTTCTGCTATTTTCCGTGAACTGATATCCTCTATCATTGCAATGAAGAACTGAACTTCGTCTTTATTGTTCCGGATTATACTGACTGTTGTCGAACCCCAGATGATTTTGCCATCACTTCGGAAATATCTTTTTTCGGTATGATAGACCGGAATATCATCTGCGACAAGTCTCAGTAATTCAACTTCATCACGGCTGATGTATTCAGGGTATGTAAAACTCCTGAAAGTCAGGCTCTGCAGTTCTTCTTCAGTATATCCCAGCATTTTGCATAAAGCAGAATTTGCCCTTAAAATGCCAAAATCCTTGTCGGACATCAGCATACCATACGGACCATCTTCAAATATTTTCCTGAATTTTTCCTCACTCTCTCTCAGTATTTCTTCGGATAATTTCTTCAGTGTAAGCTGTTCAAGCTCTGCCTCGTATTGGCTCCGGTAAAAATGTACACGCTGATTCCACCAGAAGCCTCCAAGAAGCAGACCGATTGTCAGAAGGAACAGGACAGTGATGGCCAGAACCTGTCTGATCTGGGTATCAAGAGAACTAAGTATTTCATCACGATCGACCTTGGCAACCATAAACCAGGGTAATTCCGGTACTTTTTTTACAGCTGCAATTACCGGGACACCCCGATAATCGACAGCGTGTGTTGTCTCACGTATCCCTCTGAATGCCAGTACATCAGCCTGGTTTTGCCGGGTGGCTGATCTTCGGATTATCGTTTCCGAATAATCCGAAAACAACGGATCAAAGAGAAAAGCTATTTCGTCACCGTCGCGACGGATAAGGTATGCCTCGGATGTTTTGGTTGTCAGTGGCCACGACCGGACAAGGGGGAACAGGACCTTCTGGGGATCGATCCTGAGGATAACTATCCCGAAAACCGGACCGTTTGCCCTATCCGGGTTCCTCAATGGTACCAGAAGATCGAGGTGCAGGTAACTCACTTTTTCCGACTGATGAAGGTCGGTAATAACAATCTCACCCTCCTTTATAATATCGGGCAACCTTGGCTTGAGATAATCACCGATAAGTGAATCCTGATAGGGATAAGATATTCTCACCCGGAGATTGAGGTCGACAAAAAGCGCAGATCTGTAATCGTAACTTTCAACAAGTGATCTGAGATCCCTGGTAAGATCAGATCGTAACTGGTTGCTTTCCCCTTCTGCCAGAAACTTTGAAAATTGTCTCATAAACGAAACATTTTCACTGAAAGACTTCCCGTCAGCCATACGCTCCCGCCTCCACTGGGAGATCTGTCTGACTTTCATATCAGCTATTGCGGAAAGTTGTTTTGTGCCGTCAGTCAGAATAGTGTTCTTCTGACTTTTATAATATAGGAATCCGGTAACGATCCCTCCGATTGACAGGATGAAAAAAATAATGATCAGAGGCCAAGGATTAGCCAGTATCTGTTTCTGAGAATTCATTATTCTCCCGTTAATGCCATATTTTGTCATAATCCCTGACTTTCATCAAGAATGTAAATTTAGTAATTTCCGGAAAACCAATTTCCCTTATATCAGAAAGCGGACTTGTCAGGCGATTCTTTTTTTGGAATTAACAATGATGCAACTACCGAGATCAGGAGGATAGCAACGATCACTGACAGGGAAATGAAAATCGGTATTTCAAAGTTGAAATAGGATACAAGCATCTTCAATCCTACAAATACCAGAATAATAGAGAGGCCGACTTTAAGATAGCGGAAATAGCCCATTATCCCTGCAACTGCAAAGTAGAGGGATCGCAAACCAAGAATAGCAAATATATTTGAAGTATAAACTATGAACCTGTCATGACTTATCGCCAGGATAGCAGGAATTGAGTCGACTGCAAATATCAGGTCAGTTGACTCAATTACAAGCAGGACCAGGAATAATGGTGTAGCATAATTCCGGTTATTCTGTCTTATTAATAACCTGCCGCCATGAAGCTCCCTGGTTATCGGCAGGAATTTCCTGGCGAACCTGACTATAGGATTCTTTTCAGGATCTACATGAACTCCCTTCGAGAAAAGCATTTTGAACCCGGTGAAAACAAGAAAAGATCCGAAAATCAGTACGATCCAGTGAAAACGGTTAATAAGAGCTATACCTGCAAAGATAAAAATGCCTCTCATCACCAGAGCTCCGAGAATTCCCCAGAATAATATTTTGTGCTGATACTGGTCAGGGACAGCAAAATAGGTGAAGATGAGGATGAAGACAAATATATTATCAACACTCAGGGAATATTCAATTAAATATCCTGTAAGAAATTCAAGGGCTTTGGTTTCTCCAAACTCGAAAAAAATAAAAAGGTTGAAAAGCAAGGCCAGGGTTATCCAGGCTCCCACCCAGGCAAGAGCCTCCTTAACAGGTATTCTATGTGCTTTTTTGTTGAAAACGCCCAGATCCAAAGCAAGCATTATAAAAATAAGGGCATTAAAACCAATCCAGAAATATATGCTGACTTCCATCTAAGATTAAATTGAGCGCAAACTTAAAAAAAAATCTTCATCATTGAGAAAATAACTGAAATTCAGACCGGAAATAATTTAGAATTCCAATTTCAGCTTTAGTTCTGATTATTGATCATTATTTGAAAACTTTTTTACCTTTACGGCTCAATTATTGCATACAAATTCCTCTGATGAATCATATTAGAAACTGCCTTATCATCGCAATCCTGCTGATAACAATAATTGATAATGCCTTGGCCCAAAAAAGAGCTACCGGCGCTGATGCAATAACATCGGGGGACCTTGAAAGCTATGTGACATTCCTTGCATCACCCCTGCTCAGGGGAAGGGTAAATGGTGGCCCGGAACTGGAGATAGCACAAGAGTTTATTGCCACAAATGCAAGGTTACTTGGCCTGAAACCTGCAAATGGTACAAGTTTTTTTCAACCTTATACGGTTCTGCGCCAAAGTGTCGATCCCGGGAAAACCATGATACAGGTGATTCCGGAAGGACAGGATACAATAACTATAAAGGACCCGGTTGTTCAGCTATTTCCCCGTAGTCCGTCGGATTTTAAACTTGATGGAGAGGTTGTTTTTGCAGGTTATGGAATAAAGGATGAAAACCAGGGCTACGATGACTTTGAATTTATAACAACCGAAGGTAAGATACTTCTGGTCATGACCGGATCGCCGGCTGCAGAAGAGGGCAAGATCTCCCTGCCTGAAGAAGCCGACCCGGCCGGATTCAAAAGCATGATGGAAAGAATAAGAACACTCATGTTTTCTAAAGCCCGGGCGGTTCTCATTGTTATGGGCCCCCGATCAGGTTATTCAACCATTGAAGAAGCCTATCCGGGTATTACCGACGAACTTAACTCAACCAAAACCCTTAAGGGTGATAAGCCGCTGACGTATAATTTTCCGGGTAGTGTGAAAATTCTTTTTGTAAGCACAGTTGTTGCCGATGAATTGTTCAAAGGGTCAGGTACTTCACTGGCTGAACTTCAGAAAAAAATAGACACTACCCGTAAACCGCAATCATTTTCAGTTACCGGGAAAAGAATTATGATCACTGAAGCGGTCAGATCCGATGAGCTGACACTTAAGAATGTGGTGGCTTATGTTGAGGGCAGTGATCCGGTCCTCAGGGATGAATTTATCATTTTTTCAAGCCATGCTGATCATATTGGCACATCGGGAGGAAAAGTAAACCCCGGCGCAGACGATGATGCTTCGGGATGTGCTGCCCTTCTTTCAATTGCCGAAGCTTTCCAGAGTCTGGAGAATAAACCAAAGAGGTCAATCCTGTTCTTATGGGTTTCGGGTGAAGAGATAGGTCTTTTTGGCTCTAAATCTTATGTCAGGGACCCGGTTGTTCCACTTGAAAAAACAATTGCCGACCTGAACATGGATATGATAGGCAGGGTAAAGGGAGTTGCTGATTCCACATCTGAAACTCCCATGACAGGACCTGGAGAAGTGTTCGTTATTACGGGGAAACAGAGCAGGGAATTGCTCTCGATTGCTGAAGATGTTGATGGGGATATTAACCTCAACTTCGATTACTCCCTTAGCGGAAGGGATCATCCCCTTCAGCTTTTCGCCCGTAGCGATCATTATAATTTTGTATTAAATGATATTCCGGTGTTGTTCTTTACAACCGGACTTCATTCCGACTATCACAGCCCGGAAGATGTTGCTGAAAGACTTGATTTTAACAAGATGGAACAGATAACGAAAGCAATGTTCAGTATAGGATATATTGTGGCTGACAAAAAAGTAAGACTGAAAGTAAATAATCCCTACAGCAAATGGCAAAAAAACTGATATCAAGAAAGAGATTCATTACAAACACCCTGGGTGGAATTGCCGGGATCGGCCTGGTTAACAAGACTTTAGGTTCCGGTATACCTGTATCTCCGGTGTTGAGGAATATAGGCGATACCGGGATTGGTATTACGCCTGTTGGTTTTGGAGCTCCCCGTACCAACGAGGAATCCCTGATCAGATATGCCATTGAGAAAGGCATCAATTTTATTGATACGGGAAGGTCGTATGGTAACGGGAACAATGAACGGCTTGTGGGCCGGGCAGTGGCCGGCACAAGAAAGAATTTAATCATCCAGTCAAAGATAAGGCTTGATGCAGATGAATTACCGTCAAAGGGAAAAGGGAAAAAAGGTGCAGAGGAAATAAGGGATTTGCTCAATTCAAGGATAGAAGCAAGTCTGAAGGCTCTGAATACCGATTATATCGATGTCCTGCTTTACCATGATGCCGCAGAGGAAGAACTGGCTTTCCATTCTGAGACAATGAAATTTTTCTCCGGATTAAAAGAATCGGGGACCATTAAGGCCTGCGGATTTTCAACCCATAATGACCGCATGAACCTGCCGTCTCTTAACAATGCTGAAAAATTCTACGATATAATAATGGTGCCGTTCAATCACAAGGGATCATTTATCCATTCTGTAAACAAGAGGTACTCAGAGTGGGACCAGGCAAAGCTGATCAGCATCCTTGAGGAAGCCGGCAGGAAAGGTATTGGCGTTGTCGCAATGAAAACCTGCTCAGGAGGGCAATACGCCCCGGCACAAGGTGTGGATCCGAGTTACAGAGAGGCCGTAAAATGGGTTCTGCAGCATGATTTCATTTCATCGGCGGCAATTGCAATGGCCAATTTTGAACAGGTCGATGAATTTCTGGCCTGCCTGGGAGAAAGGTGAAAAATAAAGCATTGCGGCAGATCAGCGGTCGCCCGTAAGTTTAAAAGTCCGGAGAGCCACTTTATATTTACTGTCAATATCGGGAATTCCGTTTCCGTTGCTATCCTTCATTGAAGATAGATATTCCATCAGGGCGAGCCACTCTTTCCCTTCCTGAATACCATCCCTGTTTTCATCAAAATCGATAACCGCCGTGCTCATATCTATGATGGGATTCCCACCGGCATCCTTCGGTACAACATTTATAAGTCCGAAACTCATTTTTTTTATTATGCCGACAAATTCGAGCATATATGAGTTGGCAGTTATGGAATAAAGGGTTTTTGCCTTCTTTGAGAAATCAACAGTTCTGTTACCCCATGGTTTAACGATCTCAACATTAATTATCTTTTTAAACAAACCTTTTTCCGGATCAAATTCAGCTTTGAGGCCGGAATAATAACAATAGTTGGCGGGGGTCGACTTATATGCAACCTGAAGGATCTCGAGAATACTCTTAAGCTCTTTGCCGGTGACATAAACTCTTGAGAGCGGATAACCCGGCACAGCATCATTCCCGGATCCCATTGACATAATCCTGAAGATGTCAGGTGCAGTCTGTATCCCGGGTAATATCCGGTCGCGTATAACACCTACGGCTACCATGCTGACATCTGTCCCTGTTTTTACATTGGAGTTTACATAACTGTGAATTGCATCGGCGACAAGCGGACCCAGATTACTATCCTTAATATTGCCCAGCTCAATACATTCCAGGGTGAAATCCGTTTCAACAACAGGTTTGTTATAATCCATACCCAGAGGATTGAGTATATCATCAGTTACTATCTTTTTCTGCTCCTCGATGAGCTTATGGATCTCCCGGTCACCTTCAGTCCTGTCATCTACCGGAATAAGGGAATACCCGGTTGTCTTTAGTATACCATTTCCATATGTCAGAGATAGTTTCCCGACATTAACCCCGTATTCACCGGTTTGCACTATAGGAATACCATTCACAACAACAGGTGTATCAAGGTAGGTATGAGTATGGCCGCTGACAATAATGTCGATCCCTTTTACTTTTTGTGCAAGCTCTGCATCTTCACCTGCCCATTCTCCTTTTTTATTTTTTGAGATACCTGAATGTGAAAGACAGATTATAATGTCGCACTTTTCTACCTGCAGCTGTTTAACCATTTTGCGGGCTGTAGCAACCTGTTTTGAGAATGTCACCGGCGTCGCATAAGCAGCATTATCTTCAGCAACCTTGCCAAGAAGCGAAAAGAAGCCGAATTTAATTCCACCCCTGCTCACGACAACCGTTCTTCCAAGTATTTTGTCTTTAAAAAGTTTTTCGAGAGCATCATCCAGTGGATCATCATCATCGAGGACTGCATTGCTGAGTAACAATGAAGGAATCTCCCCTCCTTTTACCGAGGAATTTATTATTTCTGCCAGCCTTGCAGGGCCATAATCAAATTCATGATTTCCCATACATGCGACATCATATCCCATCTTCTTCATTAAACGCAGCTGAAACCCGGTTTTGGTTTCGGTTCCCTGGAAGAGTGTCCCCATCAGAAAATCACCGGCATCAACTACGAGGGTTATACCTTCATTCTGTTCTTTTTCATTTTTAATTATTGAAGCTATCCTGGCAAATCCTCCTACTGTACTATCATCGTTAACAGTCAGCGGTGTATAGTTTGATTCCGGTGCGAAACCGGTAAGATGCGAATGGAGATCGTTGGTATGGATTATAACGATTTTCTGTCCGGGCTGAGCAGTTATCCGCAGCAGAAGGAATATGAAAAGAAAAATTGAAATTGCTTTCTTCATAAAAAAAGTGTTATAACCTTAAATATACGAATTTTAAACCAGATCTGCAACAATAAATGTACTGCCGCCCACAAAGACAAGGCCGTCGGGTAATGCATCTGCCACAGCTGCTTCAAGCGCCTTTTTAACCGAGGAAAAACATTCGCCTGCAAGTCCGTAAACTGCGGCCGTCTTCTGAAGTCTCCTTTCGTCAAGTGCACGTGGTACGGAAGCTCTTGTAAAATAATACTTCGCATCTTTTGGAAAAAGCGGAAGGATCAGGCTTAGATCCTTGTCACTGACAAATCCGAGCACATAATGCAGGCTCCCTGCATGTATTTTTCGTGTCTGACGGATCACATATTCAAGTCCTTCACGGTTATGTCCGGTGTCGCATATCACTAACGGATTATGTCTCAAAATCTGCCACCTTCCACGGAATCCTGTATTAATTATGACTCTTTTTATTCCATCAATAAGGTTTTGCTCTGATATTTTAAAGGAGTCTTTCAGGCATTCATATACCTGGAAAAGTGTCTGGAGGTTTTTAGCCTGGTAGTCTCCTCCCAGTGGTATTATACCTGAGATTTCCCGGCCCGCTTTCAGATCTTTCAAAATATATCGCCTTTTGCCTGTCCTCGCTGTAGTATCCCCGAGGCTGCAGATAACCCTGGTATCTGCAAAAAATATAGCAGAATCCGTTTCATTTGCTCTGGCAGTGAAAACATCGGTGGTTTCCTGCTGAGTTTCACCTATTACCACAGGAATATTCTCCTTTATGATCCCTGCTTTTTCCACTGCAATTTTTTCCAGTGAATCTCCCAGGAGATCCATATGATCATGCCCGATATTTGTAATGACCGAGATCACGGGAGTGAGGATGTTAGTCGAATCGAGCCTTCCTCCCAGCCCTGTTTCAAAAACTGCAACCTCGACATTTTCACGGGCGAAATAATCAAATGCCAGTGCGGCAGTCATTTCAAAAAATGATGGAGATACCGATTCTATTATCCCTTTATTTTCCCTAACAAAGGATGTCACCTCACCTTTTGGAATCATTTTCCCGTTAATCCTGATCCTTTCCCTGAAATCCTTCAGATGCGGGGAAGTAAAGAGTCCGGTCCGGTATCCAGCCTCCTGTAAAACTGAAGCTAGCAGATGCGAAACCGATCCTTTACCGTTTGTTCCGGCGATATGGATTGTCCGGTACTTTATATGGGGGTGTCCGAAGTATTCATCAAGCGCAATGGTGTTATCAAGATTATCCTTATATGCAGCTTTTCCAATCCGGTGATAGGCGGGAAGAGATGAGAAAAGAAATTCGAGAGTTTGAGTATAGTTCATTTAGTATCGTGCAATCATGCAATCTTGCAATGGTGCAATCGTGTCCGGAATTAAAGTATTTGACCCTAAGCACTCCAGGCACTCAAAATTAACATACTTTCAACATGGATACCAATAATCCTTTATTTTAGTTATTTTTGCAATTCGATACAGAGCAGGTTTTTTTGCTGTATAGCATTGATATTAAAGATATTAACTATGACAAGAAAGCATAATAAGAAACTCTTCATAATAGATACCAACGTTCTTTTACATGATTATAAGTGCATATACAATTTTGAGGAAAATGATGTCATAATTCCTATTGTTGTTCTTGAGGAGCTTGATAAATTCAAAAAAGGCAATGATCAGATAAATTTCCATGCAAGGGAATTCACAAGGGAGCTTGACAAATTATCGGGTGATATGCTATTAACTGCCAATATCCCGCTGGGAGAGAATCTTGGCAACCTTCATATCGAGACCGGCAAGGACTTTTCAGAGAAAGTCAGCCAGTCATTTCCCGAAAGAACAGCTGATCATCGAATTCTGGCAATTGCAGATTACGTCTGCAATGCAAATAAAAACACAAACGTGGTGCTGATCACAAAGGATATAAACCTTCGCATGAAGGCTAAATCCCTGGGTATCATAGCGCAGGATTATCAGAACGACAAGGTCGCAAATATTGATGACCTGTACAAAGGAATTACTGTTATTGAGGGTATGGACCAGGCACTTATAAGCAAACTGTATGAGGTTCCCGAGGGTGTGAGGGCTGAGGATTTCAACATCGAAAAAGACCAGAAAGGGCACCAGTTCTACATAATGAAGAATAACGGATCGAGCGCACTTGCACATTTTAATCCGGCAACAAAGCTCCTCAACAGGGTAGTTAAACAGACTACCTATGGTATCGATCCAAGGAATGCTGAACAGACTTTTGCCCTGGATGCACTTTCCAATCCCGATATACAGCTTGTTTCACTTACAGGCAAGGCAGGTACCGGTAAAACACTTCTTGCACTTGCCGCTGCACTGGCACAGCACAAGAGATACAAACAGATATTCCTGGCACGGCCAATTGTTCCCCTGGCAAACCGCGACCTGGGATTTCTGCCGGGAGATGTGAAAGAGAAAATGGATCCATATATGCAGCCGCTGTACGATAACCTGACTGTCATAAAGCATAAGTTCAGTCATCAGAGCCCTGAATTCCTTCGTATCAATGACATGATGAAGGAGGAGAAACTTGTAATAACCCCCCTGGCTTATATCAGGGGACGAAGTCTCTCATCCATATTTTTCATCGTTGATGAAGCACAGAACCTTACACCCCATGAAATAAAAACCATTATTACACGCGCAGGAGAAGGAACGAAGATGGTATTTACCGGTGATATTGAACAGATCGATTCACCTTATCTCGATACTGCATCAAACGGATTGAGCTACCTGTCTGATAAAATGAAGAATCAGGAGATCTTCGCCCATGTGAACCTGGTTAAGGGTGAACGCAGCTTCCTTGCAGAGCTGGCCAGTAAACTGCTGTAACAGAACATTTCTTATAAAGGCTTTGTTAATTATACAAACAACTTAATACTTTACCTTATGAAAACCAAGTCATTCCAATCAGGTATTTTACTGCTCTCAATCCTTATTGCATTTTCTTTCGGCTCCTGCGGACGATCCAAAGAAAAAAAGAGCACTGATTCACAGGAGTCCTCAACAGAAAAGATCCAGCTGTTCAACGGTAAAGATCTGAGTAACTGGACATTTTATCTTAAAGATCCTTCAGTGGATGTCTCAGGGGTTTTTATGGCCCATGGTGATATAATTCATATAAAAGGGGAACCCTTCGGATACATGAGGACCAAAGACTCCTATTCGGATTATACACTTCATGTTGAATGGCGCTATCCGGGTGAAGCCAGCAACAGCGGTGTGTTCATCCATGCCCAGCAGCCTGACACCATCTGGCCAATGTCCATAGAATGCCAGCTGAAAGCAGGAAGTGCAGGTGATTTAATATGCATGGGGGGATCAGACATCAATGAACGGACTGACAAATCAGTCAGGGTAGTTAAAAAGCTGGCTGAGACGTCTGAAAAACCGGCCGGCGAATGGAACACACTGGAGATTACATGCATCTCGGACAATATTGATGTGTTTGTCAACGATGTCCGTCAGAACAAAGCTACCGGATCATCAATAAAGGCAGGTAATATCTGTCTGCAGAGCGAAGGTAAAGACATTGAATTCCGAAATGTCTACCTCGTCAGGATGAATAATTAGGTTTGTTGTTATAATACATGAATAACACCGAAAGAAAAAAAATAGCATTCCACACACTTGGCTGTAAGCTGAATTTCGCTGAAACTTCAACTATAGCCAGATCATTCCCTGAAAATAAGTTCGAAAAGGTACCTGCCGGTCAGAGTGCCGATATCTATATTATAAATACATGTTCGGTAACGGATGTTGCTGACAGGAAGTGCCGTCAGACAATAAAGAAATTCATCAACCGGTCACCACAGTCGTTTATTGCCGTTGTCGGCTGCTACGCGCAGCTTAAACCTCAGGAGATAGCTGCAATACCGGGAGTTGACCTCGTTCTGGGGATTAATGAGAGATTTGAAATTGCTGATTATTTTACAAGCCTGGAAAAGAAACAGAAACCCGACATCCATTCATGCGGTCTTTCAGCTTCCGACAGATTCATTTCCTCTTATTCTGCAGGCGACAGGACACGTTCATTTCTGAAGGTACAGGATGGATGCGACTATAGTTGTTCCTATTGCACTATCCCCCTGGCACGTGGAAAAAGCAGAAATCCCGATATCAGGTCGCTTTTGGAAGAGGCCGGAAAGATAGCCGGACGGGGTGTTAAGGAGATCGTACTCACGGGAGTGAATACGGGGGATTTCGGAAAATCGACAGGCGAATCATTCGTACAATTGCTTGAAGAACTGGTCAGAGTTCCGGAAATCGAACGATACAGGATTTCTTCTATTGAGCCTAATCTTCTGACGGATGAACTGATTGAAATGACTGCCTCCAATCCTAAAATCATGCAACATTTTCACATCCCGCTGCAGAGCGGATCGGATAAGATCCTGGGGCTGATGAGAAGAAGATACAAAAGAGAAGTTTTTGCAGGAAGGGTGGAACACATAAAGAGGATTATGCCTTTTGCCGGTATCGGAGCAGATGTCATTGTCGGTTTTCCGGGGGAGACCAAAGCCGATTTTGAAGAAACTTACACCTTCCTGGAAAAGCTGCCCCTCTCTTATCTTCATGTATTTCCTTTTTCGGAACGGCCGCACACAGTTGCTGGAGAGCTTCCCGGGAAAGTTGCACATCCCGATAAAGAGGCAAGGAG
>Ga0105095_10000760_pt1 | contig 16196 bp, 13 predicted proteins | sample PPLLak2March2015_2_FD_79180 | JGI IMG/M metagenome (GOLD analysis project Ga0105095, IMG submission 79180) | Freshwater sediment microbial communities from Prairie Pothole Lake near Jamestown, North Dakota, USA - PPLs Lake P8 Core (3) Depth... | ecosystem: Environmental > Aquatic > Freshwater >...
AAAACAAGCTCATTCATTCCCTGGTTTCCCAAAAAATAAGCAATCCTGCATTTGCTTTTTACAAATGCTGTTCCATGAAGCCAAAGATTTATATCTTTATGATTTGTTGAATAGGCTATATTTCCCTTAAAATATTTATAATGAAGTATCTGAAGGTTCTGCTGTCAGGCTTGTTTTTGCATGTTGTGGCGATTTCATTTGCAGGTTTTACCGATACCGTTTTCTACGAATACTGGGATATCTGTTCCGTTACCGAAATCGGAGGCTATGGGGTGACCGTCAATGGAGAACCGGCCGTAGTTAAATCAGAAAAGGGCGATGCCGTTTTCTTTGATGGCGTTAATGATGCCCTTTTTATAGACAAAAATCCATTGGGCGATGCCAGGGAATTTACGTTTGAGGTGTTATTCAGGCCGGAAGGCGGGCAGCCCAACATTGGCAACGAGCCCCGTTTTGTTTGTTTCTGGGATCCGGATGATGCCAGCGGCCCGCGAATGACAATCGAAATAAGAGTTACTGCCGCCAACGAATGGTATTTCGATGGCTTTTTAAAAACCGACAACGATGACCTGACGCTTATCGATGCCACCAAAACACACCCCACCGGTGAGTGGATGCATGCCGCAGTGACATACAAGGACAATATGTTTACTACCTATGTTAACGGCCAGCAGGAATTGAGCGGGACGGTAGGCTATATTTCAAAAGTGTTCAACACAACCGGGAAAACCTCGGTGGGGGCACGTTATAACCTGGCAAGATGGTACCATGGTTTGATAAAAGCCATAAAAGTTACACATGCTGCAATACCCCCTGAGGAATTCTTTTCCATCCCCGATACCATGGCAACCGGTGAGGAAGAAATACGGTCCGGGACCAATACCCTGAAGATCTATCCGGTACCCGTGCAAAATGAGCTTTATCTGAGAGAAATAGGAGGCAACGCTTTACCCTTTTCAGTTTCGGTAACAAGCATAACCGGGCAGGTATTATATCATTCAGGACCGATGACCGATGAGGTTGAAGCTGAACAAAAAATAGATGTCAGTTATCTGCATAACGGGATTTATTTTGTTGTTCTGCAATACAACGATTATTGTATTGCCCGGAAAATATGGATTATGCGATAACTGAAATGTTCCAGCATCCGATAAGGCAGGTGTGCGTACACCTGCAGCCTGACACCATACAGAAATAAGCCGGCCAGCGGATTTGCACAGGTCTGTATTATTTCATAACTTTCGAATTGTTGAGGGTTTTAATTCATAATGCCAGGTATAGCCTCTACAAAGATCAATTAATATTAATCTTTTTAATCTCATTGAAAAAATGAAATCAGGTCTCACTTTATTTGGTCTTACACTTGCTCTGGCAGGATTTTCCCAGTCAGCTGATTCTGTCCTGGTCAGAGGGCAGATTATTACAAAAGATAATCACCCGCTGGAACAGGCGACCATCAGGATCTCCAATACAGACAAAGTAGCCTTTTCAGATGCATCCGGACAATTTGAATTATGGACACCCATTGAAGGTATACTTGAGTTTTCCTGTATTTCAGAGCCTTATAAAGTTAGTGTGAGTTCGTTCGGAGGTTGCAAGGAGAATGAGGTATTAAAATTTAAATTCGATCTTAAACAACCGAATTCCAATTACAAAACCAAAAAACTCAAAGGAAGGACGATAAAAGTCAATAAACTGGACGAGGGACGCCTCTCTGATTTTGTTCTGGCCTATTATAATTCCGATTTTGAAAGGATTACACAAAAACATTATGCTTATCATCAGAGCCAGAACCACAAGATCATTTTCATGGTCAACGGCAGGGTCATGGAGGAAAATTTTAATCCGATCAATTTAGATTACAGTTTATTACAAAATGTAGCTATTTTAAGGATCCTGGATAGTTATGATAAAATAATATTTATGATCTCAACCAAAGAAAAATAAGGGCATTAGGTATTCCGGAATATACTACCTGAGCACTATGCTCCGTCGATAACTGATCCTGACCGCCCGGCTTTTACAGTAATCCGCTTCTTTCCAGCAATGGTTTTATGGAAGGCTCCTGCCCCCTGAACCGCCTGTACAATTCCATAGGATGTTCGGTACCTCCTTTTGACAAAATGTGGACACGGAATGACTTTGCTGTCTTCCTATCGAATAATCCGTTTTGCCTGAACAGCGAAAAGGCATCAGCATCGAGCACTTCGGCCCATTTGTATCCATAATATCCTGCTGCATAACCTCCGCCGAAAATATGATGAAATCCGGTACTGACACTGCAGCCGTCAACCGGCGGAAAAAGTTCTGTTGGGTCCATGGCCCTGGATTCCAGTTCAACCACAGAACCTTCATAGGGTTGAGTCAGCGAATGCCATGCCATATCATTGAATCCAAAACTCAGCTGGCGCACAAATGCATATCCGTTGTTGAAATTCCGGCTGCGGATGATGTTGTCGAGCATTGCTGCGGGCATCTTTTCGCCTGTCTTATAATGCATGGCAACCACGTCGAGCCATTCTTTTTCCTCGCCCCAGTTCTCCATGATCTGCGACGGCAGCTCAACAAAGTCACGATAAACATTTGTTCCCGAAAGGCTCCAATAGCTGCATTCACTCATGATGCTGTGCAGGGCGTGTCCGAATTCATGCAGAAAGGTACGCAATTCATCATAGGTCAGCAATGAAGGCTCTGTGTCGGTTGGTTTGGTGAAGTTGAATACCAGCGACACATGAGGCCTGTTATCGCGGTTATCCTTTTTATGCTGCTCCAGGTAGTTGGTCATCCATGCCCCACCCTGTTTGCCTTCGCGTGGAAAATAATCGAGATACAGCAGCGCCAGGAAACGTCCATCCTCTTCCGTAATTTTAAATGTCCTGACATCGGGATGATAGACCGGAATATTTTCAATACGTTTAAAACACAGGCCGTAAAGCAATCCAATCAGGTTGAGGATGCTCCCTTCCACATTTTCAAGCCTGAAGTAGGGTTTTATCATTTCATCGCTGATATCAAACTTTTCTTTCCTTAGCTTTTCGGCATAATACGACCAGTCCCATCGCTGCAGGGTGAAATCCGCTCCAAGTTTCCGGGCATAATCCTGCACTTCAGCATATTCTCTGCGGGCAACCGGCATGGAGGTATCCAGTATTTCGTTAAGAAAGCGGTTAACCTTTTCAGGACTCTCAGCCATGCGGTTTTCAAGAACATACCGGGCATAGGTGTCATACCCCAGCAGGGTCGCTATGGTTAAACGCAATGCGGCAATTCGTTTGATGATCTGCTGGTTATCTTTTTCATTGTTATGAAAGCATCTTGAACTGTAAGCCCGGAAAAGTTCCTCCCGTAATTTACGGTTATCGGCATACTTCATAAAAGCAATATAGCTGGGAGCTTTAAGGGTAAATACCCAGCCCTGCAGGTTCCTTGCCCTTGCTTCCAGCGCAGCTGCTTCTCTCACAAATCCGGGGAGGCCGGACAGGTCTTCTTCCTTTGTCAAATGCAACTGGTAACCATTGGTTTCATCCAGCAGGTTTTCCTCAAACTTAAGGCTGAGGGTTGAGAGTTCACGTGTTGCTTCCCGGAACTTCTTTTTGGCAACAGGATCAAGGTTAGCGCCATTCCTGACAAAACTCTTATGGGTTTCTTCCAGCAGTTTATGCTGCTCTGCTGAAAGCGGCAGTGAATTTCTCTGCCCATAAACAGCCTTAACTTTCCTGAACAGTTCCTCATTTAGTGTGATATCATTATAAAATTCTGATAAAACAGGCGATATCTCCTGCGCTATCTTCTGAATTTCCTTGTTGGTCTCGGCCGCATTGATATTGAAGAAAACAAGTTCCAGACGCTTAAGTTCCAGCAGGCTGTATTCCATTGCTTCAACAGTATTATAGAAATCCGGGATGGAAGGGTCCTCTATTATCCTGTCAATTTTCCCGCGCGACTCATCAATGATGTCCCTGAAAGCCGGCATATAATGCTCATTCCTGATCTTGTCAAAGGCAACTGCCTGTTTAGGATCTGTGAAAGTTATCATATAAAATGTCTTTTACATTTATTTTTTTGCGGCACGAAAATACAAACAATAACCACTATTTCTTTTAAATTTACCGCTTAAAATTAAAAAGCGTGCCGTAAACCTTACCGACATCATTTATTTTATCCGGCGTTTACCTGATCGGTCATTATAACCCTGTAATTGCAACATAATTAAAAAAATTCATGAAAAGATCAAGTCTTCTGTTATTGTCCCTGTGCAGCGGACTCCTGCTTACACCGGCATGGTATGAATGGGGCCACGGCCTGCTGATGATGATAGCCCTGGTACCCCTGCTTTTTGTTGAGGACCATCTTCACAAAACCGCAGGGGAAAACAGATCCGTTGTAGCTTTTCACTATTCTTTTTTAACATTCTTTGTATTCAATGCACTCACTACATGGTGGATATTCAATGCAACTGCGGTGGGGGTTATCATGGCTATCCTGGTCAATAGTCTCACATCATCCCTTGTTTTCTGGGCCTTTCATTTTACAAAAAGAAAACTGGGCAGCCCTTTGGGATATTTTGCCCTGATTGTTTACTGGATCACCTGGGAGCATTTTTATTTCAACGGAGAAATATCCTGGCCATGGCTTACACTTGGCCATGGATTTAATTACAACATCAGGCTGATTCAATGGTATGAGTATACCGGCGTTTTGGGAGGAACTTTATGGATCCTGATCATCAATATCCTTATTTTCAACAGCCTGAAAATGTACCTTTCAGGGACCAGGGGCAGAACTATGTACTCATCTGTTGCGCTTATCCTATTGCTCATCATATGTCCCATGATCATCTCGCTGACAAGATTCAACCACTATGCGGAAAAATCCGATCCCGTGGATATCGTTGTTATACAACCTAACATAGATCCTTACAGGAAGTTTGTAGCCATCCCCAGCATGGAACAAACAGCTATTCAGCTGAGTGAGGCGGCCAGGGTATCCGACAGTACGGTCGATTATTTTGTTGCTCCCGAGACTTCCATTAATAATAACATCTGGATGGACGAGATTGATTATGTGCCGGATATAAAATTGATCAGGCAGTTCTTACAGCAGTATCCGGGGGCCAAATACGTGGTTGGCATACAGTGTTACAGGAGATTTTACCCCGGGGAACAGCTCACGGCAAACGCCCGGCCTATTCCGAGCGGTGAGTTCTATTACGACAGTTACAATGCAGCCATACAGCTTGATTCAACTTCCAATGTGCCATTCTATTTCAAATCAAAACTGGTAGTTGGGGTTGAGAAAATGCCGTATGCAAAGTACCTGAAGTTTCTGGAGAAACTGACCCTCCGCCTTGGCGGGACTTTCCGGGGTTGGGGTACGCAGGAAGACCGGGGCACATTTGTTTCATCTGTTGATTCAACTAGGGTCGCACCGGTCATTTGTTATGAATCTGTTTTTGGTGAATTTGTCAACGGATACATTAAAAATGGCGCCAACCTTATCTTTGTGGTTACCAATGACGGCTGGTGGGGAGATACACCCGGCTATCACCAGCACAATGCCTTTTCGTCTGTCAGGGCCATAGAAACCAGGAGAAGTGTCGCACGGTCGGCCAATACGGGCATATCATGCTTCATAAACCAGCGGGGTGAAGTTCTAAAAAAGATTACCTGGTGGAAAAGAGGAGCTATAAGGGAGACCCTGAACGCTAACGATTACCTTACTTTCTATGTAAGGTATGGTGACTATATCGGACGCACGGCAAGGTTCTTTGCCTTGCTGGTGGTGCTGCTGCTGGTGGCAAATCTCTTAATGAATATGGGGAAGAAGAAGGGACAAGGGAGTGACAATTGACAATTAAAAATTAACCATTAATAATTATTCCTTGTTTTTCCCTTTCTCTATCAACCCCTCATTCCTTCACCCGTGCATCATAAATATCACCCATGGAATAGTTTTCGCCTTTCAGTTTTTTTATGAGCACCTGCTTTACCGCGTGGAAAATTATGACATGGATATCCTCTGTGATTTCCATATCATGAATGGGTACATGGATGACCAGATCGGCCAGTTCCTTTATTTTCCCTCCTTTGTATCCGCACATGGCTATCGTTCCGGCCCCCTTTCTCGTTGCATATTCCATGGCTTTAACAACGTTCACGGAATTACCGCTGCCGGAGATGCCGATAACCAGGTCATCCTTTTTCAGAAAGACTTTGAGTTGTTCAACAAATATGTCTTCGTACCCCAGGTCATTGGATATCGCCGTAAGGCCTGAAACATTATCACTCAGGCACATTACCCTGAAACGCTTATCGAGCTCATAGGAAATACCTTTCAGAAAGTCCCCGGTAACATGCGAAGCAGTGGCAGCACTTCCTCCATTTCCCATGATAAAAATAGTATTTTCACGGTCACGGGCCCGGAGTATAAGCTCAACCATTTGTTCAATAACCTGTACGTCGAGTTTATCCAGGGTTTCTGACAGACGGGAAAAATAAGCCTTAAATTCAGAACTCTTCATCGGCATAATAGATTAGTTTGGATCCTTCACGATCGAAAGAAAAATCAAATTTCTGCAAGGGTTTTAATTGATCCAGCAATTTTTGTTGCTTTTTTTCTTCACAATAGAAGAGCATGAATCCCCCTCCGCCTGCACCGAGTAATTTAACTCAAGTTGCCCCATCTGCTACTCCGGCCTGGTAAATTTTTTAAATTTCACTGTTGCTGATCTGTGATGCCAGCTTTTGTTTTAATATCCAGTTTTCATGCAGTATTTTTCCGAAATCCTCAAGCTTTTCGGTATAAAGGCTTTCCCTGAGATCAGATACCAAATAAACCATCGATTTCAAGGTATTGAATTTGTCAGCCTGCAAGGCATTCTGCTTTTGTTCCGTAAGAATATCAGAAGCTTTACGCTGGTTGCCGACATATAACATGATAAGATTGCGCTGCAATTGATGGACCACATCGTTTTTTATATAAAGCGGCTCGATCCGGACACTGCCGTCGGGATTGAAATAGATTATATTAAGTCCTCCGAATGCTGCGGCATACTGGTCCTGTTTACCAATTGGCTCGCCCAGTTTTTCAATTTCGATCTCACATGCCTCGCGTGCCAGTGTCTCATGTGTGACATATTGCCTTTTAACGGCATACAAATTATGCAAGGTACCGACGGTGAAAGAGGATGAAGATCCCATTCCTGTGCCGGCTGGTATATCGGCAATGGAACTTATTTCAATTCCGCCACGGACATCCGTTTTGAGCATAACCTCGCGCAAGAGCGGATGCTTAAGGTCTTTGAGATCGCTTACGGTCTCGGTCTGCGAATACTTCACCCGTATCTGATCACGAAAAAAAAACTTATGGGTAGAAATATACATGTATTTGTTGATCGATGTTGAAAGAACAGCTCCCTGGTGGCGGGAATAGAAAGTCTCCATGTCGGAACCTCCGCCAACAAAGCTGATCCGGAATGGTGTACGGGTGATGATCATGAATGGAATGGATTAATCACAGTGTCAGCAAATTTACGCTCTTTTTCTATCAATTGATATTCGTCGTATTTTCTTTTTTCGATCAGGTGCATGATCTCTTCATCATTCTTCTCCCGCCACCGGTAATACTGAATAATACGACCCATGAATATTTCCTCGGGAACCTCCATAAAAATCCTGTAATCTGAAATGCTGCGCAGCGCATCATGACTAAGGGCCACGATTCCGTCAAGGATCACAACATCACAATCCCTGGATGAATATTCCAGCGGCAGCGATGATCTCTCAGGATGATTTGCATAGGTGGAAATCCCGATGGTTTCTCCGGATATCATCCGGCTGATATCAGCTGCCATATGGTTAAGCCGGAACCTGTCGTATACGTCCCGGCAGTCCTCTCGCCTGTTTTCAGGAAGTATCCAGTGATCCAGCTCGACTTTCAGAGCCTTCACCTGCTTATCCCTGAATTTAAGCATCAGGGCTGATGACAGCGTGCTTTTCCCGGAGCGGGCATTGCCGGCAATGGAGATGATAAAAGGTTTCTGCTGTTTACTGCTATACTTTTCGAATAGCATTTTGAAAAGACCCTCAAACGGATCATCCAGTATAAAATCCACTGCTTCTTTCAGGTTTTCAAAGAAATAGTCGGGCATTACTGCTGACTTCCTGATTCCGTAACCGGTGCGCACGCCAATGGTAATACAACCGGCGTTTATGCCAGCCTGCAGGTCACGTTCAGAATCCCCAATCATCAACGACCGTGAAAGATCTATATGGAATTCCCTGGCCGCTTTTTTAAACATCCCGGTTTTTGGTTTACGGCAATCACAATCCATTTTATATTCGGGATTTTCTTCCGGATATCCTTTATCCGGATGATGGGGACAATAATATATGGCATCCAGCCATGAGCCTTTATTGCCAAGATCGGTTTCCAGTTTCTTATGAATGGAATCAAGCTCTTCAAGGGTGCAAAGGTTGCGCGCAATGGCTGACTGATTGGTGACGACAACCGCCAGGTAACCCGATTGGTTGATGCGGCCAATTGCCTCCGGGGTATAATCATACAATTCAATATCTTCCGGCCGGCTGATGAAGTTTTTTTCCACGTTCAATACGCCATCCCGGTCCAGAAAAATGGCTCTTTTTTTGTGTTCATAACCGGCACCTGCGATTTTGCCCGATTGCCAGTCGGCTTTCACCTGATCAAGCCGGTCAGGAGTACCCATATCTTTCAGGTATTCAGCCGTGCGGTAACCATACATCCTGATATGCTTAAGGATGGAAGGAAAAACCTGCCTTCCGAAATCAGCTTTTTTGCCTTTCTCGATGAATTTCATGACAACCGGGCTGAACAAATATACGCCGGCATTCACCAGGTTGTGGTAAGTCAGTGCTGGCGGGTGCGGTTTGGGATGAAAAGCCATAATCCTGCCGTCAGCATTTATTTCAACCAGGTCACTGTCATAGGGATGGTCATTGGGATGAAGCACCAGGGTACATTCACTGTCATTTTTCCGATGATAGGCCATGAGCAGGGACAGGTCCATATTTACCATTACATCGCCATACAATACGAGGAAGTCGCCATGAATACGGTTTTCAATCTCCTTAATACCACCAACGGTTCCCAGGGGTTCCTTCTCCTCGAAGTATGAAATCGCCGCACCCCATTTACTGCCATTATCAAAATAGTCAATAATGGGATCTTTGAGATAGTTTACCAGCATGGTGATCTCCGTTATCCCGTACTTTACCAAAAGTTTTATCTGATGCTGCAGCAAGGGTTTTTCCCCAATTTTCAGCATCGGCTTCGGCGTTACCTTTGTATAATCGGCCAGGCGACTGCCTTTCCCTCCGGCCAGAATTACGGCTTGCATGGTTCAGTCAATCAATGCCACAAATGAACGAATTTTTTTCAGCATTACCTAATACCTTACACCCTGTCAGGGTACCCCCACCCTGACAGGGTGTAGAGCCGGCAAAAAAAATCCCCTGCACTTGAAGACAGGGGATCTCAAATCAAGGTTTTACCCTGATTGGTAATTAAACTCCTTTGAACAGTGTTCCCAGGGCAAGCAATATGTAGCCGGCCAGTATTAGCCAGATATTAATAGTAGTAAGCAATCCGGCTGAAACAAAGTGACCTAATACACCTAAAATAACCAGGATAACACTAAGTATCCATACTAATTGTGTTGGTGCAGATAGTTTCATAACTTTTGGGGTTTTGATTAAGAATATTAAATATACGATTTATTTTAAAACCGCAATCCATAAAGCTTATAAAGTTGGCAACGGGCATTATACGGGCAAGGTCCATTACAGCTATATGAAAGGTATCCAATGGCCTATGTAAACAAGGAGATTTGATTTTTTAATAATCCCAACACGTACCGGTCAACCGGAAAACTCAATTCTTCCTCCTTCAGCGCAGCAATGTCGGCCCAGCGGAATGACTGTTGGCCATTGATCATTTCGGGAAAGTCAAAAGGAATTTCTGAAATCTTAAAACCAATAGGGCTCTTGAATTTCATCCGGTAATAAATACTGATCAACTGGTGATCGGGATAAAAAAGTGCCAGCTGAAAAAAGTGCGTGGTATAAAAATGATCGATAACCTCCACAGTCTGACCAAATTCCTCGAGGGCTTCCCGCTTAAGACAGTCGACCGTACCCTCCCCGAACTGAAGCCCGCCGCCCGGGAATTTTGTCATTTGCCGGTCAAGCATGTATTCATCCGTCAGCAATATCTGTCTCTTTTCATTGATAACCAGGCCATAAACCCGAATATTGAAATGTTTTATTGTTCCGGTACCCATTTGGATAATATGCTTAAAAATCCCGATACCCCCGTAGGGTGTCAGGGTGTCAATATTTAGCGGTTATCTTATAGTAATTGAATTTTCTTCCTTTAAAAGCAGGGATAATCACCGTTTCACCGAGGGTATCATAATATCGGATCGGTTCGGGATATAAAGACTTCCTTTTCCAATGCAATAAATCATATTGGGTAAGGTTTCCCGACTCGTCTATATGAACAGCGGCAATATATGATTTCCGGGGATTGTTGAAATTTCTTTGTTTTTCTCCGGGTTCAAGGTTCCGGATATTATCATTATAAACAAGGGTTATGTCATTCCCGTTTAAGGGAGCAATCAGTGCATAGGAACAATAATTTTCGATGTAATCATTCAAGGACCCGGTCTCCATAACCATTTTCCGGTATTCATCAATTTCAACCTCCTGCTGCAACAGATAACGCACATCAAAATCCTGATGTTTTGGGACAACCTGGTTCCAGTTTACCTGTCCCGTTGAATCAAAGCAAGTAATGATCAGGTTATTGTAAGTATCGAAACTCTGTTCAAAGAGCTGTTCGGCGATAAGGATCACAGCACCATTTTTCCTCAGAATCAGATCGGTCAAACCATATTTCAACAATTCCTCATCGGCCATAACAGGTTCTTTAAGCTCAACCAGGCTTGATAAAAACTCCTCGCTGAATGCGTGTGATTGATTTTGATATATAATACCATCTACCGGGTCAATCTTGAAATAGAATGTTCCTCCGACCCCGGCACGGGCTAATTCAGAATAAAGACCTGCACAAACAAGCTCACCCTGCTCACCGGCGAGGATCCTGAGGCCCCTTATGTAACGGTCCTCAAGGGCAATGGGATATTCCCTGAAAGTCACGCCATCATTGGTATATCTATGTATAGTGTAACTGTTTTTGATATCCTGGAACAGAGAAATAATGGATTCCCTTTTTATCAGGCTAAGGATGGAGATGTTACCCTGCTCATCCACCAGATAAATGTTTTCCCTTGGTCCCTGACCTGTGAATTCGAAGTAATCTTTCTTGTTCCACAATAAATCCAATCCCTTATCAAAGACATAAAACTCATTATGCTGGACTTTTTCCCATTGAAGTTTTATCCGGCAGGCAATCATAAGTCGGGTTTCATGCCTGGATAGTGAAAAATAAAAATCGGGCCAGTTTCCCCTGATAAATTTAACGGTAGTAAGACCAATGAATCCGGTTGACGGTAATAGCGTTTCCTTATCGATCTTCTGGTAATACAGGTCTGTTTCCGTCAGTTTTCTCCGGGAAACGAATAGATACAGTTCTCCATGAAAATGAACCAGGGATTCCAGATCATAGGTTTTCAGACCTTCAAATAATTTCACCGCTTCGTCCTTCAGCAGATTGAGATTCTGGTCAAGTTTCTCAAGGTGATATTGTCCGGCATAATGTTTCAGCACAAAATAACTATCCGTGTCGTGGCCGATAATCTTGTGAAGGGTTGTGCTTCCCAGGTTAAAATTATATTCGCTGGCTGTTATCTCAATGGGCTGCGAAAAGATTGGTTGCGGGATTACAGCAAGGGTCAACAGCGACAAATAAACAGGATATAAGATTTTTTTCATGGTTCGGTTTTAAACTTAATTTAGAAATAAATTTAATACTATGTTCTCATTTTTTCTATAGGACAATCGGTATTTTATTGACCCCTAAATGTGAGACGGAGTGAAAAGGCAAAAGGGAAAAGGGATAAGGCATAAGAGGGGAACCGGTAACCAGTGAACCTGCCTGGCCGGCAGGCAGGTAGTGAAAAGTGAATAATTATTGGTTTTTAGTTATTAGTTTTTAGTTTTTAGTTTTCTGCAGCCTAACTTCCTAAACCGCTAAAAACCTAAACACCTAAACTGCTAAACTTTTAAACAGCTAACTATGACCTCCCGACCTGCCTGCCGGCAGGCAGGCTGCATGACCATCAGCCCATACGGCTTAATATATACCCGATCATCGCATCCGGCTCATCCGGTGAAAACCAGCGTACATGTTTGTTCTTTCTGAACCAGGTAAGCTGTCTGCGGGCGTATTGACGGGAATGGCGCTTAATCAGGTCAATGGCTTCTTTCAGCGAGGTCTTGCCTTCGAGGTGATCAAAAATTTCTTTATAGCCGACTGTTTCAAGAGCATTCAGTTTCCGGAACGGATGCAATGCTTTTGCCTCTTCCACCAATCCTTTACGGATCATATTTTCAACCCTGAGATTGATATTTTCGTACAGTTGTTTGCGTTCAATGTTAAGGCCTGTCTGGATTATGCCGAAATCCCGTTCCTTTTTCTGACGGGTCAGGAAGGAAGAATAAGGACGGCCTGTCATGGTGATGATCTCCAATGCTTTGAGCAAACGCTTCGGATTACTCAGATCAACCTGTGAATAATAGGCAGGGTCAGATTCTTTCAGCTGTGACCTCAGCCAGTCAATGCCTTTTTGCTGAAAAGCCGATTTAAGATTCTCACGGACCAGGGCATTAACCGCAGGGAAATCATCTATGCCGTTGCATACAGCGTCAATGTACATGCCACTTCCACCGGCCATGATGATGACATCATACCGGTCAAATAATCCATCCAGCAACGCAAGCACCTCATATTCATACATGCTGGCATTATAATACTCCTGAACAGATCGGTTTCCGATAAAGTGATGCCGGACGGCAGCCAGTTGTTCGGCAGACGGAATGGCAGTACCAATCTTCATTTCACGATAGAACTGCCGTGAATCGGCACTGATGATCTCGGTATTGAAATACTTTGCCATTGCAATGGCTACCGCTGTTTTGCCAACAGCCGTAGGTCCGACAATGGTTACAAGATAGTGCTGCTTCATGTTTAATCCGGAATTCCATGATAGAAATACTGACAAGGTTTCAGTTTCCTGAAAAGTTCAACCGGAATGAAATCCTGTCAGGATCTTATCGGAAACTATCGTTTTCTTTTGTTTTGCTGTGTTCTGATAAGATTCAGAGCGGAACCTGCCCTGAACCATTCAATCTGATTCTTATTATAGGTATGATTGGCCTTGATCTCTTTCTTCGATCCGTCAGCATGATGAATGCGAATTGTAAGGGGTTTACCGGGACTGAATGAAGCCAGATGGATTACATCTAAGGTATCATCCTCCCTGATCCTGTTATAATCATCCTTATCTTTGAATGTGAGTGCCAGGATTCCCTGTTTTTTGAGGTTTGCTTCATGGATACGTGCAAATGACTTCACCAGCACTACTTTTACCCCCAGGTGACGGGGTTCCATGGCAGCGTGTTCACGGGATGATCCTTCTCCATAATTCTCGTCACCCACGATGACGGCTCCGATGCCTTTGGCTTTGTAATCACGTGCGGTCTTTGGCACCTCTTCATAATCGCCTGAAAGCTGATTTTTAATGAAGTTTGTTCTTCCGTTGAAGGCATTTACCGCTCCGATCAGCAGGTTGTCGGATATATTATCAAGGTGACCGCGGTATTTCAGCCAGTAGCCGGCCATCGATATGTGGTCGGTGGTGCATTTCCCCTTTGCCTTGATGAGCAGCCTGAGGCCTTTTAAGTCCTTGCCATTCCATGGTTCAAAGGGTTTTAGCAACTGCAGCCTTTCTGATGCCGGGTCGATCTTTATCTTAATCTTATCGCCGTTGGAGGCAGGGGCCTGATAACCATTCTCCTTTCCGGTAAATCCACGGGCAGGCATCTCAAGGCCACGCGGCATATCCAATTTAACCATCTGCCCTTCCCCATTCTCCAGGGAATCAGTAAGCGAATTGAAATGCAATGTCCCGGCAATGGCAAAAGCGGTCACAATTTCCGGTGAAGCCACAAAGCTATAGGTATTAGGATTCCCGTCGTTGCGTTTGGCAAAGTTACGGTTAAACGAAGTCATGATGGAGTTGGATTCCTGTTTTTCCGATCCCAGGCGTGCCCACTGGCCGATGCATGGTCCGCAGGCGTTGGCAAGCACAATGCCGCCGATATCCGTGAATGTCTTAAGGATCCCTTCTTTTTCAGCTGTATTACGAACCTGCTCTGAACCTGGGGTAATCGTGAACCCCGACTTTGCCCTCAGTTTTTTCAATTTTGCCTGTGCTGCTATTGAGGCTGCCCTGGTGAGGTCCTCGTATGAGGAGTTGGTACAGGAGCCGATCAGTCCGACTTCAAGCTTTGCAGGCCAGTCATTTTCTTTAGCCCTGGCTGCGAACTTCGAAACCGGTGTGGCAAGATCAGGGGTGAACGGGCCATTGATATGCGGTTCAAGGGTTGACAGATCAATTTCAATAACCTGGTCGAAGAATTTTTCAGGCTTGGCATAAACTTCCGGATCACCGGTAAGATGCTCTTTGTTTTTTCCCGCCAGGGTGGCTATCTCAGTCCTGCCCGTTCCCTTAAGATAGGCCTCCATTTTGGCATCATATCCAAATACCGAGGTGGTTGCACCGATTTCAGCGCCCATATTACAGATGGTTCCTTTGCCGGTGCAGGAGATGGTGTCAGCTCCTTCTCCGAAATACTCCAATATGTAGCCTGTGCCTCCTTTAACCGTGAGAATTCCGGAGACTTTCAGAATAACATCCTTTGCTGAAGCCCAGCCGCTCAGTTTTCCGGTAAGACTGACACCAATCAATTTAGGGAACCGCAACTCCCATGGCATTGAAGCCATGACATCACAGACATCAGCGCCTCCCACGCCTATGGCAATCATACCGAGTCCTCCTGCATTAACGGTGTGTGAATCGGTTCCGATCATCATACCCCCCGGGAAAGCATAATTTTCCAGTATTATCTGGTGTATGATGCCGGCACCCGGCTTCCAGAAACCAATACCATATTTGTCTGATACCGAAGCAAGAAAATCATAAACTTCCCTGTTGGTAACCTCTGCTTCAGCCAGATCAGCTTTGGCGCCCGATTTTGCAACGATCAGATGGTCGCAATGCACAGTGGCAGGGACGGCAACCTTCTTTTTTCCGGCCTGCATGAACTGCAGCAGTGCCATCTGAGCCGTTGCATCCTGCATGGCAACCCGGTCGGGCATGAAATTAACGTAATCCTTTCCGCGTGTATAGTTGGCTCTGGACTGGGCAGGATCAAGATGGGCATAAAGTATCTTTTCCGAAACCGTAAGCGGTCGTTTTACTAATTTTCTGGCTGCCCCGACCTTGGTAGCAAAATTAGCATAAAAAGAACGGATCAGTTCAATATCGAAGATCATAACGTTTCATTTAAATAATTGGCAAAATTAATAAATTCAGATCATTCCTGAGTAACAATGAGGAAAGGAATTAGTTTTAAGGGGAGTGGGAATGGTTAATAGCAGGCAGTAACCGGTATTCAGTAATCGGTAACTGGCAATTTCCTCACCCCCGGCTCTTCGAGCCACCCCCTCTCCACCCTGGAGAGGGGGCAAGTTGTTTCTCAGGTGATGATGGTGCATTTATTATTAATTCTTTAGAGATGAATGAGAACCAAAGCACTAGGTATCGCCCCTTTCCAGGGTGGAGAGGGGACAGGGCCTGCCTGCCGTCAGGCAGGGGTGAGGAGGTAATCAGCAATCAGTAACCATTAATCGACGGCCTGTTCCGGAGAACGGACATCCAGCGGTAACACAAGCATATCTTCTGACGACAGGGTATCGGCTGCTGCCGTATCAGGCATGGCAAAAACCAGTGATGCCGGTCCGGTCAGGATAACATTTTGATTAACTCCTGTTGTATCAATGGATTGTATATAATTCCGGTCAACCATAAGCTCTTTCATGCGCTGCATATAACCTGCAAACCATGCTTTCGGATAACCATTGTATTCAAACACGCCTTTAAACCGCCTGGGGAAAGGTACAATTCCCGCCAGAAA
>Ga0105095_10000764_pt1 | contig 16172 bp, 14 predicted proteins | sample PPLLak2March2015_2_FD_79180 | JGI IMG/M metagenome (GOLD analysis project Ga0105095, IMG submission 79180) | Freshwater sediment microbial communities from Prairie Pothole Lake near Jamestown, North Dakota, USA - PPLs Lake P8 Core (3) Depth... | ecosystem: Environmental > Aquatic > Freshwater >...
GGCGACGTAGTCGAGGCTCAACCCCGCCCCGTACCGCTTGCTGAGGAACTCCGCGGTGTCGGGCAGTCCGGTCTGGACGTCCGCCAGAATGGCCGTGATCTGGTCGGCGATGGGCTCGGCCGGCGGGAGGCGGCTGGGGCGCGCCGACGCGAACGGCGGCGATACGTCGTGTCCGTCCAGCAGCGCGGGGTCCTTCACGACGTAGAGGGCGGTGCCGCCGTCCACGAAGACGCTCATCACGGCGCGGTCGCCGGAGGCGGAGACCGACAGGGCCGGGCTCGTGGCGGTGATCCCCGTGACACCCGTATAGAGGTTGGTCACCTGCCGGATGGCTCCATCCGCGAGCCGGACCTGGTAGACGTTACTCACGCCGTTCTGGTCCGACACGAAGAACACCCGTGCGCCGTCGGGAGACCATTGCGGGCTCACGTGCTTTCCGGTGGGGAAGCCGGGCACCGGCGTGGTCCGTCCCGTTGCCACGTCCATCACGGCGATCTGGTACTCGCCGTAGTCCAGCCGTTCGAGGTTCGTGGAAAACCGGTCGGTCACGAACGCCAGTGAACGGCCGTCCGGCGACCACGCGGGCTGCAGATCCCCGAACGGGTCGTTGGTGAGCCGGCGCAGCTCCGCGCGGTCCAGGTCGTACACGAACAGGTCCGACAGGCCGCCGGCGAGTGCGGAGAAGGCGATGTACCGCCCGTCCGGCGACCAGGTGGGTGTGAACACCTCGCCGAGTTCGGGGAGGCGGATGTCGCGGACCTGATCGCCCGACTCGATGTCGATGATCGTGAGGGTCGGCCGGCCGCGGCTCACCCCGGCCAGCACGAATTGCTCGCCATCGGCGCTGAACGCCCCGGCCGACGAGATGAACTGGAGGCTCTCGAAGTGCGGGTCGGTGGCGGTCTGCGTGAGCTTGCGGAGGATCCGGCCGGTCTCGATGTCGCCGATATAGACGTCGAGGGAGAACAGGTCGCGCGTGGATATGAACGCGAGCCGGCGGCCGTCAGGGCTGATGGTGGGGGCCGTGTTGAGCACGTCCTTCCCGCCGAAGGCCGCCTCTCCGTACGTGGATGGCGGCTCGGTGGCCTCGACGAGGGGCGTGTACGTCTCCGTGAGCGCCCGGTGCCACTGTTCGCTCATCTCCTTGAGGTCGGCGCCCAGGATGCGGGACATGGCCAGCTCGGGGTCGCTCGAGCGGCCGGCCGTCTGGAGGAGCCGCCCGACGATCTCGTCGCCGTAGCGCCCCGCGAGGTACGCCCACACGGCCTGTCCGTACCGGTAGGGGAACCACTTGTAGGGGTCGCCGAGCTGCGGGATGGTGGGGAGCTCGTGGCGCGCCTGGTCGCGCATCCACATCGCGGTGTGGGGATCGTCCGCGCCCAGCGTGAGATACTCCGCCATGCCCTCGATGAACCACAGGGGCAGCCGCAGGGCCCCGGGAATCTGGCCGGTCTGGACCGAGCCCCCCTGGCCGGTGATGTCGAACTGGAACGCGTGGACCAACTCGTGTCCGATGACGTGGTCCGTGTCCTTGAGGCCGGAGGCGAAGGGCAGCACCATCCGCCGTTTGAAGACCTCGGTCACCCCGCCGGTGGACTCTCCCAACTCCCCGGAGAGCGCGTTCGTCTGCTCGAAGTGCGGGTGGTTCGCGTACATGATGAGCGGCTGCCGGCTCCCCAGCTCGTGCCCGAGCAGGCGCGAGAGCCGGTTGTACCACCGCTCCGCCATGCGTCCCGCGATCAGCGCCGCCTCGCGCATCTCCGGATAGTAGTAGATGTCGAAGTGCTCGGTCTGGAGCACCTGGAACTCGAACGTCTCGTACTGGACCTTGTTCCGGCCGAAGTACTGGGCGGCGGCCGGGGTCGTCGTTACCGCCCCCAGCACCAGGGCGGCGAGGACCATCCAGGAACGCGACAGGGGCGGGCGGTTGGACCGCTGGGGTGTCTGGGGCATGGGCATCGCGCCGTGCAATGTACCTGTTCTGGGGACGGTTCCGACTAACCTGGTGTTACCTGGGCGCCGGGCGCCGGGTTCCCGCCGGGCTCCGCTCCCGGGGCCACGACGGGCACTTCCATGGTCCGGCGGCGGAACCGTTCGGCCGCCTCCATGTAGTCCTGGGCGTACATGTCGATCAGCGCGAAGAAGTAGCTGAGGGCCAGCGGCCCGATCAGGATCCCCATCAGCCCGAACCACCGGATGCCGGCGAAGGCGCCGACGAGGGTGACGAACGGGTGGATATTGGCCCAGCGGCGGTACACGACGGGGCGGATGACGTTGTCCGCCCCCCCCACCACCAGCAGCCCCCAGACCGCGAGGACGAGCGTGGCCCCGATCCGGTGGTCCGTTGCCAGCCAGGCGCACGCCGGAACCCAGATGAGGCCGCTGCCGACCACCGGCAGAATCGAGACCACGGCGGTGGCCACCCCCCAGAAGAGCACGTTCGGCAGGCCCAGGATCGCGAACATGATCCCGAGCAGGGCGCCCTGGATGACGGCGACGAGGATGACCCCGATCACCGTGGAGTTCGTGACGTTCCGGAACCGATCCCGCAGGCGCTGGACGTTCTGATCCGAGAACGGAATGAACGGCCGGGCCATCTTCCAGGTCTCATCGGTCCGGAGCAGCAGGAAGTACGCGCCAAACAGGGCAATGGTGAGGTTGAGAACGGTGCGGGTGGCCGTCCCGATGAACCCGATAGCACCGGACGCGAGCCAGGTCACGAGCCGATCGCCGAGTTTGCGCAGCTCCGGGCCGATCGCGTACGGCCCCAGCCGCAGGGCGTCGATCCGATCGAGGACCGGGCTTTGGGCGAACTCCCGGGCAATCGTGGGCGCCTCGGCGACGACGAGTCCGGCGATGAGCACGCCGGGGACGACGATCACCAGTATCGCCGCCACCATGACGATGGCCGCCGCCACCGCCGGGGGCAGGTAGCGGCGCAGCCACCTGTTGAAGGGACCGAACAGCGCCACGATGACCGGGGCGCCCAGGATGCCCGACGCGTATGGGGCCAATGCGACGGCGAGCCCTGCGCCCAGCACGAGGATGAGGAGGGCCGCCCGCTGGCGCCGGGTGTCGAACAGGGGCATGGCGCGGAAAGTAAGCGCGCCCCGGTACGTGGGCTAGCTTCCCAACCGACCATCTACGCCGGAGCCGACCGTGTCGCTGTCACGCGTGATGCTCGAGGACGCCGCGGCGGCGGTGCATGCCGTCTTTCCGCCCACCCCGCAGCGCCGGTGGCCGCTGCTCGAGCTTCGAGCCGGATGCGAAGTCTGGGTCAAGCACGAGAACCACGCGCCGACCGGCGCCTTCAAGGTGCGCGGAGGGCTCACCTATCTCGCGTCGCTCGTCCGACGGGAGCCGCCGGTCGCCGGGGTGCTGGCGGCCACCCGTGGCAATCACGGCCAGAGCGTGGCGTTCGCCGCCGCCCGGTACGGGCTGCCCGCGGTGATCGTGGTGCCGCACGGCAACTCGCGCGAGAAGAACGCGGCCATGCGGGCCTTCGGGGCGGAGCTGATCGAGCACGGCACGGACTTTCAGGAGGCCTACGAGTACGCGGGAACCCTGGCCCGGGAACGGGGGCTCCACTTCGTCAACTCGTTCGACGAAACGCTCGTGCTGGGCGTCGCCACGTATGCGCTCGAGCTGTTCACCGCGGTCCCGGACCTGGATGCGGTGTACGTCCCCATCGGGATGGGCTCCGGCATCAGCGGGGTCATCGCGGCTCGGGATGCCCTCGGGCTGCGCGCGCGGGTCGTGGGCGTGGTGTCCGAAGCGCTGCCCAGCTACCAGCGCTCGTTCCTCGAGGGCCGGCCGGTCTCGACTCCGCCCGCCGCGACGATCGCGGACGGGCTCGCGTGCCGCGTGCCCAACCCGACCGCCGTCGCGACGATCTGCGCCGGCGCCGAGCGGGTCGTGGCCGTCAGCGAATCGGCCATCCGGGCCGCCATGCGCCACTTCTTCACGGACACGCACAACGTGGTGGAAGGCGCCGGCGCGGCACCGCTCGCCGCGGTGCTCGAGGCGCGCGGGAGCCTGCGGGGCCGGAAGGTGGCCGTCATCGCGTCGGGCGGAAACGTGGACGCGGACGTGTTTGCGAAGGTGCTGATGGACGAGAATGACCAACAGGGAATGACCAACAGGGAATGACGAAGGGAAGGTGGCTACGTTTGTGTCATGCCTCGCGTTCTGACGCACGCTCCGGGACTGTGGTCCGCCGAACGGTCCGCGCTGGCGGCGCTCGGGCGCGCCGGCTCCGCTCGCCGCGCGGCGGGCATGCGCGTGTATTTCAAGCGCGATGAAACGGTCGCGTTCTTCGGTGTCGCCCTGCCGGACGTGCGTCGGATCGCGCGCGGGATCTGGGCCGAGCACCGGTCGAGCTGGGACGTCGTCGCCGCGACGGCGTTCTGCGACCGCCTCATCCGGCATCCGGAGCTCGAGGCGAAGGGGGTCGGGGTGCTGGTGCTCGCGAGGTGGCAGCCCGCGTTCCCGCCCGGGCTCGTGCGGCGGGTGCGGGGGTGGCTGCGGGATGGGCACTGCGCGACCTGGGCGGCGGTGGATCTGGTGACACCGGCCCTGGTGACGCCGCTGCTCTCGCGCCGGCCCGCCCTGTTGAAGGAGGTGGCCGGGTGGACCGCGGCGCGCAGCCTGTGGGTGCGGCGGGCCGCCGCGGTGGCCCTCGTGCCGCTCGCGCGGCGCGGCCAGGCGCTGCCCGAGGCGTACCGGGTGGCGAGGGCCCTGCTCGGGGACCCGCACGATCTGATCCACAAGGCGGTGGGCTGGCTGCTCCGGGAGGCTGGCAAGACCGATGCGGCCCGGCTCGAGGCGTTCCTGCGGCGCCATGGGCCGGCGATCCCGCGCACCACGCTGCGGTACGCCATCGAGCGCTTCCCGCCCGCCCGGCGGCAGCGGCTGCTGCTGGAAACCCGTGAGGAATGACCAACAGGGAATGACCAACAAGGAATGACCAGGGGTCCCGTTCTTCCTTCGTGCTATTCATCAGTCCTTGGATGTTCATCAGTGGACATTCGTCATTGAACATTCGTCATTGGACATTATCCAACGGAGTAGGGTCATGCGCATTCTCGTACTCGTTCTGCTGGCGTGCGCGCCCTGGCGCGCCGCGGCCCAGCAGGTCCTGACGCCCGAACGACTCGTCCAGTTGATCCGTGTGGGGGCCCCCGCCGTCTCGCCCGACGGAGCGACGCTCGTGTTCGGCGTGCGGACCACGGACCTCGCCGAGAACCGAGGCAACACGGATCTGGTCCGCCTGCCGGTGGCGGGAGGCGAGCCCGTCTGGCTCACCGACTGGCAGGGCAGCGAGGTGGCGCAGCAGTGGCGGCCCGACGGGCGGCGGATCGGGTTCCTGTCGGCGCGGAGCGGCTCCTCGCAGCTCTGGGAGGTCAATCCGGACGGGACCGATCCGCGCCGGATGACGGATATCGCGGGCGGCATCGACAACTTCCGGTACTCTCCCGCCGGGACCCACGTCTCCTTCACCAGCCGGGTGAAACTCGACCAGTCCACGCTGGACCGGCATCCGGACCTTCCCAAGGCGGACGGGCGGATTATCGACGAGCTGATGTACCGGCACTGGGACACGTGGCGGGAGTACGACTACAACCACCTGTTCGTCGCCGAATACCGGGACGGGAGCGTCGTCGAGCCGGTGGACATCATGCCCGGCGAGCGGTGGGATACGCCGCTCATGCCGTTCGGGGGCGTCGAGCAGATCAACTGGAGCCCCGACGGCAAGGTCATCGCCTACACCGCGAAGAAGCTCACCGGCGCCGCCGCGGCGCGCAGCACGAACTCCGACGTCTACCTGTACGACCTCGCGACGCGCGTGACGACGAACGTCACCGCGGGCAACCCGGGATACGACGTGGAGCCGGTATTCTCACCGGACGGCCGCCACCTGGCCTGGCTGAGCATGGCGCGCGACGGCTACGAGGCCGACCGGAACCGGCTGTTCGTGCGTGACCTGGCCGCCGGGCGCGACTGGGAGGTAACCGCCGGCTTCGACCGTGACGCGGCGAGCCCCTCATGGTCGGCCGACAGCAAGACCATCTACTTCCTGGCGGTGACCGAAGCCACCTCGCAGTTGTTCGCCGCCGACCCCGGGAAGAACACGGTGCGGCAGATCACGACGGGCCTGCACGACTATACCGACGTCGCCGTGGCCCTGGCCGGGAACCGGCCGGTGCTCGTGGCCGGCCGGCAGTCCATCGCGGCGCCCACCGAGCTGTACCGGGTCAATCCGCTGACCGGCGAGGCGGCAAAGCTCACGAGCTACAACGATGCGGCCCTCGCGGCGCTCACGCTGGGAAAGGTGGAGCGCCGAATGGTGAAAGCCACCGACGGCGCCAACGTGCTGACGTGGGTGATCTACCCGCCGGGCTTCGACCCCGCGCAGAAGTACCCGGCCATCCTCTACGCCCAGGGCGGGCCGCAGTCGGCGGTGAGCCAGTTCTTCTCCTACCGCTGGAACTTCCAGGCGCTCGCCGCCAACGGCTACGTCGTGGTGGCTCCCAACCGGCGCGGCGTGCCGGGCTTCGGGCAGGCGTACAAGGAGCAGATCTCGGGTGACTGGGGCGGGCAGGCCATGCGCGACCTCCTGGCCGCGATCGACGACGTCGCCCGGGAGCCGTACGTGGACCGGAATCGCCTGGGCGCCGTGGGCGCGAGCTTCGGCGGGTACAGCGTGTTCTGGCTCGCGGGACACCACGAGGGCCGGTTCAAGACGTTCATTGCCCACGACGGCGTGTTCAACCTCGAGAGCATGTACGGCGCCACGGAGGAGATCTTCTTCCCGACGTTCGATCTCGGGGGCGCGTACTGGGACGCCCCGAAGCCGCCGAGCTACGAGGCGTTCTCCCCGCACAACTTCGTGCAGAACTGGGACACGCCCATGCTCGTGATCCACGGCGAGCAGGACTTCCGGGTGCCGGTCACGGAGGGCATGCAGGCGTTCACGGCCCTCCAGCTCAAGGGCATCGAGAGCCGGTTCCTGTACTTCCCCTCGGAGAACCACTGGGTGCTCCAGCCCCAGAACGGCGTGCTGTGGCACCGGGTGTTCTACGAGTGGCTCGCGAGGTTTCTGAAGACGCCGGGGACCTGAGAACGACCAGAGGAGAGAGGCAGAGGGGCAGAGAACCGGGCGAGGGGGCGGCCGGCCGCGGTCGCCCCCTCCGCGCTGCTACGACTGCTCCGCGGCGCCGGCCCGGATGGACAGGCGGACGAGACCGGCCGCCAGCAGCAGGGTGCCGAATGCACACACGATCACCGGCCCCGTCGGCAGGTCGTAGCGGAATGACACGGCAAGCCCGGCCGCCGCGGCCACCGCCGCGGACGCCCAGCTGAGCGCGATGAGCAGCCGCACCCGGCGCGTGAAGAGAAAGGCGGTCGCCGCGGGCACCACGAGCAGGGTGAACACCAGCAGGACGCCGGCGATGGGGACCGCCAGGGTGATCGCCACGCCGAACGAGAAGTAGAACAGGAAGTCCCACCAGCGCACCCGCCACCCCTCGTTCACCGCGCGCTCCTCCTCCATCGAGAGCGTGAAGAAGCGCCGTCGCAGGGCCCAGTGAAACGCGCCGACGACGGCGTACGCCACCGCGAGCTTGAGAATCTGCGGCCACGTGACCCACAGGATCGTGCCAGCCAGGGCTTCCTTGATGGTCTCGGCGCCGTGGGGAGCCTTGTCGGCCACCAGCAGCGTCGCGGCGGACGCCACCACGTACACGATCCCGATGATCGCCTCGTGCGGGACCCGCGGCTTGCCCGACGTCGATCGGGTCAGCGCGAATACCAGCGCGCCCAGGGTGGCGAAGCCGAACGCGAACACATACCCGGCTCTGGACCCGGCGTCCATGCCCAGGAGCAGCGCGGTCGTGCTGCCCAGGGCCGCCATCTGCGCGAGCGCGAGATCCACGAAGATGACCCCCCGCGCGATGATATGGACCCCCAGATAGCCGAGCATCGCGACGAAGACCATGCAGGCCACGAAGGGCGGGATCATCAACTGCACGAGTTCCGGCATGCGGCCTCGCGGGAATCAGGGATGGGCGGGACCCGCGAACGCGGCCCGCAGCTGACGGACCCAGAGGGTCACCAGCGCGATGTAGGTATCGGTGTCGGGCGCGCCCTCGGCGTTCGACGGGACCATCACCGCCACCGCGCCCGTCTTGGCGGCGACCGAGCGCACCTGGTTTGCGTCGTAGTAGTTCGTCGAAAAGAGCACCCGGATGTCGCGGTCGCGCATGAGCGTGATCACCTCGCTCACGTGGCGCGGAGTGGGCGGGATGCCGGGCTTGGGTTCGATGTAGTCGACGCAGGGGATGCCGAACGCCCGGCTGAAGTAGTCCCACTCCTTGTGGTAGCACACCATTAGCCGGCCGCGAAACGCCTCGGCCTCCCGCACCCAGCCCGCCGCGCGGTCGGCCAGCGGCCGGCCCTGGTACTGCTGCGTGGACAGGAAGTCGCGGAGCGCGTGCCGCCGCGCGAGGTCGAACACGACGTCCTCGCCCAGGAGACCGAGCACCTCTGCGCCCACGTAGGCCGTCAGCACGCGGCGGCGGAAGTCGGCGTAGCGGCGATCATACTCGGCCGCACCCGATGGATCGAGGCGGCGCAGCGCGTTCCGGATGTTGTCCGCAATGATGATCCCGTTGACGGGATCGGTCCAGAGATGGGGATTGCCGAACGCATGGATGTCCCCGCCGCTGCGGCTCACGCTCGCCGGAACGTCGAGCAGGTCGATGCCGCCGTACACCGCGAGATAGCCCGGTGAGCCCTCGCGGATGCGGGGGTTCCCGGCCTTGTCGAGCAGCGTCGGGACCCACAGCTCCAGGTCGAGCCCCGTCGTGATGAACAGGTCCGCCCGCTTGAGGTCGAGGACGTAGCTGGGGCGCGGCTGCACGAAGTGGGGGTTCTCGTCCCCGCGCGCGATGGACGTGACGGCCGCCCGGTCCCCGGCGATCTCTCGTGCGATGACGCCGTAGGTGGTGAGGGACGTGACGATCCGGAGCGGGGGCTCCTGCGCGGCCATGGCCGCCGGGAGCGCGCCCAGGACGGCCAGCCTGAGGATAAGACGCAGACGTGTCGTCATCAGTAGGTCTCGTGTTTGTGGGGACCGATGGCCCAGACGGTTTGCAGGAGGATCCGGTTGCCGGGCTCGGTGCCGCCGGACGCGACGGCGTCGCGCTGATGCTGCCACTCCAGACGGAGATACACCCACTCGCTCTGCCAGAACGTGAGCGCCGGCACCACGGCCCACGTATGCGCTCCGGGCAGCGCCAGCGGCTCCACCCAGTCCACGCGCACGCCGGCGTACAGCCGGCGCGAGAGCTGATACTGCGCGCTTGCGTACGCGCCCGTGTAAGTGGTGGTCCCCCCGCCCTCCTCGCGCCGGTTGGCGTATCCCTCGCCGCGGAGCGTGAAGGAACGGTAGAGCGCGCGTCCCGGCGGCCGCCAGGACAGGCGGAAATCGGCCCCGATGACGGTACTCGTGAGACTCGAATCCGGATTCGACCCGCCGAGCACCGTGCCACCGAGCTGGAAGAACACCGCGGGACTCACCTGCCAGAAGGCGTTGACGTGGCCCAGTCCCGCGAGGCGCCGCCCGCCGGCAAACAGTGCCTCGTTGTCCGCGAGCGTGGCCTGTCCCCACAGCTCCCACGTGCCGGCGGCACCACCCCCCACCGGCACCGTCCAGTAGAGCCCCATGCCGTCCCCGCGCAGCCCCTCGTCGCCGAAGTACTCGCGCAGCACCAAGGGCCACTCGCTCTCAGGGAGGGCGTGCGGATGCCAGCGGTTCAGCTCACCCACCTGCTGCCGGAACCGGCCCAAGTCGATGCGGAAACCGCCGGGCAGGCCCGTCCAGTACAGGTAGGCCTCTTCGACCTCCACGCCCTCCGTGCCTGCCGAGAGGAAGATCTTCGTCTTGGCGTACGGGTCGAGCGCCGACTGGAACGAGAACTCGACCTCGCGGAAATCGACGTTGTCTTCGCGTGGCGCGTCGGGATCCACCTGCAGCCGGACGTCGCCGGTGGCACTGATCTCCGGATTCAGGCGGTTCAGGTTCCCGCCCCGATCCTGCGCCGGAGCGGCGGCGGTGTCGGAGCGGGCGGCCGTGGTGTCGGTCCCGGCTGCCGCGCGGGCCGCGGCCCGCAGCGCCGCCAGCTCGTCCACCGCACGCGCCGTGTCGCGTTGGGCTGGGAGGAGCCGGGCAATCACCCGCTCGAGCGAGTCCATCCGCGCGCGGAGCCGCCGCAGCTCGGCCTCGATCGAATCGGCACGGCCCGGTGCCTGCGCGCGCGCCGGGGGGGCCAGGGCGAGCGTGAGCGGGACGAGCAACCAGAATCCGGGGCCGAACCGGCGTGCCGGCCGGGGCTTCGGGACTCTGAGGCTGCGTGGGGATGTCGGCACGGTGCTACCTCTCCAGGTCGGTGACAGGAACGCCAGCGGGAGCCGCCGGCGAGCCGTGACCTGGAACGCCGACGATGGCTAGGCGGTCTCCCTGGGCGGGGCCCGGGGGTGTCCGCACGCCACAATGCTGCGGCTGCTGGACACCGCCACGTCCGCACAGCGGGCCAGGGTAACCCGTGCTTCCTGCGGCTGCGGCACCGCGGGGTCCCCCACCACGACGCGGGTGGCGGTGAGCTGGCACAGGCCGCAGCCGGCATCGTCGTGCGGCACCTGGCAGTCGCCGCGGCCGGCCTCCTCGATATGCGCCACCGGCGCCCCATCCCGCGTCGCGGTTGCGTGCGGCGCCCAGGCCGCAAGCAGCGCCAGGTGCAGCAGGAGCAGAAACCCGGCGGACGGGCGGTGGAGGCGCGGGGACAGGCGAGGCATGCGGCGTTTATAGTACGGCATGCCGCAACAGGTTCCAAGCCCGCCCGGCCGTTCGGGCCTCGCCGACGCGTTCGTGCCGGCGTGGTGGCTGCCCGGGCCGCACTGCCAGACCGTGGGCGCCCGGTGGACGCGCCCCCGCGGCGGAGTCCGGCTGACGCGCGAGCGGATCGACCTGCCCGACGGCGATTTCCTCGACCTCGACTGGCCGGACCCGAAGACCGGCGCCGATCCGTCGCGGGCGGTGGTGGTCGTCCTGCACGGGCTCGAAGGGTCCGCCCGGTCGGGCTACGCCCTGGAGACCTACCGCCAGCTTGGCCGGCATGGCCTTGCCGCGGTGGGCCTCAACTTCCGATCGTGCAGCGGCGAGCTGAACCGCGGCCGGCGGCTGTACCACTCCGGCGAAACGGGCGACCTGCGATTCGTCCTGGCACTGCTGCGCCGACGGTACCCCGGAGCGCGACTCGGGGCGGTGGGGTTTTCGGTGGGCGGCAACGTGCTGCTCAAGTACCTCGGGGAGGAGGGGCAGAGAGGGCAGGAAGGGCAGAGAGGACCGGTCGATGCCGCGGTGGCCGTCTCTGTGCCCTACGACCTCGCCGCGAGTGCGAAGTGCACGGAGCGGGGCGTGGCGCGGCTCTATGTACACCGGCTGCTCCGGTCGCTTCGGGCCAAGGTGCGTGCACGACAGGCGGAGCTGGGCGCCCGCATGGACGGGCGGCGGGCCCTCGCCGCCCGCACGTTTCGGGAGTTCGATGACGCCGCGACCGCGCCGCTCCACGGATTCCGCGACGCGGACGACTACTACGCACGTTCGAGTTCGGCGGCGTTTCTCCACTCGATCGCGGCCGAGACCCTGCTGATCCATGCGGACGATGACCCCTTTCTGCCACCGTCGGTGATCCCGCGCGACGCCGTTGTCGCGAATCCGAGCCTGCGGTCCGCGTTCGTGCGCCGCGGCGGGCACGTGGGGTTCGTGGCGGGTCAGCCGTGGCGCCGCCGGTACTGGGCCGAAACCCGCGCCGCCTGCTTCCTTGCGGAGCGGCTTGTGGTGTCGCGTCTGGCCCTCCAAGGGGCCTGAGCCGACCGATTACATTCCGCCCACGCTCTTTCACCCTGTCAGCGGAGGCCGATACCAATGGCCACGATTTCGAAGGCGAACGCCGTCTGGAACGGCAAGCTGCGCGACGGCAACGGCACGTTCGAGGCAGCGTCCGGCAGCTTCAAGGGGGCGTATTCGTTCCCCACCCGGTTCGAAGGAAGACCCGGCACCAATCCGGAGGAACTGCTCGCGGCGGCGCACGCCGCGTGCTTCAGCATGGCGCTGGCGGCGGATCTGGAGAAGGGTGGGACGCCGGCCACCCGGATCTCGACGACGGCGCACTGCACGATGGACTCGATCGGGGGCAAGTCCACGGTCGCCAAGATGCGCCTCGAGACCCGCGGGGTCGTGAAGGGCATCGACCAGGCGGCCTTCCAGGCCGCGGCGGAGGGCGCGAAGCAGAACTGCCCGGTGTCGCGCGCGCTGGCGGGCATCCCGACTGTGGAGCTGGTCGCGACGCTGGAGTCGTGAGCGTCGGCCCCGTTCCCCAGGCCATTCACCGCGCGGACGATGCGGTGACCATCACGTGGGCGGAGGGCCACGTCGGGGTGTACCCGGCGCGGTCTCTCCGTCTCGCGTGTCCCTGCGCCGGTTGCGTGGAAGAGGTGACTGGGCGGCCCCTGCTCGATCCGGCGGCCATCCCGAACGAGATCGTCCCCCTGCGCGTCTCGCTCGTCGGCGCCTACGCCATCCGCATCGACTGGAGCGACGGGCACAGCACCGGAATCTATACCTACGAATACCTGCGCTCCCTGTGTCCCTGCGAGCGCTGTGCGGGAGAAGCGGGATGAGCATAGCGGGATGAGCGGGACGATGGGGTACGTGCACCGCCCGCCGGCCCGCCGGCCCGCCGGCCCGTCGGGGGGGAGAGGATAGGGGAGTTGGACCCCATCGCCCACACGCTGACCGGTGCCGCGCTCGCCCGCGCCGGGCTCGATCGGCGCACACCGCTGGCACTGCCGACGCTCGTGATCGCCGCCAACCTGCCCGCCCTCGACGTCGTCGCCTACGCGTGGGGTGAGACGTTCGCCCTGACGTTCCGGCGGGGGTGGACCCACGGCGCGCTCGCGCTGGTGGTCCTGCCGGTGCTGCTCACGGCCATCATGCTCGCATGGGACCGCGGGGTGCGGCGGGCCCGCGGCCCGACCCTGCCGCCCGCCTCCGCGGCCGCGCTGCTTGCCCTGAGCGCCTTCGGCGTGTTTTCCCACCCCCTGCTCGACCTGCTGAACGTGTACGGCGTCCGGCTCCTCATGCCGTTCAGCGACCGGTGGTTCTACGGCGACGTGCTGTTCATCGCCGACCCGTGGGTCTGGCTCGGGCTTGGCGCCGGCGTGATCGTGGCCGGGCGACGAAGGCAGCCGCGCCCGGCGCGGGTGGCGTTGGTGGTGGTCGGGGTGTATGTGGCGGCGATGGCGGTCTCGGCCGTGGGCGCCCGGAGTCTCGTCCGGCGCGAGTTCGCGGCGGCCGGGAGCGAGGTCGAGCGGATCATGGTCGCCCCCGTTCCGGTGACGCCCTTCCGTCGCTGGGTGGTGGTGGACCAAGGCGCCGAGTACCGTGTCGGTGACTTCGACTGGCTGCGCTCTCCCGCCGTCAGTCGGGGCGATCTTGTGGCGCTTCGCATTGCTGCCGACGACCGGCGGCTTGCGCGGCTCAGGGAAGAGCCGGAGGCCGCCGGCTTCCTGTACTGGGCCCGATTCCCGTTCTTCAGGGTGACTGAACGCGAAACGGGCGTCGAGGTGGAGATCATCGACGCCCGCTATGCCGTTGAGGCGGATGCCCCGTTCGGGGCGCTCAGCCTGACGTTGCCGCGCTGACCGGCTCCGCGGCGGCCACGCGGATCCGGCTCCAGGGCTGCGGGTGGCGGTGGTTGTGATCTTCCACCGCGCCCAGCGCCGCCCGCACGCCGCTCGTGACCTCGCGCACGAAACGCTCCGGCAGCTCGACCGCATCGGGAACGAGAGTGACGGCCGCCTTGAAGTCGTTGAGGAAACAGGCCCGGTTGGTTGCCCGCCCGTCGGCGAACGCAATGACCCGGTTGTGGACGAGGGCGATGTCCACCCGCGCCGAGGTCCGGTACCGGAACACGCGCGCCACGACCGTTCCCTGGCCGACACCATCCGGGAACCGGACCGGAGCGGAGAGCACGTGGCACCCCTCCTCGCGCGCGGTCGAGACGTCCCGGTCGGGGGACACGGCGGCCAGCAGTGCCGCGACGTGGGGGACGAGGCCCTCCACGGTGGCATCGATCTGTCGCAGGAGATCGGCCGACCGTCCTGTGACGCATCCGGTCATCAGCGCGCGCGTCCTTTCCGGTGAATGGGCCCCGAAGCTCGCCCGAAGCCCTGAGACGGAAGATAACTCGCAGGCCCCATGCCAACACCAGGGACCACATCACAGTTCCGCCGGCGAACCGCCATAAAGGAACTAGTAAACGCCCTTGAGGAATACCCCTTGGATGCTACCGCAGGTCCCGCCTTCACCGTACCTTCAGGCCGTCCGATGACCCTTGGCCCTGTGCTCCGGGACCGGCTTGAGCGCCCTCTGGGCAGTCTCCGGCTCTCCGTCACCGATCGCTGCAACCTCCGGTGCTCGTACTGCATGCCGGAGGACTCCTACATTTGGCTGCCGCGCGCCTCGATCCTGACCTTCGAGGAGACGGCACGGCTGGCTGGCGTGTTCGTGCGGTTGGGCGCCACGAAGATCCGCCTGACCGGCGGCGAGCCACTGCTGCGCCACGAGCTGCCGAATCTGGTAGGGCGGCTGGCCGGCATTCCCGGGCTCTCCGAGCTCGCCATGACCACGAACGCGCTCCTCCTGGCGCGCTTCGCGGGCGACCTGCGGCGTCAGGGACTGAGACGCATCACGGTGAGTCTCGACACGCTGCGGCCGGAGCGCTTCCGGACGATGACCCGGGCCGATCGGCACGCGGAGGCGCTGGCGGGCATCGCGGCCGCGGCGGCCGCCGGGTTCCGCGGGACGAAGCTCAATGCGGTCGTTGTCCGGGGCGTGAACGACGACGAGATCGCGGACCTGCTCGAGTTCGGCCGCGAGCGCGGGCTCGAGGTCCGTTTCGTCGAGTACATGGATGTGGGCGGTGCGACCCGGTGGGCGGGGGACCTCGTCGTCTCGCGGCGCGAGATGCTCGCGCGGTTGGCCGCACGGTACGGTCCGGTCGTTCCCGTGTCGGATCAGGATCCGCGCGCGCCGGCGGAGCGATTCGCGCTGCCCGACGGGACCACCTTCGGCATCATCGCCTCCACCACCGAGCCGTTCTGCCGGACCTGCGACCGGAGTCGCCTCACGGCGGACGGCATGTGGTTTCTGTGCCTCTACGCCGCCGAGGGGATCAGCCTGCGTGACCCGCTGCGGGAGGGTGCCACGGACGAGGAGCTGGCCGTCCTGATTCGCCAGCGGTGGGCAGCGCGCGCCGATCGCGGGGCCGAGGAGCGTGCGGGCGCAGCCGACCGCGCGGCGCTGTACCAGGTCGACCGGCTGCGGCGGGACCCGCACAAAGAGATGCATACGAGGGGGGGCTGATGACAGCGACGGGAGCACCGGAGGACGTGAGAACGGGAGGAGCGGGCGGGTTCGGGCACAGCGACTCCGCATCCTCCACCTCACGTGCTCACGTGCTCACGTGGGGAGGTTGGCTGGCGGTGGCGGGGCTCTCGTTGCTTCTCACTGCCTGCGCCCACAAGCCCCCGGCCGACTTCTCGCCGGACCCGGGCCTGGTGTCCCGGATCACCGCCCTCCGCATCGATGCGCCTGGCACCGCGTGCCCGGGACAACGCATCCCCACGGCCTACACGGCCATCCTCGACGACGGCGCTGAGATTCCGTTCGCGACGTCGTACGACGAAGACGCGCCGCCGGATCTGCACGTCGTGTTCCTGAGCCGCTATTCCCGCCAGGCCACGGCGCTCGGCGACGGCGAGTGGACCGCCGATCCCGATCCCCTGGTCTCGGCCGTCGACGGGTTCCGGCTGCACGCGCTCCTCAGGGCCAAGCCCGATGTGAGCGTGGAGGTCGTGGTGGCCCCGGAGTACGAGTGCCTGGACCACCAGCTCGAGTTCGTCGGTCCGCCGGGCCGCGACGGCGTTGCCGGCGCACCCGGACCCAACGTTACGGTGCGCGTCGGGCTCGTTTCGTCTCCGTTCGTGAGCCGCCTGATCGTGGCGGAGGTGACCGTCGAACAGGCAGTGCCGCTGTACGTGCTCGCGGA